>OLPA01000821.1_pt1 | contig 28339 bp, 25 predicted proteins | sample 1672811 | NCBI WGS metagenome assembly OLPA01 (sample SAMEA3136726, study PRJEB25190) | human gut metagenome | biome: human gut; feature: human-associated habitat; material: faeces | place: Austria | collected 2013
GGTGCTTATTTGCATAAGCTTCTTCTTACATTGTTCAATTTTCAAGGTACACTCCCGCGCCTTTCCCCTTTCGGGGCGACAGCTTGATTACTATATCATAGCTCGTTTCGTTTGTCAAGAGGAAATTTCAAATTTTTCAAATTTTCTTTTCCGCTTGGCTTGGAAATCGGTGCCTGCCTCACAAGCGCTTTGATAATATACCACCTGGCGTAGCTAATGTCAACACTTTTTTCATCTTTTTTCAAAAATTTTTTTAGTCCTAAATATTGTGGCTTTTTTTGGGAATAATACGCAACATGTATTATGACAAGAATTTAAAGCGGCCCGCCCCTCATCCTAAGCCGGACATCCGTTACAGGCAGCCTGTTTCCATGGAAAGTCTGGGGGCGCTTTTTGCCGACTGCGGCGACTTTGAATTTCGCCGCCTTGATTTTGGTCTGGAGGGAAAGCTCTCCCTTTCTCTCTGCTGGCTGGATGGCCTTGTCTCCGGAAGCGAAGTGGCGGCGAATGTTATTCGTCCGCTCACTCAGGCCGTGCGTGCCGGGGATACAGACACGGAGGATGCGTGCATACAGCGCGTGCTCAGCGGCTCGGTGTACAGCTATTCAGTAAAACGCCGGGACAACCTAGACGACACGGTTTCCGATCTTACGCACGGCCACTGTGCTTTGATATTTGACGGCGAGGCTGTGGCTCTTTGCTTTGAGCTGCGCTCGGACAAGACCCGGGCAGTATCGGAGCCCACGCTGGAAAAATCTTTGAAAGGGGCAAAGGATTCCTTTGTAGAAACCCTGCGGATCAATACCGCTCTGGTGCGCCGCCGTATCTGCGCGCCTGAACTTAAGGTCAAAGAGAGCAGCCTTGGCCGCAAGACCCGAACAAGAATTTCCATAATGTATATAGACGGGGTTGCTGCCCCGGAGACGGTGCAGGAGCTGTCTGACCGGCTGGCTGGGCTCGACCTGGACTCTCTGGCGGCTTTGGGCGCCCTGGAGGAGTATATTGTTGACGCCCCTCTCTCTCCTCTTCCTCAGCTCATTCACACCGAACGGCCGGATCGCTTCGCTATGTATTTGCTGGACGGTCGTGTAGGGCTGCTGGTTGACGGCCTCCCGGTGGGTCTGGTGCTGCCGGTTACACTGGCCGAATTTATGAAAGTAACGGGGGACAGCAGCAGCCATTTTCTTGTTGCAAGCTTTCTGAGCATACTGAGATATTTTGCGCTGATAATTAGCCTGTTCCTGCCGGCGCTTTATGTGGCGGTGGCAATGTATCATCAGGAGATGATCCCTACGCGGCTGCTGCTGTCCATTGTAGAGGCCAAGCAGGATGTGCCCTTCTCAACCTCTCTGGAGGTGATAGGGATGCTCCTCTCTTTCAGCCTGCTGCAGGAAGCCGGCCTTCGTTTGCCCAACCCCATAGGGGACACGGTTTCTATAATCGGCGCGCTTATCGTGGGCCAGAGTGCGGTGGAGGCCAGAGTGGTCTCCCCCATTGCCATCATCGTTGTAGCCCTGTCTGGAATCGCCTGCTATACTCTGCCGAGCCAGGATCTGGGCTCAGCGGTGCGGCTGGGGCAGTTTCTCCTGCTGATTGCCGCCATTGCGGCGGGGCTTTTCGGCGTAGTGGTAGCCACCTGCCTTATTCTCCTGTTACTGGCAGGAATGGACAGCTACGGCGTGAACTACACCGCGCCCCTGTCAGACGGTCTGCCCGGGGGGCTGTTCCGCTTGCTTATCCGTGTGCCAAAGCCTATGGACAAATTTCGGGATCCGCTGCTGCGAACCCCTGACAGGAGGCGCCAGCGTTGAAAAAGCTGCTTTCCGTTCTCCTTATTCTCTCTTTCCTCCCGTCCTTTTCCGGCTGCGGCTCTATTTACACCAATTATCGGGAAATAGAGCAGCTTCTGGTCATTCAGACAATGGGTTTGGATTATATTCCGGGCGGAGTGAGGATCTCCCTGGCCTCCGCAGCCGGCTCCGGGCCGGAGTCGGAACCGGTGTGCCTGAGCAGCGCGGGCGTGTCTATTACCGCGGCCATGGAACGCGCCCAGAATTATTCAAATGAGGACGATCTCTTTTTTGCCCACATCAACACTGTGATACTCGGAGAGGAGGCCGCCCGGCAGGGAATTGACAGCTATCTCTCCTTCATCTGCCGCTCGCCCCATATCAGGATAGACATGCCCCTGTTCATCGTAAAAGACACCACAGCAGAGGAGCTCATGTCCTCTGCGGGCAGAAACCAGAATAGAATTTCTGAAATTATGAACACCCTTTATGACAATCTGGAGCGCCAGGGCGAGAACTGTATCTTTGGCGCCAATGAGGTAATCCGGAATTTCGAGCGTTACGGCAGCTCTCTTATCTGCGCGATTGAGTACGCGGACGCGGCGGAGATTTCCAGTGCATCCGAAAATTCCGGTACGGCGGAAAGCGGAGCAAAAAACCAGCAGGCGGGCAATCAGAGCGCCGGCGGTAGTTCCGGAGGGGAATCCGGCCAAAAATCCGGTGGAAAAACCGCGGCGATCAACGGTTATGGGGTTTTGAAGGCAGGCAGGCTCCTTTCCTATATCGATGCGGAGGACGCAGTGGGTGTGGGCTTTCTTCTGAACCGGGTCGGCGTGGACGAAATCATCGTAGAGGATCAGGCTGGTTCCAAAGTGACGCTGGAAATAAGCCAGGGCGGTTCTCAGATACGCCCGCTCTGGGCTGAGGACGGCAGCCTTCATGGTCTGGACGTTTCCGCCGAGGTCAGCGCTTCTGTTGCGGACATGGAAAAAAGCGGCAACCTTGACAGCCCGGAATATTCGGACTATATCACTTCCAGGCTGGAGGCCGCCGTCTCCTCCCGCATCAGCGCTGTGCTGCGGCTTTCCCAGAAGCTGAGCGCTGATTTTCTGGGGCTTGCGGGCCGAATTGAAACCCAAGCCCCAGAGAAATTCCGTGCAATGGCGGAGAGTTTTGAGCAATGCCTGCCGGATCTGGAGCTGAGAATCTCCGTAAGCGGAGAGTTAAGCCATAGCAATGATATAAAAGACTGAAAAACACGCCGTCCCGCCGGCGCTGAAGAAAGGAGGCCTCCAAAAGCTGAAAACCAATTATCGCTTTAACCGCCGCCAACTTTTGGCCCTCTGCACAGTTATCCTGATGGCCCCGGCTCTTCGTCTGTTTCCCTCCGGGTATACGGCGCTGGCAGGGAGGGCCGCCTGGCTGTCCGCTCCCGCCGCCATCCCGCTTATGCTTCTGTATATCTGGCTCATTTCCCGGCTCATGGATAAAATGAAGGAGAATGAGGGCCTTGCTGAGCTGACCCTGCGCATTCTTGGAAAAAAAGCCGGCAAAGCGGTTTTACTGCTTATTTCCGCCTGGCTGCTGCTCTTCGGCGGCTTCGTGCTTCGCTCCGGAGCCGACCGGCTTATAACCACAATTTTTCCAAACAGCGACCCGGCGGTGTTCACAGCAGTCATGGGCTTTATAGGCCTTGTGGCCGCGCTGGGGCCCGCCCGCTCTCTGGTGCGGATAGCAAAGCTGGTTCGGCCGGTGGTTTTGAGTGTGCTGTCGCTTGTGCTGGTCTTCGCTTTTTTTTCCATAGACTTTACAAATCTGCTGCCTGTTGTGGCACAGGATGCGGGTCCTGTATTTCAGGCCTCCATGACTGTGACGGAGATCATCGCGGTGATGCTTTTTTTAAGCTGCTTTCTCGGCGGGCTAACGGATAAGGCCCCCGGGTGTTTCCGTGCCTACTGCGTTTGGATGCTTCTGATGGTGCTGCTGCTGACGCTGCTGGACATGGCTATCGTGGGCACCTTTGGAGCAGAGCTCACCTCCCGGCTTACCCGTCCCTTTTTCTCGCTGGTGCGAAATTTGGTGTTTTTCAAAAGCCTTGAACGCATGGAAGCAATGGTTGTGGCCCTGTGGATATTCCCGGATTTTCTTCTGGTCTCCCTTGTTCTTTTCTCCGCTCAGCACACGCTGCGCCTGCTTATGGGCGAAAGCCCCGCCTTTCGCGGGGAGCCTCTTTTGAACATAAGCCGCAAGCGCTGGCTCGTTCCCGTCTGTGCCGCCGTCTCTGTTACCTGCGGTATTCTGATCGCGCCGAACCACATAAGCCTGGATTTCTGGTCCGAAAAGCTGATTCCGCTTATAAACCTTCTATTTGTTTTTTCCCTTGTTTGCCTGCTGCTCCTTGTGGACAGACTGAAAAAAAGGCCGTAATGCAAGCCGCCCCTTCTCACTTGAGAAAGGGCGGTAAACTTATTTATTTAAGATAATCCAGAATATTGATTTTCTCAAAGCCTTCCACATAGCTGAGGCTGAGCGTATCAAGAACGCTCTGAAGGCGGCTGCCGTATTCCGCGTTGGCGGCAATGCTGCGAGCGCTGAGCGCGGTCCCGTCCTCGCTGTATTCCATCACCTTGTCCACATCCAGAGGCAGACGGATTATAACATGATAGCCAAAGCTGGACTTCACAGGTTCGGACACCTGATATTCCGCAAGCGCGCTGCAGGCGTCCTCAAACTCCGCAACCATGGTTCCGGGGGTGAAGGTATAACCGTCGGGAAAACTGGTTTTGCCGGTATCCTCGCAGTATTCCTCTTTCAGCTCTGCAAAGCGGGCCAGCAGCGCCTCCGGGTCCTCTATGGCCTGAAGTTCCGCGGCAATTTTCTCGGCGCTGGCCTTTTTTGCCGCGGCGGCATCCTCGTCAAGGGCCTGGCCGGTGGCAGGGTCGGTGGTCATGAGAAGGATGTGCCCGGCGGAGATATACTGGCCGTCCTTCAGATATTTGAGGGCCGCCTCGTCGCTGTAAAGCTCGCCGTTCTCCCCATAAATCTGAATATAATTCTGCTGATAGAGCTGGTTGAGCATATTGATCCTGTCATAGAGTTCCCGGGTCATATAAATAGTACTCAGATATTCCTCAAAGTCCTCCTCTGTACCGTCCGCGCCGCAAGTCGCGGCAATGTCGCTCTTGCGCTGCTCCTCAAGGGCCGCGGCGTTCTCCTCGGTGAGCGCAACGCCGTTTTCCCGTGCAAAGCGCTCGATGGCCGCAAGCTGGGTCAGTGCGCTTTCGGTGCTGTCCACAACGAATTGGGCATAGGTGGTGGTCCCTTCTTCGTCCATGAAATCGTCCCAGTTCTGGGCAATGCCGTAGTAGCTGGCCATAGCGGAGAAATAATCCGTTACCTGCCGGGCCTGTGTAAAGAGCATATAGAAATATTCTTCCCAGGTAACTTCCTCTTCGCCGATGGTAACGACTGGCTGTTCCGGCTCATATTTGGCATAGAGCAAGTCATAGTCAAGCGTCTTGATCGTGATGGGCTGGGCACTGGCCTCCGCGGCAGGGGTCTCCACCGGAGCGGGGCTCGCCTCTCCCGCCTGGATTTGGTCATTCTTGTGGCTGATATATCCGATCGCTCCGGCAAAAACCAGGCAGACCACCAGCAAAACCGCGATTAGTTTCTTCATTTTTTTGTTCCTTTCCTTGGTATCTTTCCCAATACAACAGTTGAAATATAGCATCAGTCCGCCGTTTTAACAAGCCCGGTGGAGATATTTAATTATTTATTTCTTTTGTTCCGCCCCGTATCCGCCCCAATCGGCAGTGAAGCGGCGGGCCTCATCAATGACCCGGCCTTTGGCCTTTATCCTCAGGCTCAGACAGGGTTTTGACCCGGCCTCTACTTTCAGCCTTCCCTTATACTGAGGCATCGCATAGAGGGCCGAAACCTTTTCCATGTCGAAGTCCTTCACCGTAAAACGCAGATACCCCTGCTTCTGGGAGATGTCTGTAATGCCGGCCCTCCCCGCCTCGCCCCGGAGCAGCGCCACATGGATAAGGGCATTGACACCGGGAGGCGGGTCGCCGAAGCGGTCGATCAACTCGTCGGTCAGGTCATCCGCCTCCTCCTCGCTGCGGATGAGGGCAATGCGCCGGTAGATGTCCATTCTCTGCTCGGAGGCAGGAATATACCTGTCCGGGATATTGGCCGCTACGGCCAGATCCGCCGAACAGTCCGCCCGCTGAGGCGGCTGGATTCCCCGGGCCTCCAGAACGGCCTCGCTGAGCAGCTTCATATACATGTCATAGCCCACGTCTATCATATGGCCGGATTGTTCGGCGCCCAGCAGGTTGCCCGCGCCTCTTATCTCCAGGTCCCGCATGGCGATCTTGAAGCCGGAGCCGAACTGGGCAAAGTCCCTGATGGCGTTGAGCCGCTTTTCGGCCACCTCCGTCAACACCTTATCCCGCCGGAAAGTGAGATAGGCGGAGGCCCTGCGGGTGGAGCGGCCCACTCTGCCCCGGATCTGATGGAGCTGGGCAAGACCCAGATGGTCCGCGTCCTCAATAATGAGCGTGTTCACATTGGGGATGTCTATACCCGTCTCGATTATGGTAGTACAGACCAGCACCTGAATCTGGCCGTTCGCCACATTTTCCATCACGTTTGCCAGCATAGTCTTGTCCATCTGTCCGTGGGCCACGGCCACCGTCACATCCTCCAGCAGTTCTGTGAGCCTTTTGGCGGTGCGTTCAATGTCGTCAATGCGGTTATGCAGATAGTAGACCTGGCCGCCCCGCTGGATTTCCCGGCGTATTGCATCGGCAATTACGCCCCAGTCATGTTCCATAACGAAGGTCTGCACCGGGAGCCTGTCTTCCGGCGGCTCTTCCAGCGTGGACATGTCCCGGATTCCGGACATGGCCATGTTCAGGGTCCGTGGTATGGGCGTTGCCGAAAGGGTCAGAACATCCACGCCCTCCGACAGCTCCTTTATATGCTCCTTGTGGCTCACGCCAAAGCGCTGCTCCTCATCCACAACCAGAAGCCCCAGGTTTTTGAATCTGACATCCTTTGACAGCAGCCTGTGGGTGCCGATGACAAGGTCGCATTTTCCGCTTGCGATATCCGCCAGGGTCTTTGCGGTTTGGCCGCCGGTTTTAAAGCGGCTCAGCACCGCAATGTTCACCGGAAAGCCGAAAAAGCGCTGGAGCGCTGTCTGATAATGCTGCTGGGCCAGAACCGTGGTGGGCACCAGAATGGCGGCCTGCTTCCCGTCCAGCACACACTTCATCACCGCCCGCAGTGCTACCTCGGTCTTGCCGAAGCCCACATCTCCGCAGAGCAGCCTGTCCATGGGTACGGCGGCCTCCATGTCCTTCTTGATCTCCGCCACGCAGCGCAGCTGGTCGTCCGTCTCGGTATAGCCGAAGTTTTCCTCAAATTCGTTCTGCCATTCGCTGTCCGGAGAAAAGGCATAGCCCGGCAGACGCTGGCGCTGGGCGTAAAGGGCAATGAGCTTTTTCGCCATGTCCTTTGCGGCGCTCTTTGCCCGGGAGCGGGTCCGGGCCCATTCGGTGCCGCCCATTTTTGAAAGCTTCACCGGCCGTTCCTCGCCGCCGCCCACATATTTGGACACCAGGTCCAATTGTGTAGCGGGCACATAGAGGCTGTCCGTCCCGGCGTAGCTGATTTTTATATAATCCTTTTCAAAGCCGTCCACCTGCATTTTCACAATGCCGGCAAAGCGGCCGATACCGTGGTTCTCGTGGACAACATAATCCCCCACCGAGAGATCGGCGCAGGATTCGATTCGCTGCCGGTTGGCGGGCAGCTTTTTTTTCCCGTCTTTTTTGCTTCTGGCACGGATAAGCTGCGCATCCGTCAGCACTGCGAGCTTTATTCCGGGATATTCCATTCCCGCCGAGAGGGAGCCGATACCGATGCAGCAGCGGCCCTCATCGGGAAGCTTCTGCAGCTTTTCATATATAAGGGCCGGGATCTCTTTCTCCCGGAACAGTGCCTGCAGGACCTTCGCCCGGCGCTCGTCCCCGGCCAAAACCACCACCCGGTAGTCCTGCCTGAGATAAACCTTGACGTCCTCCGCCGCGGTCTGAGCATTTCCCGCGTAGGAGGGAAGCTGCTTTGCAGGAATACTGGTAAGGGTTCTGGGCGGTGTGGGGTTGCGGCCTACGGTAAAGGCATCCGCCATGTATATAGGGAATTCTTCCAGGCGTTTCAGAAGCCCCTCGAAGCGCAGATGGAAGCTGTCCGCCCCCATGGCGATAAGGCCCCGGCGCTGAAGCTCTCTTATATCCTCTGATAACTGCTTTGCGTAATCTCTGGCCCGCTCTGAACAGCGGTTCGGCTGGTCGAAGATTATGATGGCGTTCTTCGGTATATAGTCCGCGCCGCTGGCCATGGGATAGATAAGGGGCAGATACCTGTCCGCGTCGGACATGACGATACCAGCGCCAATCCGCTCTGCATCCCCTTTCAGCGTAGCAGAAAGAGCCGCGGCATTGTCGCTGCCCCGGCGTCTGGCATATTTATCCGCGAACGCGTTTATCTCCCGGTACAGGGCCCCGCGGCCCCCTGCCGTCAGCTCCGGCAAGGTCTCCGCCGCCGGGAGAATGACGCAGCTTTTTACCTGCCCGTCCCTCCGCTGGCTGCCAATGTCAAAATGCCCCATGGAGTCGATCTCGTCGCCCCAGAACTCTACGCGCACAGGTTCCCTGTCTCCCGGAGAGAAGAAATCCAGAATCCCGCCCCGGCGGGCAAACTGGCCGGGCCCCTCCACCTGCTCCGTCTTTATATATCCGCAGCGGAGCAGCGCGGCCTCAGCCTGCTCTATGGGGCAGCTCTCCCCGTCGCGGATTGCAAAGGCGGCGCTCAGAAGCGTTTCCGGTGGTATCGTTCTCTGCAGGAGGGCAGATATGGAAACTGCCGTTACCGGGCTTTCACCCCGGGCCAGCCTGTATAAGACGGAAATCCGCTTCTGTTCCGCCTGACGGGAAGCGGCTTCGGCGGCATAGAAGGTAAAATCCCTCATGCCCAGGCTTGCCGCCTCCTCGCCCAGCATGGCGCGAAGGTCCCGTGCAAAACTCTCCGCCGCCGTGTCGTCAGGGCAGATAACAAAAATGGGCGCCCCTGTTTTGTCCCTCAGCGCGGCGGCCAGGTTCGCCCTGTGCACCGCTGAAAGCCCGGAAACGAGCGCAGGAAGCCCCCCGCTCTCCAGCAGACCCGGGAGGGCGGCGGCTTCCCTGTTTTCAAAAATCTGATTGATCAGGATATTCATAGCCAGAGAATTATATCATCAATTTCCCGCGCAGGCAATCGTTTTGCGTCTTTATGCTCTGCGGGAAAAATAAATGAACAACATAACCATATCTTCCGTCTATAAAATCTTTGCGCTCCCCTGTAAACGGAACGGCGTTTCCAGCGCTTTTTTTCACGCAATTAACCATGCTGCCCCTAAAAAAATACAGAGGGTCAGCCAAACGGACGCTCTGTATTTTTTGCTCTATTTAACTGGCCTGATATCCACCATTTTGCTCATGGCATGGGCGCCAAGGCAGCGGGAGTAAAAATCATTTATTATTCTGTGAGCGACACTGCTTATCTCTTCCGTGCCCTTTATGGGTTTTACCATCAGTTCCACCTCAGCGCCGCCAAGGCGGTAATCCGCCCTGGCCTGCACATAGCCAAAGCGGGAAAAGAATTTCCGAAGCTTTTTTATATACTCCCCGTTCTCGTCATCGAAGGCGGTGAGCTCCGCGATGATTCCCTGCCGGTCGGCATAGCGCTTGTTTATGAGGCGCATGGCCTCCACCCCCAGGCCCTGATCCCTGTACCAGGGCAGCACGCCGAAATATTTCAGCAGCACATAGCCGTAAAGCCCGCGGCAGCACACCAGGGCATAGGCCAAATCCATCCGGGACTCATCGTCATAGATCACAAGCAGCTCCTGATCGCCGTTGAGCAGGGCCTTGTGGATGGCAAGCCTGGGCAGCAGCTCCCTCCTGTCGAAGTCCATTTCCATAAGGGTGTAGTAGCGCTGCAGCTCCCTGTGGCCGCCTTTTCTGATGTTCAGCATTGCCTATCTCCTTTCTCCAGCGCCTGCGCCCGGCAAAGCTGCGCGTAAACGCCGTTTTTTTCCATAAGCTCTCTGTGGCTTCCAAGCTCCATGATTCGCTCCCCGTCCACTACGGCGATCACGTCCGCGTTTTTCACGGTGGAGAGCCGGTGGGCGATGATTATGGTGGTCCTGCCTTTGCTGAGTTTGTCCAGAGAGGCCTGGATCCGCTGCTCGGTCACAGTATCCAGGGCTGAGGTGGCCTCGTCCAGAATCAGTATTTTGGGGTTTTTGAGAAAAACTCTGGCAATGGATATTCTCTGCCTCTGCCCTCCGGAGAGCATTACGCCCCGCTCGCCTATGTAGCTGTCATAGCCGTCGGGCATTTCCATGATCTCGTTGTGTATTTCCGCCCTGACGGCGGCCTCCACAATTTCCTCGTCCGTGGCCCCGGGCCTGCCGTAGCGGATATTTTCCCGGATGGTCCCGGCAAACAGGAATACATCCTGCTGGATCATGCCGATATTTCGCCGAAGGCTTGCCTGCGTCACCCGGCGCACATCCTGCCCGTCCACGGTGACGCTGCCGGAGCAGACGTCATAAAACCTGGGAATCAGCTGGCACAGGGTGGTTTTTCCGCCGCCGGATGGGCCCACCACCGCCAGGCTCTCCCCCGGCCTTATGTGCAGCTCAATATCGCTTAGAACCGGCACGCCGTTGCCGTAGTCGAAGCTCACATGGTTAAAATCCACGCGGCCGCTGACCTTTTCAAGCACAAGGGCGTCCTCCGCGTCCTTAATGGCGGCCTCGGTGCGCATAAGCTCCAGAAAACGCGCAAAGCCCGCCGAACCCTGCATATACTGCTCGGCAAACTGCGCAAGCTTTCTTACCGGGGAGACAAAGGCGGATACATACAGGGAAAAGGTCACCAATTCTATGTAGTCCATAAGCCCCGCCATGATCAGCGCGCCGCCCACGGTAATCACCACCACCTGCATGATGCCGGTGGTAAATTCCATGCCGCTCATATAAAGCCCCATGCTCCGGTAATATTCCACCTTGGAGCCCCGGAACATGGCGTTGGCCGCGTCAAACTTCCGGCTTTCCTGGCCCTCGTTCGCAAAGGCCTTGGCTGTACGAATGCCGGAGATGCTGCTCTCAATGGCGGCATAAATCTCCGCCGTTTTCCGTTTGACCTCCAGATTGGCGTTTTTCATCCGAACCCTCTGTGAAAGCGTGAACCAGAAGCAGAGCGGCAGCACCACCGCCAGCACAAGCGCCAGGCGCCACTGCATGAAAAACATCATTACCAGCGCTCCCACGATTGTGAGCGAGCAGATGAGGATATTTTCCGGCCCATGATGGGCAAGCTCCGTCACCTCAAAGAGATCGCTTGTTATGCGGCTCATAAGGACACCGGTGCGGTTTTTGTCATAAAAGCTGCAGGAGAGATCCTGCATATGGGTAAACACGTCCCGCCGCATATCGGACTCGACCAAAACGCCCATTCTGTGCCCTACCACGGTTATAACATAATAGAGCGTTGCTTTTATGAGATAAGCCAGCAGCATCGCCGCCATGACGGCAAAGAAAGCCTTAAAAAGCTTCTCCGGTAGAAGATAGTTCATGGATAGCCTTGAAACGTAGGGAAAAATCAGATCTATCGCCGATACCGCCACTGCGCAGAGCATGTCAATGATAAACAGTCTCTTATGTCCGGCGATATACGCCATAAAAATTTTAAGCGGCCTGTCCTTGTAATTGATGCCTATGGCCCCCTCTCATCTCGAAAATTTTTCTCTCTCTGAAACCGCCAGCTCATCGCAGCGGTTGTTGTATGCATTATCCGCGTGTCCCTTTACCCAATGGCAGTTTACTTTGTGTTTTTCCGTAAGCTCCAGCAGAATTTCCCATAAATCTGCGTTAAGCGCCGGCTTTTTGTCAGCCTTTATCCAGCCGCGCTTGCGCCAGGAGACTGCCCAGCCCTTGGAAAGAGCGTCTATCACATACTTGGAGTCCGAATAAAGCTCTACATTGCAGGGCTCTTTCAGGGCCTGCAGGGCGGAAATCACCCCGGTAAGCTCCATGCGGTTGTTGGTGGTCTGCCTCTCCCCGCCAGAGAGCTCCTTTTCGGTTTCTTTATAGCGCAGCACGGCGCCCCAGCCGCCGGGGCCGGGATTGCCGCTGCAGGCGCCGTCGGTATAAATGCTTACGGTTTTCTTCTCAGCCAATTTATAGATTCCTCTCGTATCGGTCATGTAGCATGCGGTACTCCTCCCTGCCGATTATGCCGTTTTTTAGAAAAACCTCCAACTGGGCGAGTCTGCGCTGCCGGTCCCTCTCAAAGTTTACGGCAGCGGCATTCTCATCGTAGTACCGGGGCTTTTCATCCTGCCGGGCGGGGGCGGAGGGCCGGGTGAAAAGCTCAGGGCTTTTCTCCTCCCGGGTAAAGGAAGCCTTTATCCGTTCCGCGCCGATTCCCGCGGTTTTTTTCACGGAGGAAAACCCCGATGTAAAACCCGCGGCATATTTTTTTGCGGCCCTTATCCCGGCATAAACCGCAAAGATGATTGCCGCAATAATGAAAACAATCATCAGAACGGGAACAAGATCTCCTCCGGAAATATCGCCGCTCTCGCCTATGGTATTAAACAGGAAAACCACTATGGCGGCAATGATCCAGCCTGCGCCGCTATTTTTTTTCTTTCCGTCTCTCTCCCGATTGTTCATGGCAGCCTCTCCTTATTCTTCAGGCTTTTCTTCGCCGCCGATTTCTTCCTCAATCTCCCGCTCGGTGTTCTCAATGGAAATTACTCTGCTGCCCTCATTCAGACGCATGATGCGGACACCCTGGGTAGAGCGGCCCAGCATGGAAATATGGTCAACCGCCATGCGTATAATGGTCGCGTCATCGGTGATCACCAGAATATCCTCGTCGGGGTTTACCATCTTCACATCGGCGATGCTGCCTGTTTTCTCCGTTACATTGTAGTTTTTGATGCCCAGGCCGCCTCTGCCGTGCACGCTGTATTCCTCGACGGCGGTGCGCTTGCCATAGCCCTTTTCGGTGATACTCAGCAGGGCTTCGCCCGCGCTGGTGCTGCCGGCCCCCACAACGAAGTCACCCTCCCGAAGTCTTATGCCCCGCACGCCAACGGCAGTCCTTCCCATGGGACGTACCTGGGTTTCGCTGAAGCAGACGGCCATGCCCCGGTTGGTGGCAATAAGAATATTTTCGTCCCCGGTGGTGGGGATGACGGAAATCAACTCGTCTCCCTCGTCCAGGGTCAAGGCTCTGATTCCGTTGGAGCGGATGTTTTTGAGAGCGGACTGGCTCATGCGCTTGACCGTGCCGTTTCTGGTGACGAAGAAGAGGTAGCAATCCTCCTCAAAGCCCCGGCCCGCGATCATCGCGCTGACCTTTTCGCCGTTTTCGATCTGGATAATATTGATAATATTGCTGCCCTTGGCATTTCTTCCTGCCTCAGGGATGTTATAGCCTTTCTTGATAAACACCCGGCCAAGGCTTGTGAAAAACAGAATGCTGTCATGGGTGGAGGCTGTAAAAACAGTTTCCACATAGTCCTCTTCCTTTGTCGTCATGGCACGGATGCCCTTGCCGCCGCGGCCCTGTGCCCGGTACTCGCTGGCGGGCAGGCGCTTGATATATCCGCTGTGGGTCAGGGTAAAGACGCACTGCTCTTCTTCTATCAGGTCCTCAATGTCTATCTCGTCGGCCACATCCTGGATCTCGGTGCGGCGCTCATCGCCGTACTTATCCCGGATGGCGATAAGCTCTTCTTTAAGCACGCCCTTGATAAGCTCGGGGTCTGCAAGCAGCGTCTTGAAATAGTTTATGCGCTCCTCCAGCTCCTTGTACTCATTTTCCAGCTTCTCCCTGTTGAGGCCCTGAAGAGAGATCAGGCGCATATCGCAGATGGCCTGGGCCTGCACATCGGACAGACCGAAGCGCTCCATGAGTTTCTGTTTTGCGTCGTCATAGCTGCTGCGGATAATGTGAATTACCTCATCAATATTATCCTGGGCAATAAGCAGGCCCTCCAGCAGATGGGCACGCTCCTCGGCTTTTTTCAGGTCAAACCTGGTGCGGCGGACGATCAGCTCCTTCTGGAAAGAGAGATATTCGTCCAGAATATGCCGGAGGGAAAGAATTTTGGGCTGAGACTGGTTATTTACCAGAGCCAGCATGTTGATGGAGAAGCTGGACTGCATAGCGGTCTGGGCGAAGAGCCGGTTGAGGACCACCTGGGGGTTGGCGTCCCGCTTCAGCTCTATGACCATGCGCATGCCGTTGCGGTCCGTCTCGTCACGCAGGTCGGAAATGCCCTCAAGGCGCTTTTCATGAACCTGGTCGGCAATGTTTCGGATGAGCTGGCGCTTGTTGACCTGATAGGGAAGTTCGGTGACAATGATCCTGATCCTGTTCTGGCCAAACTCCTCAAATTCCGTCCTCGCCCGGACAACGACCCGGCCGCGGCCGGTGGCATAGGCCTGGCGGATACCGCTTCTGCCCATGATGATGCCTTTTGTCGGAAAATCCGGGCCGCTTATATGCTGCATCAGCTCGGGAAGGCCCGCTTCCGGATGATCCAGCACGCAGACGCAGGCGTTTATTACCTCGGACAAATTATGGGGGGGAATATTTGTGGCCATGCCCACGGCAATGCCGCTGGAGCCGTTGACCAGAAGGTTTGGAAATCGGGAGGGCAGAACCCGCGGTTCTTTCCTTGTCTCGTCAAAGTTGGGGTCCCAGTCCACGGTGCCCTTGTTGATATCCCGCAGCATCTCATCGGAGATTTTGGACATTCTCGCCTCAGTGTAACGGTAGGCCGCAGGAGGGTCGCCATCTACGGAGCCGAAGTTGCCGTGGCCGTCAACCAGCATATAGCGCATGGAAAAATCCTGCGCCAGACGCACCATGGCGTCGTACACGGAGCCGTCGCCGTGGGGATGGTAGCGGCCCAGCACGTCGCCCACGCAGGTGGCGGACTTTTTAAAGGGCTTGTCGCTTGTAAGTCCGTCCTCATACAGGGTATAGAGTATGCGCCGGTGCACGGGTTTAAGGCCGTCCCGCACATCCGGCAGGGCGCGGCCCACAATGACCGACATGGCATAGTCTATATAGCTGGTCTGCATTTCGCTGACAAGCTCCGATTCTGTGATTACCTGATTGGGAAAGCTGATATCCTCAGGCTTATAATCTCTCTTATGTGCCATCTGACCTCACCTCCTCAGATATCCAGATTGACAACGTATTTCGCGTTCTGCTCTATCCACTCCCGGCGGGGCTCCACTTCCTCGCCCATGAGCACCGTGAATACCTGGTCGGCTTCGATGGCGTCGTTCAGGGTAATTCGGCGCAGTGTTCTTGTTTCCGGGTCCATGGTTGTCTCCCAGAGCTCGTGGGCATCCATCTCGCCCAGGCCCTTGAATCGGGAGATGTCCACTTTGGCGTTTGGATTATCCGCGCGGAGCTCGGCGCTGATTCTGTCCCGCTCCTCATCGGAATAGGCCACTTTCTGCGTCTTTCCCCGGCTGAGCTTGTAGAGAGGCGGCACGGCGGAATAGACATAACCGTTTTCTATGAGCGGGCGCATGTATCGGAAGAAGAAGGTGAGAAGCAGAGTCCGGATATGGGAACCGTCCACATCCGCATCGGCCATGATTATTATCTTATGATAGCGGAGCTTCTCGATATTGAACTCCTCGCCGATTCCGGCGCCCAGGGCTACGATCAGGGGATAGAGTTTGTCGTTGCCGTAAATCTTATCTGCCCGGGCCTTTTCCACGTTCAGCATCTTGCCCCACATGGCAAGAATGGCTTGAAAGCGGCTGTCCCTGCCCTGAATGGCGGAACCGGCGGCGGAATCGCCCTCGACGATATAAATTTCGCAGAGGGAGGGGTCTCTTTCGTTGCAGTCCTGCAGCTTGTCGGGCATTTGTCCGCTTTCAAGCCCGGTTTTTCGCCGGACGGATTCCCTGGCTTTTCTTGCGGCCTCTCTGGCTCGGTTCGCCATCATGGCCTTTTCCAGCACGGCCTTTGCGGTGGCGGGGTGCTCTTCAAAATAGCTTGCTAATTGATCGGATACGATGCTGTCCACCAGGGTACGGATATAGGCGTTGCCAAGCTTCTGTTTTGTCTGGCCCTCAAATTGGGCCTCCGGAAGCTTTACGGAGATAACTGCCGTTATGCCCTCGCGGACATCATCGCCGGAGACTTTATCATCTCCTTTAATGATGTTGTTCTTTGTGCCATAAGCGTTTATGACCCTTGTGAGCGCCGTTTTGAAACCCGTCTCATGCATGCCGCCTTCCGGGGTATGAATGTCGTTTGCAAAGGAAACAAGATTCTCGTTATAGCCGTCGTTATATTGGAGCGCAATTTCAGCAATCGCGTCATCCTTGGAGCCGGAGAGATAGATAACATCGGTGTGAATGGGGTTTTTATGTCGGTTCAGGTAGGAAACGTATTCCCTTATGCCGCCCTCGTAGCACATCTGCTCCCGGGCCTCGCTGCCTTTGCGCTGGTCCTCGATGGTGATGGTAAGTCCACCGTTAAGGAAGGCCTGCTCGCGCATACGGGTGTGAAGGATCTCGTAATTGTAATTGACGTCGTCAAACATATCCGGGTCCGGCTTAAAACGGACAACGGTTCCGCTTTTATCCGTCTCGCCGACAACGCGGATATGTTCGATGATTTCTCCTCTGGAAAATCTCATCTGGTAGATTTTCCCGTCCTTATGGACCTGGACCTCCAGCCACTCGGACAGGGCGTTGACCACGGAAGCACCTACGCCGTGGAGGCCGCCGGACACTTTATATCCCCCGCCCCCGAATTTTCCGCCGGCATGGAGCACGGTAAAAACAACCTCCAGGGCAGATTTGCCGGTTTGCTCCTGGGTGTCCACCGGGATGCCGCGGCCATTATCGGAAACGCGGATGATATTGCCTTCCTCGATGCTGACCTCGATATGGCTGCAATAGCCCGCCAGAGCCTCATCAATGGAGTTATCCACAATTTCATAGACCAGGTGATGAAGACCGGAGGATGAGGTAGAGCCGATGTACATACCCGGCCGTTTTCTCACGGCCTCCAGCCCTTCGAGGACCTGAATCTGTGAAGCGTCATATTCCTGGGTTACTTTTTCTGTAATATCAGACATTCTTTCCTCCAAAAATCACATAATGCCGGAATCCCACCGCCGCAGCAGGGTGGACGCGGCCATCTGACTCAGATAGACCGCCGTTTTTCCGTCTTCCCGGCAGACAACAAAGGATTTGGGAATATCCTCCGCCGCGTTTATTACCTGTCCGGCTTTTTCCGCCATGGCCAGGTATTTTCTCGTTATATGGGACTGAGAGCTGTTGTCCAGGTCAAAAATACCGACTATCGCCCCGGTGTTTACAACTCTTCCCTTTCCCAAATGCAGATACATCAGCGGATCCTGCCCTTCTCCACAAAAAGCACTCTGCCGCCGGTTCTCCGGGATATTCCCTCGTCCTCGCAGCAGGTTATGAGAGTCTGACCCCCGCCTATACGGTTGAGTACAAATTCCTGCCTTTTTACATCCAGTTCCGAGAGCACGTCGTCCAGCAGCAAAATGGGGTATTCCCCGGTTTCGGCCAGAAAAATTTCTCTCTCGGCAAGCTTTATCGACAGCGCCGCTGTTCTTGTCTGGCCCTGGGAAGCAAAGCTCCTGGCCGGACGGCCGTTTATGCTTATCTCCAAATCGTCCTTATGTGCCCCGGTGAGACACTGGCCGCTTTCAAGCTCTGCCTGGCGGTGTTTTTCCTGATGCTCGCAGATATCGTAATATATCTCCCGCGCGGGGGCGGCTGGATCTCTTACGCTGCTGACGGTGCAATATTTTATATCCAGTTTTTCTCCCTCGCCGGAAAATTCCCTGTGAATGGGCGGGGCGGCGGCGTTGAGTCGGGCCGCGAAAGCCGCCCGGTAGCGGATTATATTGGCGGATGCCCTGCACATGCCGTCGGAAAATTCGTCCAGCGTGTCGAGCAGGGATGGTTTTTCCCGCCAGTCTTTTAAAATTCTGGTTTTATGCTCATAAAGACGGTTGAACTCTGTAAGAATTTCTGCATAGCGAGGCCGTATCTGGCAGATGGCATTGTCCATCAGCCGCCGCCGGACAGCCGCGCCTTCTTTTATCAGATTCAGATCGTCCGGGCAGAACAAAACCGCGTTTATCGTCTCCGACAGTTCGGAGCCTGTCTTTTTTACGCCGTTTACCAGAATTTTTTTTGCCGTTCCCGGCCGCAGGCGGATATTTACCGTCTGTTTTCTGTCATGGCTCTCTATCTCGGCCAAAATGTCTGCCGAGGAAAAACCGAAGCCAACAAGCTCCCTGTCAAACCTTGTCCTGAAACTGCGCCCGCAGGAGAGCATATACACGCTCTCCAGAAGATTTGTCTTTCCTTGGGCGTTCTGGCCGGAAATTACATTGGTCCCCGGGTCAAATTCCGCGGTTTCGAACTCATAGTTTCGAAAACCGCTGAGAGCGATCTTTTCAACTCTCATTTTTTTCGACTTCCAGCCGGTACTCGTCAAAGGCCACCTTGTCTCCCGGATAGATTTTTTTGCCCCGCATGGTGCAGACCTCTCCGTTGACGGAAACCATCCCCTCGCTTATCGCATACTTGGCCTCGCCTCCGGTTCCCACCAGCGCGGCATATTTAAGCAAAGAGTCCAGTTTTATAAAATCCGTCTCTATGCTTATTTTTTCCACATTTTTCATATATCAGTCCCCCGCCCGAAGCCGAACCGGAAGAATCATGTAGGTAAAACCGTCGCTTCCATCGCTGGCCTCTATGATGCAGGGAGATGAGGCGGTGTTCAGGCAGATATTGAGTAGATCTTTTCCGGCAGCTTTTAATGCATCCATTAGATACCGGTCGTTAAATCCGATTTCAAGGCCTTCTCCGCTGCCCTCGCAGGTGCAGATGTCCTCCGCCTTGCCGATCGGGGTTACGCAGAGAAGATCAATGCTTCCGTCGTTGAAGTTCATGCGCACGGGGCTGCTGTTTTTTTCGCTTACGATCAGAGCCACTCTGTCAATGCTTGCCATAAGCTCGGTCCGTTCCACCTGGAGCTTATACCGGAAGCTGTCCGGAATGGACTTTCTGTAATTAAGAAATTCTCCCTCAAGCCTTCTGGAAATAAGTACCGTTTCTCCAATGGAAAAAGAGATATGTTTTGCGCCGACAGCAATTTCCACAGCTTCTTCCTCATCGGTGCAGATACGCTCAATATCCGAAAGGGCGGAACCGGGAACAACAAAGCTGCAATTTTCCATTTTTGCGCTTTCCAGTTTTTCCCGGCGCTTTGCCAGCCTGTATCCATCCACAGATACGAGCGTCAGCTCATCCCCTTCTATTTCAAAGAGAGTCCCTGTGTAAATCGGCCGCACGTCATTGTCTGAAACGGCAAATATGGTCTGATTGATCATGCTTCGAAGTATTTTTTGAGGCAGCGAGATATTGTTGAGCCCATCTACCACCGGCATTTCGGGGTAGTCGTCGGCGCTGATGCCCATAAAATTAAACTCGCTTTTGCCGCATTTTACGTTTACATTGTTGCTCTGGTCTGCTGTGACAGTGACAATTCCATCCGGCAGGCGGCGGATCATCTCGCCGAAGAAACGGGCGCCCAGTACAATGGACCCCGGTTTGGCTATGTCGGCGGGAAAGGAAGTGTATATTCCTTCCTTCAGGTCGTACCCTGTGATTTTTACACTGGAACCGGCTTCTATCAGCAGGCCCTCCAGAGCAGGAATCGGGCTTTTGGAGGCGGCGGCTCTTGATGCGGTCGCGCAGGCATTTTGGAGAAGGTATTTTTCACAAGAGAATTTCATCGTTTTTCCTCCTTGTAAGAGAACTCTTTCATCAATCAATAAATAAATCTTATTATTCTTGTAGTTGTTGTAGTAGAAAAAATTTTTGTGGAAAACTTGATAAAAGCCTTGAAAACACAGGCTTTTATTTGTGGAGAGAAATGTTTGGAATTTTTCGGCTTTCCACATGGAGAGGGAGCTGAAAAAGCATTAACACAGAGCTTTCGTAAATTCAACAGCCATTTGTGGAAAACTCAGACGGTGTTTATATTGGATGTAATGTCTCTCACGGTGCCCGCCATGGCCGGATCCGTCTTTAAAAGATCTTCAACCTTGCGGATGGAGCTGAGCACGGTGGCATGATTTCTGTCCTCATATTCTGCGCCAATATCCTTAAGAGAGAGATTGGTGAGCGAGCGCATAAGGTACATGGATACCTGTCTTGCTATGGCTGTGTTTTTGGAGCGGTTTTGGCCTCTCAGATCCTCCTCTTTCAAAGAGTAATAGCGGGAGGTTTCCCTGATGATGCGCTCCGGAGTGGGAATGGATATGCCTATGCGGATTACGTCCTTTATGGCGCGCTTCACAGAGTCAATGGTAATGATGTCGTCCAATATCTCTTTGTATGCCGTCAGACGCTTTATCACACCTTCCAATTGCCGGATATTTGCGGTTATGTTTGAGGCGATATATTCCACCGCGTCGTCCGAGAGAATGAGCCCGAGCTGAGCCGCCTTATTGCGGGTAATGGCCATGCGCGTCTCCAGATCCGGAGGCTGAATGTCCGCCATGAGGCCGCCCTCAAAGCGGGTGCGCAGCCGGTCGTCCAGAAGGGACATCTCCAGAGGGGGACGGTCGGAGGTGATAACGATCTGATGCCCGGCCTCATAAATGTTATTGAAGGTATGAAAGAACTCGTTCTGGGTCTGCTGTTTGCCGGCAATAAACTGTATATCGTCCACCAAAAATAAATCCACATTCCGGTATTTTGTCCTGAAATCCTCGGCGGTCCCGTCTTTAATGGATTTTACGAGCTGAATGGTGAATTCGTCTCCCTTTACATAGGCAATCTTCCGGTTTGGCTCCCGCTCATGTATCGCCTGGCCTATGGCCAGCAGAAGATGGGTTTTTCCCAGTCCTGAATTGCCGTAGATAAAGAGAGGATTGTAGGTTTTTCCCGGCCGTTCCGCCACGGCAACGGCGGCGGCGTGGGCAAATTTATTGGAGTTTCCTACGATGAAGCGGTCGAAGGTGTAACCGGCCATTTCGGGAAGGCTGTTTTCCTCTTTCTTTTTTGAAACAAAATCGTTTATCTCATCCCCTGCCAGAACAATAAGGTCAAAGTCACAGGAAAAAAGGTCTGACAGGGCGGCCTTTATTGTTTCCCCAAAACGGGAGACGATGATGCTGCGTTTGAAATCCGTGCTCGTGTGCAGCACCAGGCGGCAGTCTTCAATTTCAACCGGCTCACAGTCTGAAAACCAGGTCGTGATCGCGGTGGGCGTTAGCTGGCCGGAGAGAATTTTTATAATTTCGTTCCATATATCCATGAGTGAGTTCATTTCGGATACCTCTCAAAACACAATATTCCTAACTTTATCAGTATACCAAAAAAAGCAGGTTTTTGCAAGATATAAATATAATATAGTAGAGACTTAAACGCAGTGCGGCTTTCAGAAATATGAAAAAACTGTCGTTCCCTGCCTGATAAAGGAGCCTGCCTCAGGCTTTTCTGTGTTCGGGAATGACAGTTTATGTTATATTAATTGTTTTTCTTTTTGAGTTCCTCAAGAATCTGTGCCAAAAGCTCATCCGTGCCTGGTTTTGGCTCCTCGGGCGGAATTTCAGCTTCTTCCTTTTTCTTTTCCATGAGCGTATGGGCTTTATTGAAGCCCTTTACTATGAGAAATACCACCAGGGCGATCAGAATAAAGTCAAGAACAGTACCAATAAAACTGCCAAAGCCAATAGTTATCGCCTCGGCAACGACCTCGCCGTTTACAATTTCTGCCGGGCGTACCACGAGGTTTAAGACGCTCATATCCCTTGTGCCGCAGATCCAACTGATAAAAGGCATGAGAAGATCATTGACAAGAGAGCTTGTTATTTTTCCGAATGCACCGCCCACAATAACGCCCACGGCCATATCAAGCACGTTGCCGCGCATAATAAAGGCCCGAAATTCATTTATTAAGCCTCTTCCTTTTTTCATTTTTCGGGATTCCTTTCAATTTTTGGGAATAAGAACCTGTCTTCCACCCATATAAGGATGCAGGACGGCGGGAATGGTAACGCTGCCATCGGCCTGGAGATGATTTTCAAGAAAGGCGATGAGCATTCTTGGAGGAGCGACCACGGTATTGTTGAGAGTATGGGGAAGATAAGTTTTTCCGTCCTGGCCTTTTACGCGCATACGGAGCCTTCTGGCCTGCGCATCGCCCAAATTTGAGCAGGAACAGACTTCAAAATACTTTTTCTGCCGGGGGGACCAAGCTTCAATGTCACAGGATTTTACTTTTAAATCCGCCAGATCGCCGGAGCAGCATTCCAACTGGCGAACAGGGATTTCAAGGCTGCGGAACAGGGCAACGGAGAAGCGCCACATCTTTTCATACCAGTCCATGGAGTCTTCGGGACGGCAGACTACGATCATTTCCTGTTTTTCAAACTGGTGGATGCGGTAAACACCTCGTTCCTCAATGCCGTGGGCGCCTTTTTCCTTGCGGAAGCAGGGAGAATAGCTGGTCAGCGTCTGGGGAAGCTTTTCCTCGGGGATGATCTGGTCAATGAACTTGCCGATCATGGAATGCTCAGAGGTGCCGATAAGATAGAGGTCTTCTCCCTCTATCTTATACATCATTGCGTCCATGTCCGTCTGGCTCATAACGCCTTCGACTACATTGCCATGAATCATAAAGGGAGGAATGCAGTAAGTGAAGCCTTTGTCTATCATAAAATCCCGGGCATAGGCGAGAACCGCAGAGTGAAGCCGGGCAATATCTCCCATAAGATAATAAAAGCCATTGCCGGAAACTCTGCCTGCGGCGTCCATGTCCACGCCGTCAAAGCGCTCCATAATCTCCGTGTGATAGGGAATTTCAAAATCGGGCACAGCGGGCTCACCGAAGCGCTCCACTTCCACATTGGCGCTGTCATCGGGGCCGATGGGAACGGAGGAATCTATAATATTGGGTATGGTCAGCATAATGACCCGGATGCGCTGGGAGTATTCCTCCTCAAGCTTTTCAAGTTCTGCCAGGCGTTCGGCATTTGCCTTTACCTGAGCCTTGATGGCTTCGGCCTCCTGCAGCTTTGTGGGATCCTTTTTTGCCTGTCCCATGAGCATGCCGATCTGCTTTGAAAGGCTGTTTCGGCTGGCCCTGAGATCACTGGCCTCTGTTATCGCGGCCCGGTTTTTTGCGTCCAGGTCCAAAAGCTCGTCTACCAGGGGAAGCTTGGCGTCCTGAAACTTTTTCTTTATGTTCTCACGAACCGCGTCCGGGTTTTCTCTTATGAACTTAATGTCCAGCATGATTTTTCTCCTGTCTCCTGTATTCAGATATTTATTTTCCTCGGATTTTCATTAGCTGCTCTATGAGCGTTTCCCTGTCGTCTGCGCCGTAAAATTCAAGCTCTATGCGGCCGGCTTTTCTCCCGTTTATAAGCTTTACCTTTCGGCCAAGCTGCCGGCTGAGCTGGTTTGCGATCTCAGCGGAATAGTCAACGCGGATTTTATCACTTTTTTCTTCCTCTTTGACCGCATTTTGCCGCTCTTTTATAATACTACCGGCCAGTTGCTCGGTTTTTCTGACAGAGAGGGATTTTTTTATAACCTGATTTGCCGCGTCAAGCTGTTTTTCCCTGTCGTCAATACTGACGAGTGCCCTGGCGTGTCCTGCGGAGAGGCTTCCCTTTTCCACCAGCTCCAGCACGGCAGGGCTCAGATTCAAAAGCCGCAGCGCATTTGCAATGGCGGGCCGTGAGCGGCCAACGCTTTTTGCCGTTTCTTCCTGAGTCAGGCCGTAATCCTCCATCAGTGTGCGGTAGCCTTTGGCTTCCTCTATTGGATTCAGATCCTCCCTCTGAAGATTTTCCACCAGCGCCAGCTCTGCCGTGCGCCGATCGTCCGCTTCAATGACACGAACAGGAATTTCCCTGAGCCCAGCCAGCCTGGATGCCCGCCAACGGCGCTCTCCGGCAATGATCTGATAGTATCCTGTATCGAGCCTGCGCACGACCACTGGCTGAATCAGCCCAAACTGGGCGATCGAGTCCGCCAAATCCCGCAGAGCGTCCTGGTCAAAATATTCTCTTGGCTGCTCTGCCCGGGGTTCAACCTTGCTTATGGGCAGGGTAAGAAGCTGAGAATCCAGTTCTTCCTCATAGTTATTTGCTCCAAAAAGAACGTCAAGCCCTGTGCCAAGTCCTTTTTTCTCCTTTGCTGCCATTGTCCCTCCTTATCCCTCACACCGGGCGATGAATTCCTCCGCCAGCGCCATGTATGCTTTGCTTCCTTTATTCTGCCGGTCATAGGCCACGCCGGGAATTCCGTGGCTTGGGGCTTCGGACAGACGGATGCTGCGGGGAATAACGGTGTCATAGACCTTTCCGGTCAGAAACTTTCTCAGCTCATTTGCCACCTGGGTGGTGAGATTTGCCCGGGCGTCATACATGGTAAGCACGATTCCCTCCACTTCCAGCCGCCGGTTCAGCCGCCGGGAGCACATTTTTATGCTTGTCATCAAATCCGCAATTCCTTCCAGCGCATAGTATTCGCACTGCATGGGAACCAACACGCTGTCAGCCGCTACAAGTGCGTTCACCGTAAGCAGCTCCAGAGACGGCGGACAATCCAGAAAAATATAGTCATAGTCGCTGAAAAGAGACATCAGTGCCTCTTTGAGAACATATTCCCGCCTCTCTGTTCCAATCAACTCCACTGAAGCCGCGGCCAGTTCCTTTCCCGTGGGGATCACATCGCCGTAATTGGTATGTACAATGCATTCCTGCACGGATGCATCATTTATCAGCAGGTCATAAGTGTTTGGCCGGCGGCTTTTGGAAACGCCCATTCCGGAGCTGGCGTTTCCCTGTGGATCGCAGTCTGCCATTAACGTTCTGCGGCCCAGCATAGTCAGGGCGGCGCAGAGATTTACGCAGGTAGTAGTTTTCCCAACCCCGCCCTTTTGATTTGCGATTGCAATGATTTTTGCCATGTTTTTTCTCCCTGCATTTATCAGTGAAAATATTATAGCAGTATCCCATGGCAATTTCAATGTTTCACATGAAACAAATTTGTTTTTTGAACGCGGAAAAATTGAAAAGTTTCACGTGAAACATATAAAAACAGAAGCTCAGCCTACAAGCATGTCAATATCAGCCACCGTGAGCCCCGGATGGAGCGCAAGATTTATCCCGTAGCCAATGAGCCGCCCCGCAGATCGGACGCTGCTGTCAATATCCCGCGGGGTAACAAACATCGATTGAAGCCCCTGCTGATTGGCTATAATCCCCGCGTCAATAACAGTAGGCATGCCCAGGGCAATCACCGGCACACCCAGGCTCTCCTGATTCAGCGCCTCCCTGTCATTTCCAACGCCGGAGCCCGGAGAAATACCCGTTCCACAGATCTGCACCGTGCGGCACAGACGGGATACATCTGCCCCGGCAAGCGCATCCACGGCAATAACACAGTCCGGCTTCAGTTCATTGCACAGTGTTTTTATCTGAATGGCGCTTTCTATCCCCGTTGTTCCCAGCACGCCGGTACGGCAGAGGGCGGAGGTGCGGAAGGCTTTAAACTGTTCCGGGGCGCTTTTTTTTAGATGCCGGGTCACGATAATATTTGAGGCGGCCAGAGGGCCCAGCGCGTCCGGGGTAATATCCGGGTTTCCGAGGGCGGCAATCAAAAAATTGGCGCAGGAGCTTAGATCCGCACAGCGGGCAATAAGCGATGAAATCGCCTGCGCCGCCGAGGGAAAATCCTCAGCGCCCCGCTCAAATCGAGAGGGCAGTTCCAGCGTATAATAGCGCCCCCTGGGTTTTCCGAGCGCCTGCTCACCAAGTTCATTGAGAATTTCAACTGCACTTACGGAGAACCCGTTCAGGTGCTCTTCCCCGGCTTTGACGCCCTGAAGCTCCCCTGTCTCTCCCGCACTGTCCCGCCATAGACGCGCGGCCTCGCTGGCCAAATCTGTTCTTGCAATGTTCGCCATTTTTGCTGCCTCCTATTTCAATATATTGTGTATTTTCCCCTGAAAAGCGGGATTGAATAACAAAAGAGAAAAAAGAAAAGTTTTTAAAAAAAACCCTTGCTTTTCCTGCGGGTTTTTGTTATAATCTCTAAACGCGAGTTATATTAACTCAATTTTATAGGAGGAGGTGGCGATTGAAGCATGGCCAACATTAAATCTTCTGCCAAGAGAGACGAAAAGTCTAAGGAGCTCAGAGCCAAGAACCGCGCGGAAAAGACCGAGCTCAAGACCATGATGAAAAAGTTTGACGCCGCAGTTGCCGAAGGCAACCGCGAGACAGCCGTCAGTGCCTATAAAGTTGCTGTTAAGACTGTTGACCGCGCGACTGGCAAGGGCCTGCTGCACAAGAACAATGCAGCCCATAAGAAGTCCGCAATGGCTCTCAAGCTCAACAAAATGGCTTAAAATTTCAGTAGCAGTAAAATATATTGCAACGCTTAAGGGGACGCAGAAATCTGCGTCCCCTTGGCTTTTTTATCCGGGCGGGCGTTCCGTCGGTGTACAAAGCCCTTATCCCGTGATATAATCCATGAAAAACACACCGGAAAGCGGAGGTGCATTATGTATAAGCCACTTGCAGATGAAATACGACCCAAGCGCCTTGAGGATGTTGTTGGCCAGCGGCATATTCTGGGCCGGGAAGGAATGCTGCGCCGCATAATCGAAAGCGGCCAGATCCCCAATATGATCTTTTACGGGCCCTCCGGTACCGGAAAAACCACGGTTGCCCGCATCATTGCCGAACAGACCAACCGCAGCCTCCGCAAATTGAACGCCACCACTGCCGGAATCGCGGATATCAAGCGCATTATAGACGAGCTGGACACGCTTCTTGCTCCCGGCGGCGTGCTGCTGTACCTGGACGAAATACAATATTTTAATAAAAAACAACAGCAGTCCCTTCTGGAATTTATAGAAGACGGGCGCATAACCCTTATTGCTTCCACAACGGAAAACCCCTATTTCTGCGTCTTTAACGCCATTTTGAGCCGCTCCACGGTGTTTGAGTTTAAGCCCGTCTCTGCGGCCGATGTGGAAAATGCGGTGCGGCGGGCTGTGGATATCATGAATGGCCGCAGGGAGCGCCCGCTGCTTCTGGCCGATGGAGTGGTAAAGCGCATTGCCTCCGCCTGCGGCGGAGATGTGCGCAAGGCCATAAACTCCGTGGAGCTTCTGTTTTCCGCGGTCGGGGATAGAAAGGAAATCAGCCTCGAGGATGCCGTTGCCATCTCGCAGCGCAGCGCCATGCGCTATGACCGGGACGGAGACGAACATTTTGATATACTCTCCGCCCTGATGAAATCTCTCCGGGGCTCCGATGCGGACGCGGCCATGCACTATCTGGCCAGGCTTCTGGAGGTTGGGGATCTGGTTGGGGCATGCCGCCGCATTCTCTGCTCCGCCAGCGAGGATATCGGCCTCGCCTATCCCCAGGCCGTGCCCATAGTAAAGGCCTGTGTGGACTCGGCATTGCAGCTGGGTCTGCCGGAGGCCCGGCTCCCTCTGGCTCAGGCCTGCCTGCTTCTGGCCACCGCGCCCAAGTCCAACAGCGCCTGCATCGCAATCGACAAGGCCATGGCTGATGTGCGCGCGGGCAGAACAGGCTCTGTGCCCCGGGAACTCCAGAATGTTCATGCGGATGGCACAGGCTTTGAACGGGAGCAGGGCTATCAATATCCACACAACTTTCCCGGGCACTGGGTAAAGCAGCAATATCTGCCAAAAGAGCTGAGAAACGCCAAATACTATGAGTATGGAGAAAACAAAACCGAACAGGCTGCCAGACGCTACTGGGAGGAGGTCAAAAAGTAATGGACATTCAGGTTGGAGATGTTTTATTCATGAAAAAGCCCCATCCCTGCGGCAGCCGGGATTGGCAGGTGCTGCGCGTCGGGGCGGATTTCAAGCTTCGCTGCCTGGGCTGCGGCCATGAGGTCATGGGCCCGCGGGCTAAATTTGAAAAAAATGTGCGCCAGGTGAAAAGATGAGCTGGGCCTACATGCTTCGCTGTGCGGATGGAAGCCTGTACTCCGGATGGACCAGCGACCTGGAAAAACGCCTGAAAGCCCATAACAGCGGAAACGGCGCAAAATACACCCGCTCCCGCCTGCCGGTGGCGCTTGTGTATAAGGAAAAATTTGAAAGCAAAGAGACTGCCATGCGCCGGGAGTACCAGCTCAAGCGGCTTACGAGGCAGGAGAAACTAAGGCTGATAGAAAACGGGCCGCCCTCTCAGGGAACGGATCCGGAATCCTTCTGATGAAGAAAGCGGAAAGCCCGGAGAGCAACGCTCCGGGCTTTCCGTTCAGCTTGTCAAAAAAGTCCATGCCGGACTTTTTTGACTGCGCTTTCCGCCGG
>OLPA01000826.1_pt1 | contig 28255 bp, 32 predicted proteins | sample 1672811 | NCBI WGS metagenome assembly OLPA01 (sample SAMEA3136726, study PRJEB25190) | human gut metagenome | biome: human gut; feature: human-associated habitat; material: faeces | place: Austria | collected 2013
GCCGGAGCAGATGTCCGCCAGCGTTGCCCAAGGCACACCGCTTTTCTTGGAGAGCCGGTAGCGGGAGAGGTTCTTTTCCCGCAGTATCTGTTGGATCGTCATATACATCACCGCTCTTATTATATCGGTGCGCCGATAATCAGTCAAGAGAAAACCTTGTAAACCTCTGCCTGCCATGCTTACATCTGCATTTCGGGAGTCTGTGATCCACTCTCCCGAAGCTGCTGGGCGTACTCGTGCAGGCTCATGCCGGTTTGCTGCTGGCAGAACGCCTCCATCTTGCGTGCCAACACCTCCTGCTCAGCGGCGTTGAGGTGATAGCTCCAGTTTTCTTCTGTGCCATCTCCTTTACAGAGATTCAGCTCCAATGTATCACAGAGACGGTCTTTCTCGATGTCGTAGTTGGCATAGATGTTGAGCCAGTCATCGTTCTGATCGGTGCAGACGAATGTACCGAAGGCGGCATCCACATCGAAGTCCGCCTGCAGATAAAAGTTGAGCTTGCCATCCGATTCGATGATCTCCTCACCGAAAGAAAAATTCCGTGCAGAGAGATGTCCCGCCGAGGTGATCTCTTTGCCATTCAGATGATCCAACAGTTTGCGCCACTTATCATCGCCAGATGCGAATTGCGACCGGGTGGCGTGATAGACCGCCACCGATACATCACGCATTGCCCAGGTCTGCCAACCATCTATAATGTGAACAGCGGAGAACTCCCGCTTGTCGAAGTTCACATCGAACACGCCGCGCACCTTTCCGGTGTTCTCCATGCGAGGGGCTGTCAGGGCATCAAACTCTTTTGCTGTGATGGGCTGCCCGCCGAAAAACATTCCGATGAATTTGTCTGGCGCCACGCCGTTGCCCTTCGTAACATAACCGCGCAGCTTTTTCCCGACCGCCAACAGTTCCTCACCGGGCGAGGTTTTGAAGTACCATTCCTGGCCGCATTCCGTCACATGGTAGGCGGCATAAGTTCGGGCCGCTTCTTCCTCCGCACGCTGTGCGGCAGCTTCCGACTGGATTGCACGGCTGATACGCTCATACTCCCGTTCCGGAAGCCGATTGCAAAGCTCGTCCAGCACAGTTTCCAAATGCTCCTGCAGCGTCTCACCCATGAGGTGCTTTTCAATGGCGTTCTTCCACCTCCGGTCCAGCCACAGGACGATTTCTTCATGCTGTGCCATGCTCATCGCCCTCTTTCTGCTTCGTTACGGACGCTTTTGCGGGCCGCCTGGGTCTGGCCGCAGGAGCAGACTTACTGTCCACATACTCCCGCACCGCTTCCGGGACTTCCGATTCATAGAGCTGCTGCAGCACTTCCTCCATGCGCCGCTGCACGGAAGACCGCTGCTTGCGGAGCACAAACTCCAGCGCATCCAATTTGGCTGCGTCAAATCCAATGGTGATATTCTTATTTTCCAATTTCTGTTCCTCCTTAGTCATACTTGATCCCCGGCACCTCCAGCCAGTGGGTCCAGCCTCGGCCCTGGAGCTTTGTTTTCACCACGCCATACCGGGTGTCCATGGCCTCAATGACCTCACCGTTTCCAATATATACACCGATGTGTCCGGACTTCCACACGGCCAGTCCCGGCGTGTCGGGCATTGTCTCAATGCTGCCTTTTCGGCTGGCGTTATAGTACATGCCATCCGCCCCCACGTCGAGCATACCGTTGCTGCCGTACTGGATCTCCATAGTCTCGGTATTCAGCCAGCCATACCCCTTGATGAGCCCCACGCAGTCTGTGGTGCGCCTGTTCAGCCAGTGGGATCGAATGAAGCCGGTTTCATCTCCTACGCCCTCCGGGTATTGCGAGATCTTATATTGCAGCAGCTCCGGTGTCAGCACTTGCCCGAATGTCCCCCACACATAGCCCCAGCCGGAGTTCCATGCGCTGGCGGCATAGATGGCCAGATCTGCACTGTTCTTTGTGGCAGGGTCTGTAAACATGGATGCCTCCAGTTCCATCGGCGCATTGCCTCCCGGCTCATAGGCTCCGTTGAAGGTACCGCTGCCCGCGCTGCCCATGACCATGGAATAGATCTTCACGGCATTGGAGCGTTCCTCTGCCGTGACCGCACGGCCCAGCCACACGGATAGCTGCGCATAGACTTCTTCCATAGGAAGCGGCACGGCCACCTCATAGGTCTCATCCGTCTCCTCCCGCACCCTTGTCTCCGTTTCATAGAAGCAAGCCACGAACGCCTCTGCATCCGACTGCGACAGCGCATCCTCTCCAAAGCAGAGGGCAAAGAAAACAGCCTTGACCTGTATTGGATCAAGACTGTTTCCCTCGGCTTTCTGATTGACCTCGGCCACCGCCGCATCCAAATGGGAGAAGGATCCCCGCATCTGCGTGAGCTGCGCCCGGTATTCTGTCGGGACACTTGCAGATAGCTCCGTCCCATAGAACGCCGCCGATACGACAGCGCCGTTGTGCTCGGCTGTGCCGGAACCTACACAGCACAAGAACGCCACCAATAAAATCACCGGCGACAAAATCGCCGCCAGCACCCACCCCACTGTCCTGCGGCCCTTTTCGCTGGTCAGCACGGCAGCCGCCAGCCGAACAAGCTGTGCGCTCAAGCAAAGTCACCTCCTCCATTACCGCCCGCCAGCCGAGCCAAACAGCACCGCCTTGTGCGTCGGTGCCTTCACCTCCAGATGGTACCGTTCCATGCCGCACTTATACAGGCACTCGCCACGCCTTGCCCGCTGGATGAGTTCAAACTCCGCCTCGTCCAACTGCAGCATGTCCATGTAAAATCGCTTCCCGATGGAGCCGGGGTTGAACAGGAACTGGTGGGGCGGGATAGCAAAAAGCGGTTTTGTCATCTCCCGCACACCCTCCTGGTCGAAATCTTCCAAGTTTTGAGAAGCCATTACCAGCGCCGAGTCCCGCTTGCGCACACGCTTCAGGCAGTTGCGGATGTACTCAATGGCCACCGGGTTAGACAGCCACAGGTACAGCTCATCCAGCACCGCTACGGTATTGCCGCCTGTCAGAAGCCGGTCCGACATATACGCCAGCACATTGAACAGCAGGGCGTTCCGCAGACTCTTGGCCGCCGTCAGCACACCGCCCACGCCGAAGACCAGGAATCGGTCACCGGAGATATTGGTGTGTCCGTTGAAGAACGGCGCATCCGCCCCCACACATAGAGAATGCAGACCCAGCAGCACCTCCTGCAGCAGCTCCTGCGTGTACAGCGCGCCCGGCTTGTATTGGGCCAGTTCCTCTTGCATGAGGTCATACAGATCGGAGAGGATGGGGTAGTCCCCCGGCGCAAGCTGGCGCAAGTCCGTCTCCTCTGTAATGCCCCAACGGGCATATAATTTGGACAGCATGATCTCTATGGTGTCCAGCTGCGGGTCAGAGAAATCTTTGTACGCCCGGAAGAAGTCTTTTAAAAAGGAGATGTGCCGTGCCAGCAGAGTGGACTTGCGAAAGGCTTCCGGGGCTGTCTTGTCGGTGTCCTCGTTCCAGCTCCGCACTTCCAGCACATTGATGCGCTTTTCCCCGGCCATCAGGTCAATGAAGCACCCGCCTAAGTTTTCGCACAACTCCTCCAACTCGTGCTCGGCGTCCAGGGCAATCACCGATTTGCCCGCCTCCAGCAGATTGCAGATCAGCAGCTTAATGAGATAGCTCTTGCCCTGACCACTATTGCCCAAGATAAGGATGTTGGCAGAGGTCTTGTCGCTGTCCCGACGGTCAAAGTCCACCACGATGTTGCTGCCGTATTTGTCCTTTCCAATGTAAAAGCCGTTGGGATCTGTCTTGCCGGAGTAATTGAAGGGATAGAGATTGGCCACGCTGCTGGCAGGCAGTACCCGCTCGAACTCCCGGCCCAGCATATTGCTGCCCACAGGGCTGACGCAGCAGAATCCCTGCTTTTGCCGCAGGAGCAACTTGTCCACATTCAGCTTGCAGCGCACCAGCTCCGTCAGTACATCCGTCTGGAGCTGACGAAGCCGTTCCTTGCTGTCCGCCGTCAGCTCCAGATACACGGCACAGTGGACCAGCGGCTCGTGCTCCCGGTGCATTTTATGCACCAGCTCTGCCACATCCCGCAGATTGCTCTCCGCCGCCACCGCCTGCCGCAGTTTGTTGGGGTCCGAGCCGTCCAGCTTGTTTTTCTTATTGGCGTTGTCGATGATCCTGTCCTCCTCGCCGGGGGACACCTGCCGGCAGTAAATGCGCAGCGTCACGCCGCTTTTTTCGCCCAGCTCCCGCAAGAGCGCCTGGGCCTCTCGGTGCTGGCCGGATATTCCCGCAGCGCCCACACGCAGCGGTAGGTGCTGCCGAAGATGTAATGATCCACCTCGAATTTCACAATCCCCGGTGCGATGCGATCCAGATAAGTGCGGAGGAACGCTTCCTGCTGGGAAGGTGCCTTTTTAGAAAATGGATTCTTCATTTTTCCTCCTCACCACATATATAGTTCCATGTGCGGCTCCAGTTCCGGCTCCTGCCCGGTAAACTGCTCCGGCTCCTGAAACACCTGCGTATACCGCTGTATCTGCTCCTCCGTCAGGGAGCAGAAGCTCCCTGCATGGTCATCTCCCACCAAAAAGAAAGGCCCGCAGATGATATCATCTCCCAGCCGTCGGTTGGGCTGCATGCCGTTCAGTTTTCCCTCATCGTTACAGCAGAGGATGACGCCGTCTCCCATAGAGAGAGGCTGGAACAGACCCTCTACCTCCCGCTGGATGGCTTTCAGGCCCTCCGCCATCTCTTTCGCATACGGAGCTTTTCCCGGCTCCACTTTCAGAATTCGCATTTCAAACCTCCGTTTCCGCTGTCAGCCACTGCGCCCCGTCTACAAAGGAGAATACCTCGTGGGTGGCGTCCTGCTCAAAATAAATAGCCAGCAGCTCCAGAAGCCGCTGGCCCTCCGCACGCTGAACGGTAAAACCGCAGTCCCGGAACTGCTGCTCCAGGGGCGCATAGTTCATGGTCCCGTCCGTTTTTCTGCGCCGCAGCACGAAGCAGAACTCACGGGAGGAGGCCATGGTGGTCTGGACGCTGTCCAGATGCTGGCGATCCTGCACCAGCAGCCCACGGATGGCGGGCATATCTTCCGCCTCCAGCCGCTGCCGGTAGAACTGGCGGTTATCCTGAAAGGACTCCTTGGAGTCAAGTGCCAGCAGCTCCAGCTCCGCCATACCCTTCAGCACGCCCAACAGCTCCTGCACCTTTGCCCGAACGCCCTGTTCGGGCAGGACATTCAGATTGCTGGGATGAACGAAGTAGAAGGCCAGCTCTCCGTCCGCCGTTACAACGCTGCCGTTTTTAATATCATCGATGCCGATGAGCTGCCGGGTAGATTTTTTCCTGCTCATGCCGATTCCCTCCACACATAATATTGTTGTCCGAAAAAGAAAAACGCCGCAGCATAGCGCAGGAAGTCCAGCATGCTGATCCCTCCGTGCCGAATGCAGAGAAAGGCCAGCGCCGCTGTAATGACCAAGGGGATCATGCTGCCGGTCTGGGTCAGCGCCAGCACCGACAGCAAAAGTCCCGTCCCGATCCACGCCACATCCCGCAGCGTCCACAGCCACAGCATAGGCCGGGCCGTTAAATTTTCGGGGTATAGATACATAGTTTTCCTCCCAAAAGTGAAGCCGCAGGTGTGTGCCTGCGACTTCTGTGTGTTTTATTCTTCGTTCCCGGCATCATTCAGCTCTCGCTCAATGAGCCCGAGAATGAAATCCTTCTGCTTCAGGCCGTTCCTGGCCAGATAGTCCTTCAGCCGGCCGAAGAGTTCCTCCGGTACCTGAAAGGCGATGGTGCGATTGTTGGCGTTCATAGTTCGTGCTCCTCCTTCAAAATGTTCTCTGAGTATGTCCGTGATGTAGTCGGACAGGGTCTGGCCCCGCTGCTCCTGCTCCGTCCGAAGCCGCTGGTGCAGCGACAGCGGGATGGGCGCACAGAGGTTCTTTTTTTCTTCCATAGCCTGCTCCTTTCCGCCTCTCCCGAGGCAAGCAAAGCATAGCTGAACTTCGGCGCATAAGCTATTGACAGGTCTAACGAGAATAGAAGCGCAAAGGCAGCATACCGGACAAGTCTAACGAATATTTTCGCTCATCTGGACCGCCTGTACCAAACAGTGCATCACGAAGTCCACACAAGGGATGGCCACACTGTTGCCCAAGGCCTTATACCTTGCGCTGTCGGATGCGCCGGAGATGTCCGTCCACCCGTCCGGGAAGCCCTGCAATCTCTCACATTCCAATGGAGTCAGGCGGCGAATGAGATGGGCATGGACATCTGCCTTTTGGCAAACGAGATCGCCGGCGTCTTTACACTGTCGTGCGCTCTGTGTGCTGACCACATCATTTTCCCTGAAATCATCCACACGCTGGCGGCTGTAGACCGCATGGTGATCTGTGGCAGTCAGGGTATAGGCGATATCCTGCTGGTATCCGATGCCGTTCCCGCCGTTCTGTGGCTGGCGGTCTATGGCATTTCCCGTAATGCAGATCACAGGTTCCTGCTCCACCAGCGGTACATTATTGCCGCCCGTCCCATAGCGGGCCGACATGGTGGGCGCTACCTCCTCCATCTGCCGGCAGCGGCCGTCAATACCGTGGTTTTCATACACCAACGGCTGATGGCCGTGCTCCTGCGCCCGCAGTGTACCTGTCATACCCTCGGAAATTTCCATGACCTGACCACCCTGATCGTTGATGCACAGCACAGATGGCATACTGTTGCCGCTGGCGCCTGCCTTCAGTGTTGGGGCAACACTTTCGTGGTATCCGATGCTCCTGGCACTGGCTCCGGCACCTGCAGAAAAACCGGCAACAAAAGGGAGTGCAAGATAGGGATTGGATTTTCTGAAACAAGAAAATTTTTGACCGGCACTCTTCAAGCGGAGGAACAAACTAAAGACCACACCGAAGGATAAAACCTTTAGTGTGGTCTTTTACATTTAACGCTTGACAAAGCTGACGGCTTGTCATAAAATTTGTGACAGAAAGTCAAAAGGAGTGTAACCATGATTGAATCGTTAATAGAATGTGGTTATTCTAATGAGCACATTCAAAGCCAAAAATCCTCTTATGGGGATATCAGCGCAACCAGATTCCTAACACAAACAGGAGTTCCCTTTTTGATTGTTTACGAAAATAACTCCAATGTAAATATGGATATTTCTAATTTGTATGAATGTGCTAAAAAAGAAGGTGACGAATTCTGCTCTTTATTTGTTCGTACTTCATCGAATGATGTTGAGTCCTATTCAAAAAACATTAAAACCTTGCAATATACCAAGCTTCGTTCCTTAATTCCATATCATAATAGTAACTCTAATCAATCTAACGAAAAGATAATTGAGAGTGATCACTTTGAAAATGTATTTTTTGAAGCACATTCTTTTTTAAGAGACTTAGATGGATTGCATCCAGATGAGGCACTTGATGAACTGTGTAAACTGATATATGCAAAGCTTTATGATGAGGAAACAAATTCTGGCATTTTTACGATGTCATACGGCAATGCGGAAGAACATGCTGCGGCCATCCGGTCTATATACAAAGAGGCAAATGATTACGATATTAGAGTATATGCTTTAAAGATTCCGGGGTACAAAAGGTCAAGGGGAGTTTTTGAAGAACCGATTTATTTGTCTTCAAATGCCTTACATAAGGCATGTTCGCTATTTTCCAAATACAATTTTTCAAAAGCGGACATTGATTATAAAGCAAGAGCATTTCAAAATGTTTATAAACCGACAACAAGGGCAGGAATGGGACAATACTTTACTCCCATTCAAGTGATACGTTTTATCGTAAATTGCCTTCAACCAACAAAAAATGACTTAATCATCGATCCTTTTGCAGGTTCTGCTCATTTTCTCTCTGAGGCATTAGATTTCGTGAAGCATAATGCGGATATAAAAAAACTGTCTGAGTTTATTTTTTACAAGCTCCACGGCATAGAGAAAAGCGAGAGAATGGTCAGAATTGCAATGACTGATATGAGACTTCACGGAGATGGCCATTCGAATATCAGATGCACTGATTCATTACTACCATTCGAAACTTATACTGACCTTTCTCCAGAGTCTTTTGATGTTGTTATGACTAACCCTCCGTTTGGCTCTGTTCTTCAGAAACAAAGCTATTCATATCTGGGCGAATTTGAGATGCTTAAGGGGAAAGGGAAGGTTCCGCTTGAAGTTCTTGGTCTTGAGCGCTCGATTCAACTGCTACGCACCGGAGGTAGAATCGGAATAGTCCTCCCAGAAAGCGTTTTGGTAAACAAGTCATATCAGTATGTAAGAGATTGGCTCAGCAAAAACATGAAGATTAGAGGAATTATCAGCCTTCCTCAGCACACATTTGCTCCTTTTGGTGCAAATATAAAAACCAGTGTTCTAATAGCCAGCAAAAGTTGTACCACAACTCCGTATAATGTGTTTACTGCGATTGTTGAAAATATCGGCTTTGATAGCAAGGGCAATGACATCGATGGTTCTGATTGGCAAAATGTTGCCAGAGAATTTGGGAGTTTCATCAGCAAGGAGGGATGGTAATGATTATAAATATTGTCAAGAGCTATGATATGCTGAAGAAAAATGTATGGAGCGTTAACTTTCTGTTCCCGCAAGAAGAAGTAAAAGCGGTCGATGGCTATTCACTGTTCAAGCTTTCTGACCTTGTAGACGAAAGGCGCGAAACAATTACCCTTACAGAAGAATACGGAGACATACATTATATCGGCCTGGAAAATATCGAATCTAAAACAGGCAGACTTGTTGATTATTCAACAAAAAGTCACAACGACATAAAATCCAGCTGCAAGCTTTTTGAAGAGGGAGATATACTTTATGGTAGACTCCGCCCAAACTTAAACAAGGTATTTTACAATAATGTTTTTCACAAGGGAGAATGCTCCACTGAAATAATCGTGCTAAAACCGAAAACAAACATCGTAAATCCAATATACTTATCTGAACTTTTAAGAACCGAAACAGTAAACAAGCGAATTGTAAATATAGTTAAAGGAGCCGCATTGCCTCGAGTTTCAATAGCCGATTTAAAACAGCTCCTGTTACCTATACCGCCTATTAACGAACAGCAAAGAATAGCAGAGCAAGTCATTCAAAAGCGCAACGAACTTGACGAGCACATTAAACGAGCTCAACAAATCCCCGTTGAATTAAGTGATATGCTCTCAGCAGCTTTTGCTTAAGCTATAACAAATCTCTCAAGGCGCCTTGATATCCTTCGATGTTTGATACTTGACGATATAAGGCGTCTTTACTATTGGGGCAGTTCGATATACCCAAATGTTCCGCAACCTTTCTTAACTCGGCTGTTGTAAACTGATTCTTTTCCTCATTGGGATAATTCTTGTGAATAAACGAAATATAATGATCAGCTACTGGATTGCTTTTTCGAATTCTGCGGAATGTAGAACGAGCTGTTTCATTATCTGTTTTAATCATTCTGACTAAACCGCCAAAATTAGCGGCGTAAGAAACTTTTAGAGATGGTCTTGTGGATTCCGGGCCGCTCAACCGTTCTCTTTTTCCAGAGGCATTTAATGGCTCTCCCACATGCTTGCAAGGAGAATCGCTACATGAGTCCGGACATTTTCCGGATTCAACAAAAGAGCCTCCGCGAGCAATATGAAGAGCATCTCTCAATTCAGCCACACCAGAAGCGCGATCAAAAAAGCTGTCAATTACCATTGGTGAATAATGGGTTTCATCAATCTGTCGCCATTCCCAAACTAATATAAGCAAAACATCATTGCATTCTATTTCCTTTGCGAGTGCTGCAAAATGAGCCTTTGATTCGTCTGCTCCAGTATTCATGCTTTTTACTTCAATACGGAAGTATTCACCATCACGAGTTTCTTCGTGCCAAGGGATATCCTTTTTTATGCATGAAAAATCGTTGTACTGATTATCTGGAAACCATGCTATTTCACAGTCCAATTCTTGCCTTTGAAGAATTATCTGGTTCATCATATATCCCCACAGCGCTTCAAGCAAGGCACCCATACCACTACCTATTCTTCCTCCTCGTGTTTTGAGAACATTCGAAGAAAATTCATTCATCTTTTTACAAGCTTCAGAAGAGATATCCTTAATAATATCGTAAACTTCATTGCTATTCATAACAGAAACTCCTTATATTACAGTCCTTCAAATAATTCACTGAGCGTAACCTCAAGGCCGTCAGCGATTTTCTTAATATTGCAGATGGCAATATTTCTCTTGCCTGCCTCGACTGAAGCGAAGTAAGTTCTGTCCATGCCTATCTTCAATGCAAACTTTTCTTGGCTGAGTCCGGTTTGTGAACGAAACTCCCGGATTCTCTTGCCTAATTCAACAGCAATCATAGAGATACACCTCCATTCTGATATTATATGAGTAGACGGTTTTTAAAACAACGGATTATAAGCAACAAAAGAAAGACCAAAGCAACTTTTTGCTTCGGTCAATAATGGTGAATATTAAATTAGTAAGATAGCCCCGCTGCTTTGGTATAGCCCCGAGGCTATTATTATTTGTATAAGTAAAATTCTTCCTTTGTGAGTCCCATATCTAAGGCTCTATACATATAACGAGCTGCGATTGAGGAATAGGGTCTCCACTTTTTGCATTTTGCACTTACGCTTGCAGGTTTACAATCGCTGGTCTTATACATCCATTGACAGGTTTGCAGAAAAGCCATATCCTCAAATGGGAGGATATCTTGACGATTCAGTGCAAAGATAAGATACATCTTCGCAGACCAGTTTCCGATACCTTTTATCGAGGTTAGCATTTTAATGACATCCGGATCGTCCATTTCTGGCAATGCGTCAAAATCAATAGCGCCGGTTATAACTGCATCTGTAAGGTTTCGGATATGAAGAGACCGGAGCGCTCTCCTGCCAGCCCGGCTCTGGCTCCGGCCACGGACAGATCCTGACACGGGCTGCCGCCGCAGATGATATCCACCGGCGGCAGCATGGCCCCATCCAGCTTCGTAATATCTCCATAATGCAGCATCCCCGGCAGCCGCTGCTGCGTGACTCGAATGGGAAACGGCTCGATCTCGCTGACCCATAGGGGGATCACGCCGTTGTGTATAGCCGCCAGCGGAAAGCCGCCAATGCCGTCAAACAGGCTGCCCATAGTAATGCGCCTCATTTGGCCGCCACCGTCCGGACAATATTGACGGCGCTCTGAGCTGTGTAAACCGCCGAGGTAAGATTGGCCTTCGTGGTGGTGTCCAGCCCAAAGGCCCCGGCAATACGGGAAATTTCCCCGGCAGAGAGCATGAGCCCCAAGCCCAGCAGGGCGTGATCTTTGAATACCATCAGCCCGGCCACAAGGATGGTGGCCTGCAAAAACGCCGTGAGGCACAGGCCGATGACCTGCTTGCACCACTGGACGAATCCGTCTCCATACCCCCTGGGCACAGAGAACATATACAGGCTCCCCACGGCAATTTGAATCAGCAAAATACCTCCCCGCTTGAGATTGGCAAAGAACACCTTGATGACCGCATAGGCCATGAGGATAAGACAGAAAAGAACCATAAGCCCGCTGGTCTCCCGCCCAAAGCCCCGCAGGGGATAGGTGGACTCCGTTAGGCTTTCCAGGTTTTCAAGATCTGCCAGCGCTGCCTTTGCCGCATCCCCGATGCTGGTGGATCCAAAGCCGGTGATGCCCGCCGTCAAGGTGCCCTGCAAAGAAATTGCCAAAGAATAGAGCCGCACCGGCACCTGGGTAAAAAGAGAGACGGCCAGAAAGCCCTTAAGGACATTCAGCGCCGTCTCTTTCACATTGCCCCGCCCAGCGGAATACTCGATGCCGCATCCAAACACAGCCACCACCAGTCCCGTGGCAAATAGGGCCCAGCCCAAATAGGAGAAAAACAGCACCACGCTCTGCACCCAGTTCATCTCGAAGAGCTCTGCGCCCATGCTGCCCATCTCCGAAAAGAAATTCCCGAGAAAGCCCACCACCTGTCCATAAAACCAGTCCACGATCTGGCCCAGTATTTTATCCGCAACAAAATCCCATATAAACAATTCATCACCTCATGTTTCTTTTTATATAAAGTAAATTGCTTGGCGGTGGGATAGTTCAACCCACGGCTCAAGATTCTGCGCAAAAAAAGATGCACCATTAAGACATTAAAATTCACGGCCACGAGAATGCGCTTTCGCTTTTTGTACTGGTGGCGCACTAGCTCTTCGGCTTCTCTGAAGTTTTCACCTTTCAGCAAAACCGTCCGTTTCAATGATGTGATAATAGTGATAATGTGCTTGCTCATTTCATACCCCCCTTTCTATCATCGTTTTTCTTTTTGTGATTTAGTGCCCCCATGTACAAAGCCAGTCATTGTAACCCTTGCCTTGCAGGAGGAAAGCACTTGCTGCTTCACAGCGTTTGTCCAACTGCCTCTTAATTGTCTCGGCGGCACCGTGTCTAGTTATACAATTATTTATGTACAGGAAAATGGATTCGATTTCCACATAGACTTTCGAATGCTGCGTCAGCGCAGGCGGCAGATGATGCTCCTGCATTTTTTCTATGATTATTCTTTGGGCAAAGATAACAGATGCTGTAATCGATTTGAGCACACCAAACGCCTATCCTTCACCCACATCTAAGAGTGCAATGGGAAATCGCGTATCGCTGGCAGTCGCTTCACCCTAAAAATCCGTTTGCTGCCTTACAGGTAAGCATAGTGCAGTGTTTTGCTCATATCCTAACAAAACGTACGGTATCACGGTAAGGAAGAGCCCATACAACCGTTTGGAACAGTTACACTGATTGATCATCTTCCGTCAATACCTCTGCCTTTTAGACAGGCAACAACACATTATGCTTCTGGGCGACAAGCTCAGCATTTCGTTTTTTCGACTAAGTGCAGACATGAAAAGCAGCAGGACTTTCCACCACCCGTCCCACAACTATCAATCTTGTGGCATAGCCTATCGGCTCAACACCTTTTTGCAATAGTATAAGCCGGACAGTTTTCACATCAGCGAAAGCTGTCCGGCTATGTATTAATTTTTAAGTGTCAACTCATGGATGCCCTTTTGGCAACAGGTTTGCGGTTATTTTAACTTTAGTAACTTTGTAATACCGATTTCTTTCCGGTCTTTCCTCGTAGTTACCTACCAACTTGCATTTTTTGAGTGTGACAAGAAGTTCTTTGCTTTCGTCATTTTAGTTTAAACCATACTTTGCTACATGTTGCGGGTATTTTCAATAGTGGCTATAATTGCTTATGTGGGCAAGGTGTTGCTATCATTTTTAGGTTCCTTTGGCTTTGGTGTTCTACCCTTTTTGGAGGGAGAATGTGATTCGCCCCCGCCATTACAAAAAAGCTTAGGGTGTTTATGGAACATATCAAATACCTCCTTTCTATATTAGAATATCCACTTAATCGAATAACCGCAATCTACCATAAGAATATACACTATAATTAATATAAAAAATGTTATAGATGAAAGATTATCAAATGTAAGTAGGGCTTTTTCGCGCTTTATATTTATTCCAGCGTTAGTATAGGCGCAAAATTGATATGAATCATTTAAATAATTATACAGATCATCTTCGTCGGTTGTACCGACCAAATTATTAGAATGAATATAGAAATGAAAAATTCTTATATCTACGGTTGGCATAACCTTATAATTAAGTTTTATTCTGAAAAAGCATCTATAAAACGAAAAAGCAATGCAGGCTACAATCATTATTTCAACTAAATTAAAGATTTTACACCAAAAAGTTATATTATTAGAACCTACAGTTACAGCAGTGCTTTCTTCAGGGAAAAATAATGTTTTGAATATAACGAATGATGCAGTTACTAATGCCATCAATATCGTTAGTCGGGATGCAAATTTATTATCTAAATTGGCTTTCCAATTCAATTCTTGATTATATATATTTTCATAAATTGATACAATCTCTTTTTTCATCTGCATCCCTCCTAACAACAAAAATGCTTTTAAATTTTTACATCAAATAAATTAAGTAAATGCAGGATCTTGACTCTCGATGCTGTCCGCAAGGCCTAACGATTACGGCATTGTCTTTCGTTACCATTATAACAAAAAATATTGGAACAATCAATTGTTTTCACTTAATTTTGACAAAATTTAGCAAAATCCTTCCGACATATAAGGGTTTTGATAGGAAACAGGCTAATCAAACTTTATTATTTATTATTTGAATGGCCCCCAAGCAAAGGGACCGCACCTCGTGCTGCCCATGTCAGCTTAGTTGTGCCTAAGTGTGCGCCGTCGATGAAAAAGCACTCTGCCGATGGCAGAGTGCTTTTTCATATATGAGCGGTGTTTGCACAATTCCATCTTGGATCTGTAGCCCTGCGCGTGATTTCTCACTGGGTAAGCAGCCATTGATAATCCTGCCGCCCATCGATCACATACTCTACATAGACCACTTGGCCTTTTATCTGATACAGCAGAATGTGATATTTGTCAAAGATGAGCTTGCGATACTTCTCGACCGTAAAAACCTCGGAACGCAGCACAGGATTGCGAAACGGAAATCGTTCCAAAGAGACTGCCGCCTGACGAAAATCGGAAACCAGTTTGTGCGCCAATTTTTCATCCAGCCTTGCGGCAAATGCCGCATGCTCCACCAACTGTTGGGCGGCCCGCTTCGAGACGACTACTCGATACGATTCATGCTCCGGCATGGCGTACCTCCTGGATCGCCGCCTCCATCATGGCGGCCACCTCATCTACGGAATGATCCGCAGCGCCGTGCAGGCGATCTTCCTCCACGGCAAGCAATTCTTCCCGCAGCTTCAGCATCTTTTCCCGATGGGTAAACGCCTCGATGTCCATGACTACCAGATCGCCCTCGCCGTTTTTGGTCAGGTAAACAGGTTCACCGGTCATTTTACACAGCTCCGCAATATCATTATAGTTCTGCCGAATGGCGGCACTTGGCTTGATATACATATTCGTTCTCCTTACATAGCAGCTTTATAACTATATTATACCATTAAACTGCTATTATGCAAGAGGAATATTGACTTGCGCCGTTATACCCCGATGATCCCCCAAATATACAGCGGTGCCGTCAGCGTAAAGACCAGGCATGCAAACAGAATGGCCGGAGCCGTCCATTCAAATTGCCCTGTTTTCCGATAGTCAAAATACGCCGTCCCCAGCTTCACGAAAAAGAAAATAGCCAGAATCATGTCGATGGCGGGGAATACCACCTTGTTGACCACCGACTTGATCTGCCCGGACGCTGCCGTCCAGGTGCTCTCCACCGCGCCCGCCACATCGCCGCTGCCTGCGGCAAAAACCACTACAGACAGCAGGCAGCACAGCAACGCCGTAATGCTCAGAATGAACATGATACGCTTTGCAGTTTTCATTTTGCGTCCTCCTTTACATTGTCATTTCATGTATCCCACGCCGCAGATCGCCCAATTTCTCTGCTGCCCAATCGGGGATACACTCGTCACGAATAATGCCTACGAACTCGGAGCGGTTCCACCTCGTGGTCTCGCCGTCTCCCAAACAGGTGCAGAGTACCGAGCGACCACGGGCGTGGGGTTGACAGCCAAAGCCGCTCAGCGCCAGCCACAGCTGATTTTCCGGCTGCCAGCAGGATTCCCGCAGCGTGTCTGGCGACAGGATCAGCACCCTGCCGGTGAAGTCCTGCTCCCCGGAATTGGGTTCACAGTGTTCTGCGCCGAACAGGTGCAGCTTTGCCAGCTCTGCCCGGTATTCGCTGACGAATCCGTCCAACACGGCGGGGTGGCTATTTATGAGGAAGGTATGCCGGTGTCCTCCATCTTCGGGGATAAAGATGGTTCGGCTCCACTTCTTATTGGTCTCATGGTAGCGGCCGTCATAGGACTGCTCCTGCAAGGTGTTGGCCAGCACAAAGCCCACCCGCTTGTAGCCATACTGGTCGATAACGCTTTTGGCGCAGTCGGCCCAAAGATGCATCCCGTCAAAGTCCCTGCGAATGGCCAGTTCTATGGCCCCGGCACAGGCACAGTTGGTGCGGAAATTAGCCCGCCACAGCTCCAACTCGCCCCGTTCCCGAGCCTCTTTGGCCGTGTAGGGGTACATCGTCTCACTCGGCAGCATAGACAATGTCTCCTTCCTCCAAAAGCTGTGCCAGTGCGGACGGGCAGCATCCACTCAGCATGAGCAGGGGACGAATGTTCTCCGGTACCTGCGGCACATCGTCCATGTCCCTTTCGCAGTCGCCTGCGCAGGGCATCCTGCATGCCTCCTGCAGCACACCCAGCAGTTCTACGGAAGCCTGAGACAAGCCATCCAGTGCGTGCAGCAGCTGCTCTGCCGTCATTTCCTGCGGCATGAGCAGGATGTGGTCCTGTCCCAGCCACGCAGACAGGGAGATACCCGCCAAGCCCAGTTCCTCCAGCGCACCGTTGGGAATGAGCAGGCCGTTCTTTTCAAATTTCATTTCATTGTTCATGCGAAGATCCTCCTATACTTTTAAAGGCCGCTGCGGTGTATGCACCAGCCTGCACGATTTGCCCCGGCTGTCATAGTCGCCGAAGGAGGACATCTGCGGCGCAAAGGTGCGGGGATCGTAGTTGGTCATGATGTACTCACGGTACTTGTTGTTTTTCTTCTTGGACTGGCTGTTGGGGCGCTCCACCTCGTAAATGAAGAAATCATCGTACAGCTCCCGGATGTATGGGCAGTTGTTATAGGACACCATAGCGAAGCCCGTATGCTTTACCAGTACATCGTGGAGCCGCTGGTGGTCGCTGCGTGGAAACTCCACCGTATAGCATTCCGCCTCATAGTAGGGCGGGTCACAGTAGACCACGGTCTGCGGGTCGTTGCGGGCGGTGATGATGCTCTCGAAATCTTTGTTTTCCAGCACCGCATCCTTCAGCCGGTGAGAGCACTCCCACAGATCCCGGAAAAACCGCCGTATATCGCAGGAGCCTACGCCATAGCTGTCTCCGCTGCCATTGTAGCTGTAGCGCTGCAGTTTATAAAATGCTGCGGCACGGCGCACATCACCCAGACGGCCACGCTCCAAAAGCAGCTGCCGCACGACCTCCGCCTGGGGTGGTTCAAAAAACACCTCCGTCAGATCCAACTGCCGTTCCATGTACTCCATGGTGAAGTCCTCGCCCTGCAGCTGACGCTGCAATACATCAAATTCATCGTGGGCGTTGATAGGGAGAAAGCCCAGCTCCCTGACCAGCTCCAGCGGACGCTCCTTGGCGCAGAAGAGCAGGTTATATAAATCGTGGTTCAGGTCGTTGTAGATCTGCAGACACCCGCTGGGGACGGAAGTATTCATGGTGATAATGCCGCTGCCGCCAAACACATCCACCAGTGTCTTGTAGTGGGTAGGCAGCAGCATTTGGATGGCCCACATGAGCTGGGCCTTGCCGCCTACCCACGGCATGAGCTTCGTCATCTGCCTACTCACCGAATTTCTCCAGCGCCCGCTCCAGTCCGGAGATGGCGGCGTCTAACCCGCTGCGCATCTTCTCAAGGCTTCGGATGGTGGCATAGACCTCTGCCGCCGTCTCCGCATAGTAATACCCCCGCTGATCTGCTGCGATCGGCACAGTACCTCGCCGTAGGCGGTTGATGTGCCTGCGAAGCTCGTTTCCGCTGATGCCCAGCGCCCGCTCCAATTCCCGGCTACTGACCACATTTTTATGTCCCTTGCATCCGTTCTCCAGATACCGGGAGATGGTCTCCTTCGTCATTCTTGCACTCCTTTCCGGGTACCGCTCACCGAAAAGGGTGCAAAAAGTGGGACCGCTGTCCCTTTTCGGAAAGCGGCCCCATTATTGATTCAGTTTACTGCATGGTCATATCCATGCCCTGCTGCGGCAGATGCATAGGCTGTCCATCCGGACGATGGACATAGCCATAGTCACTGAGGATGCCCCCATCTCTATACATCAGGTCTGCGCCGTAGGCGGTGAGATTCAAATTCCGGATGAGCAGGTCAAGCTCTGGCCCGTCTGCCATAAGGGAAAGTTCCTCCCGTGCCCGATCCTCCAACGAGTGGATATTCGGTTCGAAGGCGTATTCACTCAGGTGCTCTGTCAGCGCCATGGTATCCTCCAGCTTGTAAATATCCAGCTGACTGGCCACTGCCTTGAACGCCGCCAGTTCCCCATTTGCATCCAGCATTTCGAGACACTGCGCAAATTGATTGACCTGCTCCATGCTGGTGTGAGCCATATCTACGAAGGCCCACATCTCCGGCATGGCGGTGTCGCATTCCTCCAGCTGCACCTCCTGCCAGCTATCCACCTCCAGACAGTCCAGCACGGCGTCCAACTCCGCCTGCTTTGCGGGCAGGTACAACTTTACGGCACGGACATCACTGACACAGAGGAAATGGATCATATACGGCGGCTTTCGTGGCGGCCTGCCCAAGTTGGGCGGAGCCTGCCGCAGCTCGGCTTCCCGTACTACATAGCCGTTCGGGGTCATAGCGCCGTGTTCGTCCCGGCGCATTTTTTCACCGATCTTGGCATAGTCCAACAGCTCCAGCACACCATCCGGCATTTGTTCCAGCTCCGGCAGGAAATCGTTCTCCACATAGAACCGGCCCAGTGCCGCATCATCCCGGACCTCCGGCACCACATGGCAGCAGTCTACGCTGTACGCCAGATCCAGCAGCCGCTGGAGGGTCAGTTCGCCGCCATTGGTTTGGCACAGCTTGTCGACCTCCATCTGCACCAGTCCCTCAAAAGCGATGTCCTCTACATGGTCGAATGTACTCAGCTGCTCCGCCAGTGCATTGAACTGATACAGGTCGCTGTCATCAAGGAGCGGTGCAAGAAAGCCGTACCGGCCAATGTCCTCCACCTGCCAATAGGGTTCCCGTCCATCCTCCAGCCGCAGCTTATCCAGTGCATCTATCAGTTCCCACGGCGTGGCGGGCAGATCCAGCTCTGCGTGATTACTGCGATCCGGATCACCCAGATATACGGAGAAAACCTTTTTATCCAAGCTCCATACCCCCTCTCTGCTGCGCAATGTCCATACAGTTATCCGGGTCTGCGCCAGGTACATCCCAACCGCACATGCTGCCGATCTTCATGGCCGTCTCCTGAGCAGGCGTCACGCCCAGCTTCTGGTTCTGCTCATCCGCAATGCGGCGGTTCTCCTGTGCGTCCGGCGTAGACCAGTTGCTGGGATAGTACCCGCTCTCCCCACGCTTCACGCAGATGAGCTGGCCTGTACCCGGCAGCAGGGTAAAGCACAACTCCGGCAGCTTGTCCCGGTAAGGCTCGAACCGCTCCTGCTCCGTCTGGATGCTCCAGTCCTCATCCTGCCACAGATGGACGTACAGCTCCCGACCGCCATCCAGTGCGATCTCTCGCTGCTCGAAGCCCTCGCCCCAGCCGTCTGAGGCTTGGCCGGAGATGTACTTCTTCAGCGTGGCCAGCTCCACAGCCGACAGTTCGCCGCTGATCTGACACTCCGCCACGCCCCACAGCCTGCCGTGCCGCTGCTCTACATCGAAGACAACGGAATGTACCTTGTCGTTGACGCTGTCCGGTTTTCTGTACCAGTACATGATGCCTCTGATTTGTTCCTCCTGCATGCGGTTTTTGAATAAGGCGCTGCGGATCTTGTCCTCATACGATGCCAATTCGCCGCCGGTGAGCCGTTCCGCCTCCTCCGGCATATCGCCCCACTCATCCGGCTCGTAGAGTTCGGCAGTCAGGGGCATATACAACTTCAGCACGCTGCGTTCGGGCGGCAGGACAGTGAAGCTGTCCTCGCCGGGGATAAGGGCCAGAGTCCGCCCGTTGTCCCATTTCATCTGAAATTGCCCGGCGTCATCTACGCACACGAGCGTCCCCTCCGTTCCGGGTGCTACCGGCGCATAGGGGTCCTCCATGGAAACCAGCCGGATGCGGGTGCCGGGCGGGTATTTTTCCCGCAGGAATTTCACCATTTTCTCGGATGTAAACATTTTTAGATCCCTCCTATTTTCTGTGTGTATTCAGATAGCGTATATGGATCATCCTCACTGAAGAAATCCAGCAAAATATCATCTGCCGCCTTGCGGACGGCAGGATCGTCCGTCAGGACTTCGTAGCGAAACCCGGTGGTATCCCGATAGGGCAGTTCCGCCCGGATGCAGTCCAGAAAAGGCTCTGCATCGTAATAGAGGATGTCATCGTCCCCGACAAATGTGGCCTTGCCAATAGGCTCTATAATGCATCACTTCCTTCTTTCACAATAGACCACCAATCTCTGTCGCCCGCCGCTGGCATAGGGGTGGCAGGTGATGAGCGTCAGCAGGTCACGCCCCGGCTGGATTTTGATCTTCTCCACCTCATGGGGCTGGATGATCTTCATATCAACCACGGCATAGGTGAGTGTTTCCCATAGATTCGTAATCGTTACCATATCGCCCGCCTGCAAGCGGTCTATGTGCCGAAAATAATCCGCGCCATACCATCCTCTATGCCCGGCAATGACGCAGTTGGTACTCATGCCGCCAATGGGCGCCGAAGTATTCCCCAGCACCGCCGCCCCTGCGGCAAGGTGCGAATCCGACGCGCCCAAGTAGACCGGCATGACCAGCTCCAGCGTGGGTATCTCCAATACACCTATGATCTCGTCCTCCACGCCGTAGTCTCTCAGCAATACAGCAGGCTCCTCACAGGCCGCAGCGTCGGCTAGTCCCGCCTGCCGCTCCGTATAAATGCGCTGGTTATATCCCTGCAAGTCCGTCAGCAATTCGGGGTACGGCTGTCTCGCTTTCTCCAAAAAGCCCTGTGCCGCCGCGCTCATGTCCGCTTGCAGCCTATGCCCGGAAACCACCGGCCACAGCAGAATACAAAGTCCCGCCACGGCCAGCGCCACCGCCAACAAAGCAGCTTTTTTACCCACGGCGTCGCCTCCTTGCAAGGAAGCAGACACCGCCAACCGCAGCCAACACACCAAGGCCGATGCCCAAACCCGTGAGATAGTGCTGCGTCCACGAAGACGCAGCCTTCGGAGTTTTTCCATTTTCTACCACCAGCTCCGGCACATACGGCACCCGATGTCCCCGCACCAGCAGCCGGTGGGTGTTCACCCCAAAGGGCGTACAGGTCACCAGCGTCACCAGGTCCTGTCCGTCCTCGATTTGCAGCAGCGATGTGTCCGAAGGCAGTACCGCGGCTATCTGGTCCACCTCGTAGGCCAGCACCTCACCCAGTACATGGATGTAAAAAGTGTCGCCTTTCACCAACTGGTCAATGTCCGAAAACAGCTTCGCCGAAGCCATCCCGCTGTGTGCCGACAGCACCGCATGGGTGCCTGCCCCGCCCACAGGCAGAGAAGTCCCCACCACATGCCCCACGGCCCGCTCCATCGTCTCCGCCCCCGTGCCGTGCCGCACCGGGAGATACACGCCGATTTTTGGGATGTCGATAGTACACATGGACCCGCCCACGGAGAGCTGCTCCGCATAGGCCAAGGGAGAGGCCGAAGCCCCTCCCGCACTGACCGCCGCCTCGCCCCGCAGCAAGGCGTTATATTCCTCCGCCGCCCGCCGCTGCTCGGCCAGCTCCGCATTGTCAGTGTCCGCAATAGCATTGGCATAGACTGTCTCCACATCCGAATGGTATTTAGTGCTGGCAATTATGCTAATCCAAGGATAAATCAACAGCGCCCCTGCTAAAGCAAACAGCACAAATGGAATCAATACAAATTGTTTATATTGCAATATAACCTCCATTTTTCAAGAGAAATGTTGTGTATACTCACAATTTGTGGTATTATATCAGAAGTCAGGGGGTGTAATTTTGATCAGCAAGATAACGCTATCAAATATTGCCACATATACGATGGCAACTGCAGAGCCCAAGAAGATTAACTTTATTTATGGCGGAAATGGCACAGGAAAAACCACGCTTTCCCGTTTTCTCGCTGGTGAAGATGCAAATTCCGGTTCGATTATCGAGTGGACATCGACTGTCCATGAAAAAATCATTGTTTATAACCGTGATTTTATTGAAAGAAATTTCAGCGCAGATAAAACACTTCCCGGTATATTTACGCTTGGGTCCAAATCGATTGATATTCAAAATGAAATTGAAAATCTGAAAGAACAATCGCAGCAACAAAAAGAAATAAGGGAGAAAACAGCCAAATCTCTTGAAGGACTACTTCGTACTATAAATGATCTTTCTGAAAAAACACGAAATAAATGCTGGGAAATCCAAAGCAAGTATGGGACAGCTTTCTCCAGTGCGTTAGTCGGATACCGTAGTAGCCGGGATAAGTTTTTTCAGGAATGTTTAGCACTTTATCCCACTCGGGAAAAGGATGAAGCTAAAATTCCAACCTACGAGCGGCTAAAAGAAATCTATCATTCCGCATACGCTAAGAATATATCACCAGTTAAGGAGTATTCTGAAATTGATATTATGCGAGTTACAGCCTTAGATTCTCAGCCGCTACTTTCCAAAATTATTACTGGGACATCAAATACCCCCATCGGAACATTTATTCAATTTTTAAATGCCAGTGATTGGGTCAAGCAAGGTATTGAACTTGCTGAAAAATCTAATGGCAGATGTCCATTTTGCCAACAAGAACTTCCGTCAAGCCTTGCAGAACAAATTGCAGCATTTTTTGATGAAGAATATAAAAAAGACTGTACTGCTATCAAGGAATATCAATGTACCTATTCCGAGTTCGTGGCTGAAGTTGAATTGCATCTAAAATCCATTTTGGACAGCAATCTATCATTTCTCCAGTATCATGATTTTGAGCAACTATCTCTGCGTTTTCATGCGGTATCTGCACAAAATCTCAATCTCATTCAATCCAAAATTGAAAATCCATCAAAGCCTATAAAATGTGATTCATTGTGTGAGCTGGTCCAAGAAATAAATAAAAGAATTAGAGATTTCAATGTAAGAATCAAAGAAAATAATGCTATTATTTCTAACCAAGAGAAAGCTCGGGCCCATTGTCAATATTTAGTTTGGCAGTTTTTCCTCCTCCAATTGCAAGATATATTGAGTGATTACAGCAAGCAGGCCACTGGATTACACAAAGGCGCAACAAGTATTAAGGCAAAAGTAGATGCCGCCACCGATAGAATCAAAATTCTTGAAAGTCAAATTCACAAAAAAGAAGCACAACTGACAAGCGTCTTACCTACCGTATCGGCTATCAACAAAATTCTATACAATTTTGGATTTGTTGGATTTTCTCTTGCAGAAAATCGGGATAAGCCTGGGACCTATTTAATTCTCAGACCGGATGGGACCGACGCCAGCAGGACATTAAGCGAGGGTGAGCATAATTTCATTTCCTTTTTGTATTTTTATCATTTGTGCTTTGGCAGTCAAACGAATACCGGATTGGCAGATGATAAGGTTGTCGTCATTGATGATCCAATCTCAAGTTTGGATAGCAATGTTTTGTTTGTGGTTTCGACATTAGTAAAGAATGTCATTCAGAATTGTCTGAAAAAGAACGCTGGCATTTCGCAAGTCTTCATTCTTACCCATAACATCTATTTTCACAAAGAAATAACTTTTTTGGGCAGTCGTGAGTCATATTCGCCAAAAGAGGTTGCATACTATATTATCCGAAAAAGGGATGAGGAAAGTTCTCTCCAGTTCTATTCAAGCAATCCAATAAAAACCTCTTATCAGACACTTTGGGAGGAGCTCAAAGAGCCAAATATTTCCTCATCGAAAAGTGCATTCAATACTATGCGTAGAATTTTGGAACACTATTTTCAAATTATCGGTGGAATAAAGTATGAAGAATGCATTAACAGTTTTGACGGAGAGGACAAATTAGTATGCAAGGCGCTTATAGCATTTATAAATGATGGTTCACACTTAATATTTGACGACCTTATCGTTTCGTTCGACGACACTATGCTTGACAGCTATCTCAGGGTATTTCGACTAATATTTCTGAATCTGCACCATATTGACCACTATAATATGATGATGGGTATCCCAAATTCGGGTTGAGCATACGGACCGAACGCCAAATTAAATTCTATGCAGTTCGTTTTTCCTACTGACTTACCTTTTGACGGGGCAGGAGCAAATTACTCCTGCCCCGATTATTTCACACCTTACTTTTCTTCTCTCTCCCGGGATTTCACCACAATAAACGCCGCCACGCCCAGCAGCATGCAGCCGCCCACGGAGAACATCCAGGTGTCGTAACCGCCGGTCTTAGGCAGGTCAAAGCCGGGGTTGTTGATGACCGTCAGCGGCACGATGGCATTGCCGTCCTCCATGTCCACCGCGTCGCCGTTGACGCTGCCGCTGGCCGTCAGGAGCTTCACGCCGCAGGTCTCGCAGGCGCTCTCGCCCTCCGCAGCAGTAATAACAATTTCAATACCGTCCTTCAGCAGCACATACCCCTTGTCCGTGGCGGTCTCTGTCATCGTATAGGTATCGTCCTCCAGACCGTTCACGATGATATGACCGCTGTCATTCGGAACAAAAGTGGTTGCATCGGCCTTCTTGCCGGTAAAGCCCTTGACATAGTACATGCCATCCCTCTGCTCGGCAATGACATACACATCGTCCGTGTCGTTGTGCAGCAGGAAATGAACATTGGCCAGGTCGCCCTTGCCGTCCGAAAACTGCTTCAGCACATCCACACCGTAGGTATACACATGGCAGCAGTCCTGGAGCGTATCAAAGTAGCCTATATTGGTGCGCTTCCAGGTCAGCACCACCTCGTTGGGGTTGTCGGTATCGCCCAGCTGTGCGCCGGCGGTAAGGGTCGCCGTATAGGTGATCCGCATGGTGCAGTCGCTGTATCCACGCTTCACGCTATCGGTGTAGACACTTGCGGATTCGTTGATGTCCGCCAGCCCGGTCTCTGTCATACCAATGGTCATGGTGCTCTGTGCGTCATCATAGCTGACGGCGAACTTGCCGGAATCCTCGTCCCATGCCGTAATCTGATCTGTGCATCCGGCATCCCGGAAGAACTCAATGACCACATCGCTTCTGTTGTAGCGAATCCCCTCACGCAGCGTGTCCACAAAGGTATAAGTAGTCAAACTGGTAGCCTTGGAGGTAATAGTGGGCAGTGTGCTGATGATCTGATACTCCACCACATCCCCCACGGAAGCGGTGGCAGTATGTGCATAGCCATCCGCAATGTCGGTCAGACTGCCGGTATTCTTGCCGGTGCTGTTCTTGTCCTCCCGGACGGTCTTTTCGAGGTCCAGGCTGCCGGTTTGGTTCTTGGGGTACACGGTCACATCGTAGTTCCAGTTTTTGCCGTCCATGGTGGTCATAGGCAGGCTCACGAAGAAGGGATTACAGGTGCTGGTGACATTCTCCGGCACACGGGTCTCCACCACCAGATACAGCCCCTGCTCCAGTCCGCTGACCTTGCTATGTCCGTTTGCGTCCGTCTCGGGCATGGCCTTGCCGCCATTTCGGACGGCAGCCTCCAGCACATTTTTGACGGTGGTTGCATTGTCGGCCAAAGCATCCGCCAGGGCCTTGCTCAGCTTGTCGGAGGTGAAGTAAAATACACCGCTCCCGCGCTTGTAAGCGTCGGTCTTGCCCAGGCCAATGGCCCGGAGCACCGCGTCGTCCGCAAAGCCATACAGCACACCTACCCGACGCTGCCCATCCACCAGTTCGTTATTCATAGCGATGTCAGCTACCCGCAGATAGCTAAACGCCACGCCCTGAATGGCGTACTGCGCCAGCTTGTCGGTAACGGCGTCATCCTGCACGCCGGTGCTGACATAGGACGCCGCATCCCACGCCCCGTCCGCGCTGGCCGCCGTGATGTCGTACTTGTAAATGGAAAGGGACGCTTTCCGCCCAAGGTCAATAGTCGGCGCCGCAAACGCCGTGGTGATAAGCCCCAAGGCCATAACCATAGCCAGGAGCAGCGCCCAAAGTCGTTTTGTTTTCTTCATCGTTCAGTTCTCCTTTTTCGTCGTGGATTTTTTGCAAAAATAAACACCCATGCCGAGCATGAGTGCCGCAAACAGAATATATATTGTGAATCCCGCCCCGCCCGTAAAGGGCAGCGCAAAGCCCGCATTGTTGCAGGCGGTAATGGCGATGTCCCGGTCGCTTGCATCCAGCGTCCCCAAAAACAAAGGCTCCGTCAGCAGCGTCATTCCCTCCGCCGCCTGCACCTCCGTCACCCGGTAGTAGGTGCTGCCGTCTGCTGTCAAATCTTCCCAGCAAACCGTCCCGCCCGCACCCGTTTCCGCTGTGCTCACCTCCTGCCAGTTCACCTGGTCCGCAGAGGATTCCAGCAGAAACCGAATCCCCGGCAAAGGCACACCCGCAGCGTCCACTTTCTTTACCGTGATCCTGCCGGGGATGGCAGCGGTCTTGATTTTGAGATAAGCCGTCACTGGGTCCCGAACGCTGGCGGAATAGGTGACCACATCCTGAATACCGGTAGCCGATCCCCACACGCCGTCGCCCCAGACTACCACGCCCGCATGGGTAGTGCCATTTTTGCTGCCCACCACGGTGACAGCCTCCGGGATAGGCTTCTCCGTGGAAACCGTCAGCACATTCCCACTCTTGCTGAAAGCCAAGTCCGCGTCCTTGCAGCTAAAGCTGTACTTTCCCAGCATTCCATTGGCATCCGTGACGCTGCCGGTAAACTTGCTTCCGTCCCAACTCAGCTCCAGCGTCCCCGCATTGGAAGGCAAAGACCCGCAAAAGCTGGGCCGTTTGCTGTGGGTCTGCACAGAATCTACAATGGAATCATAGTAGCTGAGGATCTTGCCCCGCAGGGGATGGGTGGCATCCACCCGCTCCAAGGCCTCGTTATAGCCCATAGACTTCACATCAATATGGCGGAAGCTGCTGTCCCGTTCGCCTGCCACTACCTCCCAAATGAGGACCTGCGTGGCATAGGCCCAGGCCATCTTCTCCGCCGTGCTCTCTACATCCGCCCACCAGCCCCCGCCGATAGAGCCGTGGTAGCCGTAGCTCATAACCCGCCCGATCAGCCGCTGCACTTCGCGGGGCGTAAGGGGATGCCCGGCAGGCAGGGTCATGCGGTCCCACCAGGTGTCATCGTGGTCCGCAAGAGAATCATAGTTTTTTTGCGGCACACCCGGCTCAATGCAGTAGGCCACCTCACCCTGCTAGGAATCCAGGCACCGAAACTGCGTGTAGTTGCCAGCTGCCACATGATACCCAAACCGCAGGTTTAACGCCCCATGCCCCCACTTGCCGCTGGTTCTCAAGGTGTCATCTGACAGCGGAAAATTCCAAATATACACCTGCTTAGATGCCGCAAAAGCTGTGGTAGGCAGCAGGCATAAACACAGCACCAGCACCAGCAAAAACGCCGTCCCGCACTTGATAATTCGTTTCAAATTAACCCTCCCATTCTCCTAAATTTTTCCATAAGAAAAAGGCCCTCCACGAGAGCCTTTCAGCGGGTCGAAAAAATCTTTTCGACCCGCTGCCTAAGTTTTTGAAACTTTTTCAAATTTTCAAAAACTACTGATTTCAATGGTGAGGGCCACCCTTCTTGGGTTTCCCTCACACTCCCTTCCTTACCGTTATCACAAATTCCACCACTTTATCTACAGGCCGAAAGGCTCTCCATGAGAGCCTTTCTCCTATATATTTTGCGTCACCCGCGACCGATGAACAGTTCGTACTGCCCATCTCCCACCTGTTCCGCCCATATCCACACAGCTGTGCAGCCTTCCTCGTTCTTATAATATGTCAGATCATCCCGGATATAGGCGGCCAGAACATCCTCCGTCTTACTGCTGCATCGGATGGGCGTGTCCCAGCTATCCGCCGCATTTTCATCCAGCCGCAGACCAATGCCCACGGCGTAGTCCTTGGCATAGCCCAGCCAGTAGTCCATGTCAAAAACTTTCTCCTCCGGCTGCGGCGCAGGTGTTTCCGCCGCATCCGTCCCACTCCCCGCAGGTACGGATGGACTATTCCCCGCAGGCTTGGAAGAACTACTCCCTGCCGAATCGGATGATTCACCCCCAGCAGGCCCCGCCTTAGACGGCGCACTCGCTCCATTTTCCCACGCAGGAGTTTTCCCCACCGCAGGCTTTGCGTCTCCCGCAGAGGAATCCTTTTCAGTCACCTGTCCAGGAGCTGCGTCGGAAGCGCCGGACTTTTCGTCCTGCCCCGGCGTCGCTTCCTCCGAAGCATATTCGTTCCCATTTTGCGTTGTCGTGGTCTCGGAAGCATCGGTAGCAGATGCCACTTGCGGCGGATCTCCTTCTGTCGTTTTCGCAGATGCTCCGGCTC
>OLPA01000835.1_pt1 | contig 28040 bp, 23 predicted proteins | sample 1672811 | NCBI WGS metagenome assembly OLPA01 (sample SAMEA3136726, study PRJEB25190) | human gut metagenome | biome: human gut; feature: human-associated habitat; material: faeces | place: Austria | collected 2013
TATAGGCGGCATCCCCGCCGGGAGCGGGCCGCTTGGTCTATCTTCGCTTTAAGGAGCTCGGCTTATATGGAAAGAGAAGAATACATGGCGCTGGCTCTCGCGCTGGCGGCCGAAGCGGCGGAGGCGGGCGAGGTTCCCGTGGGCTGCGTCATTACGGACAGGACAGGTAAAATCATTGGCCGGGGCCGTAACCGCCGTCAGGAGACCCGGGACGCCACCGCCCATGCGGAGCTGGAGGCCATCCGCCAGGCCTGCGCCGCCCTGGGGGACTGGCGGCTTGAGGGCTGCACCATATATATAACCCTGGAGCCCTGCCCCATGTGTACCGGGGCCATAATCAACGCCCGCATCCCCCGGGTGGTCTTTGGCGCGCGGGAGGCGCTGTCCGGCTCCTGCGGCAGCGTGATCGATCTGTTTTCCGAGCGCTACGGCCACCGCCCCGCCGTTTACGGCGGCGTGCTGGGGGATACCTGCGCCGCCCTCCTGCGGGATTTCTTCAAGGGGAAGCGCTGATGGAAAGGCGGCCGAAGGGCAGATCGAAAGCGAATACGCCCCCGGCTCAAATCAGGCCGGGGGCGCATCGTTTTCTTTTATTCTTTCACGGTCCCGTCGGGATTAAAGAGGGGCAGGAGGGCAAGACAGATAATGTCGTTGCGCCGCTGGGCGTCACCCTCGGCAAGGACAGCCATCTTTCCGGCAATGATGCCGCCGGCCCGGGTCACCAGTTCCTCCATGGCATGGAGGGACTCGCCGGTGGAAATAACGTCGTCAATGATGAGCATGCGCTTTCCGCGGATAAGCTCCGCGTCTGCGGTGTCGATCACCAGCTTCTGGATGCTCATGGTGGTAATGGACTTCACCGCGACCTCAAACACGCCGGACATATATGCCTTGGCTCCCTTGCGGGCCAGAAAGTACTTGTTGGCCCCGCTCTGGCGGGCCATCTCATACAGCAGAGGGATTGCCTTGGCTTCCGGGGCAATGATGTAATCATACTCCGGGGCCCGCTTTAAAAGCTCGGCGGCGCAGTGAACAGTCAGCTCCACATCGCCGAACATGACAAAAGCGCCGATGTAAAGGTCGTCAGAGACCTTGCACAGAGGCAGCTCCCGTTTTAAGCCGGCAATGTCCATCTCGTAAGTCATTTTTATTCCTCCTGAGAGTTTTACATTTTTAACATCATCATTTTACAGTAAAAAAAAGAAAAATCAAGAGCAAAGCCGGGAAAAAACAAAGAACTGCACATTTTCATGTGCAGTCCTTCGTTTTTGGGAGAAAAGAGAGGATTTATAGGAGTAGAAAAGTAGCAAATTAAGGTGCCGCGCTCAGCTTGCCGCCTCGGGGACAACCACGGTGGGGCTGTCCGACATCGAGTCCGGCCGGGCCTCGTCAAAGACAATGCTGAGGCTCAGGCTCTCGCCCGCGCGGTAGAGCGTCAGCTCGGCGGTGTCACCGGCGGAGAACTGCCTCACGGCTTTTTTCAGGTCGCTGTAACCTGTGATCTCCTCGCCGCCGAGCTCGGTGATGATATCGCCCGCCCGGATCCCCGCAGCCTCGGCGCAGCTTCCGCTGTCAACCGAATCCACATAGGCCCCGATGGGCATTCCGTAATACTGACTGTACATGGAGTTATATCTATCATCAAGCTTGATTCCCATATAGGCCTTACCGGTGACATAGCCTCTGGTAATCAAGTCGTTAGCGATGGAAGCCGCGTCGTTGATGGGGATGGCGAAGCCGATTCCCTCAACGCCTGTGTCGCTGTACTTGGCAGTAACGACGCCCACCACCTCGCCCCGGGCGTTATAGGCGGGGCCGCCGGAGTTTCCGGAGTTTACCGCCGCGTCCACCTGGAACATATTGATGGCCTCCGTATTGGCCTCGGTGGTGATAAGCCGGTTCAGGGCGCTTACATGGCCGGAACTCATGGAGAAGTCCAACTCGCCCAGAGGATTGCCCACGGCGTAAATATCATCCCCCACGGAAAGCGCGTCACTGTCGCCGATGGTGACGGGAGTGAGATTCGCGGCATCGATCTTAAGGACCGCCACGTCGCTGCTCTCATCGACGCCTATAATGGAAGCGTCGTATCTGGTACCGTCGTGGAGCATTACGGAAACAGAGCGCTTACCCTCATAGGCGTACTCCACAACGTGGTAATTGGTAACAATATAACCGTTTTGGGACACAATAAAACCTGTGCCTCCTACCGCGGAAGAGCTGGTCATGCCGAAGAAGTTGGAATAAGTCACCTCCGTGCTGATGCCAACCACCTGCCTGCAGGCCTGGGCGTATATCTGGGAGGGGGTCATTCCGCCGCTGCTGACGGCGCTGCCCGCCTGGGCGCTCCGGCCGAGGGCCACTTCCTCCTTCGCCTCTTCAAGGCTCGCCTCCATGGCGTCCAGCCGCTCTGAAAACCTGGCCCCAACAAGCCCGGCCCCGGCGGCACCGCCCAGGACGGCACATAGGAGGCAGAGAGCGATCAGCCTGCCCGCGCCGCCGTTTTTTCTCTCCTTCGGCTCCTTCACGGGCCGCGCGGGAGGGGTATAGTACCGGGGCGGGGTGGTGCTTTCGCCGGCAGGGACATAATGGGCGTCGGAGTACATCTTCTGGGTGTAGCCGTTTTTATAATGATACTCTCCGTTGACCCGGTCCGTATCCCCAGTGTAATAGGCGGGGGTTCTCAGCCCGAAATGAACTTCGCTGGAGCTTTTTTCTTCTCTGCTCTGTTTTTCATCAGGCTCGTACATTCCTTTGACCTCTTTTGCCTTGCTCTTTCTTGTGAGTATAATATAATCGCTATTTATGACCCTGTAATGAACAAACTCGCAAGAATTTTTAAACAAGGCCTATATTTTTTGTTAATAGGCGGAAAAACCGCCCCAAAGGAGCGGCTTTCCCCGTCAATGCCGATTCAGTGCCAGGCTGCGGCCTCAGCCGCATATGCCTTCCCAAGCTCTGCTTTTTCCAGGATGCTCCGATCGGCCTCCCCGATTGGCAGGGGCTCAATGTCCGTGTTCTCCCTTATCCAGGCAAGGCAGCGCGCCGCGTCCATGTTCAGGGTGAAGCTGCGGCACTCCATTCTCGGCTCTTCCCTCTCGCCGGAAAGCAGCATGCTCCTGTCAATAAGATCAAAATAGATCACCACGTTAGAGGCAGTGGCATAATAATTTTCGTTGCTCAGGGGCCAGAAGCGGCCCATTCTGCCCTCCGCCGCGTCGGGCATAAGGCAGTTTTCGTAAAAGTCCAGGCCCTGGGCGGGGGTCAGTCTCACGGAGCTGCTCTCATAATTCCCCTGTTCGTCATAGACATGCCATTCGATATAAAAGCTGGAGACCGTGTCCTCCGTAATGGGGATCTCCGTCTTTATTCTGTTGTCGATGATTTCCTGGACGTTTACAAGGCCCATATACCGGCCCAGGTCGGAAGTTACACTGTTTCTCGCCTCCTCATTGGCGGGCACATTATAGCTGCGATACAGCTCGCGGCCATCCCGGAGAAAATATCTCAGATAGATGCGGAAACTGCCTTCCCTCTTGTCCGCGGCCTCGTTTTCATTCTTGTGGGAGATGATCTGCCAGTGAAGCTCGGTAACCTTCTCTATATTCTCCGGCTCTCTCAGCTTCTCGCCCATCAGATCCACAAATTCCACGTCCGCCGCCGCAGGGACACGCGTTTCAACGCCGAAAAAGTCCAGCTCAAAGCACATTGTAAGGGTTGCCAGGATCGCGCACAGAACGATATAGCCCTTCCATTTGCCGGAAAACACCCGCACGCTCTTCTGCATAAGCATTTCCGCAGCGAAGTAGCCGATAAAGGCGCCGATCAGCAGCAGGACCATGATCAGCAGCGCCGCCGCCATTCCCTGAAAGCTGTTGAAAAAGAACCCGTCGTACACCACCGCCGCGAAAACCACCGCCGTGCCGCAGGCAAGGCAGTATTTGAACACCGGGCGCAGAACCGGCACGGCAACAACATCCGAAGCCCGCTCCATCTGCCGCCGCCTGTACAGCAGCAGCGCAAGCCCCGCCAGCGCAAGGCCCGCCGCGCAGTATACGCCGAGGCAGTCCAGGCCGCCCAGCCGCCAGGGTCCGCCGTTCATCTCCACATAGGTGTACATTTCGCTCAGCAGCTTTTTCGGCGGCGAGAACCAGTCCAGTGTGGTGCCGCTGTTGGAAACGCCGTAGACAAAGCATTCCAAAAGCATCCGCACGCAGCTCTCCGCCGCCCACACCGCCAGATTCAGCACCGCGTACACCACCGGCAGCACGATGATATTCCCCGTCAGCATGGCGCAGAACACGGCGAAGCCGAAAAAGGCGGTGTTGCCCATGGCCGCGGCCGCCAGCCAGATGAGGATGACCCGCAGGCTCACCAGACCCCCCGGGGCAAAGATGGCCCAGCTCGCGAAAGCCACCAGCACATCGGCCAAAAGCAGAGGGGCAAGGCCCGTTATAAACGAGGTGAGAAACATGGTCTCCCGGCGGACGGGCAGTGCGTTCATCATGCCGCAGGCCCGGCTGTTGTACAGGAAGCCGAACATGGCCATCGCGGCAAAAACGCCCAGGAAGCCGGAAATAATGACCGTCTGCCCGGCGCTGTCCAGCACACAGCGGAAAAGATTTTCCTCGTAGCCGCTTTCCACCCAGGGTGTGCGGTTTGCCAGCGCCACGGGGAGGATGAGTATGAGCATGGCCAGATAGGCCGCCCACAGCGGCCAGCAGCGGCGCAGAAGATTTTTTGAAATTCCGGCGTTAAAGAACGATATCTTTGACTTCATTTTCAGCGCCTCCCAGCTCATAGATAAATATTTCCTCCAGTGTCAGCGGGACCAGGTCCAAAAACAGAGGGTTGGCAGCGGCGAGCCGGTTTGTCAGTTCCTCCGCTTCGCCTCTCAGAATCAGCTGCTGCAGCCTGCCGGTAGCGGAGCGGTGGAGGATCTCAAGGCCCCTGGGCAGTTCGCCCCCATCGGGCAGGGCAAGCTGGATTTTGACGATGTTCTCCTGCAGCTCCGAAAGCCCCCGCTCCAGTATCATCCTGCCGTGGTTCATAATGCCCACATGGTCGCACACATCCTCCAGTTCCCGCAGGTTATGGGAGGATACCATCACCGTCACCTGCCGCTCGGCCACCTCGTCCAGAAGCAGGCTCCAGACCTGCCGGCGCATCACCGGATCCAGCCCGTCCACCGGTTCGTCCAGCACCACAAGCTCCGGCTTTATGGACAGGGCCAGCCAGAAGGCTGCCTGCTTCTGCATGCCCTTGCTGAGCTTACGCACGGGCCGCTTTCTGTCCAGATTAAAGATCCCCGCCAGCTCCTCAAAGCGCGCTCTGTCAAAGCCGGGGTAGACGCTCCGGTAGAACCGGGCCATATCATTGATGCCGGCCTGGGTGTAATAGAAAATATCGTCGGGTATATAGGCCATACGGGCCTTGACGGCCGGGTTTTCATAGACCGGCTGTCCCTCCACCAGCACCTCTCCCCCGTCCTGCCGGTATATGCCGGCGATGTGGCGGATGGCGGTGGACTTGCCCGCGCCGTTGGGGCCCACGAGGCCGTAGACCGCACCCTTGGGGACGCTTACGTTCAGCCCGTCCAGCGCCTTGAAGCCGTCAAAGCTCTTTATAAGGTTTTTTATTTCTATCATTCCCTCTCTCCTCCTTCCAGCGCCGCCAGCAGCTCCGCCCGGCTCATGCCCAGGCTTTCCAGCTCCCTGGCCGTATCCCGCAGCCGCGCAAGCAGCTCCTGCCGCCGGGCCGCCGTCACCGCACCCCTGTCGCAGACAAAGCTCCCCCTCCCCGGCACGGCACAGATACAGCCCTCCGCTTCCAGCTCCCTGTATGCCCGCTGAATGGTATTGGGATTGATGGCAAGGGCAGCGGCCAGCTCCCGCACCGAGGGCATTTTATAATCCGCCGGCAGCGCGCCGGATACGATGAGCTGCCGGAAATTATCCCGCACCTGCTCATAGATGGGCCGGGAGTCCCGGAAATTTATGCTGATCAACAAAGCACCTCCTTGCGTGTTAACCGTATTAACATTAATAACACGGTTAATGTAGCACTGGTCCCTGGAAAAGTCAAGAAAAAAGAGGAAGTCAAAGACTTCCTCCGCTTGTCAAAAAAGTCCATGACGGACTTTTTTGACTGCGCTTTCCGCCGGGCATTTTGACCCGGTCAAAATGCCGCTTCGCGCAAACGGCCTGTTTTCAGGCCCTTTGACGGCGGCTTATCCCCTTTGAGGCGGGCCTTGCCCCCGCAAGCTCCCCCGCGGCAGCTCAGAGGAGCAGGTCCTTGTCCTCACCCATACCCAGCATACCGTCGAGAATATATTTCTCCCCGTCCTCGTCCCGGATATAGCCCTGCAGTTCGCCGAAGGCCACAAAATACTCAATGTTCACAAGGGGCCTGGCATGGACCACCATGCGGAACATATCGTAAACCTGAAAACTCACGTTCACCATGTCATACCCGTCCCGCACGGTCCAGAGGGCGCGGTCCTTAAAATCAAGGCTGGGCACGCTGCGCCGGAATTCAACCGGGGGCAGCAGACTTATCCGGTTTTCAAGCCAGATGAGATTTTCGTTATATTTATCCTGGTCTATGGACTGATTCCGGGTCAGGTTAAAGGCAAAGAAGCGCCGCTCCCCGTTCTTTTCATAGCGGCCCAGGGTGGTAAGCCAGTCATAATGGGCCCGGCGGGGATAGTAGCCCTTGTGGTCATCGACGATGGCGGTGGTATTTTCGTTAGTATAAAAGGTCTCTCCGTTTACGCGCAGAAAGCCGCTGCATCGGAAAAAGTCCTTCTGGGAATACAGGGGGCGGCAGCGGACGGCGGGGTCGGCAAAGGGAATGGACACCACGCTGGGCTTTGATACCCGATCAAGCGCAAAGCCGTACTCAATCCGCCCGGCCTCCCCCCTGTGGGAGCCCCGGAGGCTGCACTGGCCGCGCTGGAAATTGTTTATGCAGCGAATATCCAGATTTTTGCCACGGCAGCGGGTCTCGGAACCATTTATGAGGTTCCCCGCCACGATGGCCGAACGGCTGGGAACCTTTTCTGCCCAGGTAAAAACCTTTTTCTTCCGTTTGTCATAGAAAATATTGAGGATCTGGCCGAAAATGCCCATATCGCAGCACACGGCCAGCAGTACCCCCTCGTCCAGATGCACTTCCACCGCCTCCCACAGGGTCAGCTTCAGACGCTTGAGGAAGTTCGGGGCGGCGGTTGGGTTTTTGATGTCCAGCAGGTCTATGTGCTCAAATTCGCTTTCAAAGGTGCCGAAAACACATTTCCCGTCCTCCGCCAGCCGCGCCGGTGTAGGAACGCTTCTCCGCTCCGGCGCAATAAACTTGCTGTAAATGCCCATATTCATCTCCTTTTATGTAAAATAATAAGGGTTGTCATATTGGGATTATATATCAGCTCTATGCGCTGCCGCAATAAAATATTGATAAATAAAGCCTTTCCGCCAAGAAATTTACGGAAAGGCTATATTTATTCGGCTCAGGCCACCGGAAGCCCGGTGAGATAGCGGCGCATCATGTCATAGGCGTGATTTCCCGCCATGCGCCTTATGAAGCTGCGGGTGCGGAAGCGGCCCAGCTTCAGCGCCCGGACAAAGGTCTCCCCCTCCACGGCCATGGACACGAACACAGTGCCCACCTCGTGGACCCCGTCCCCGTCGGGCCCGGCAAGGCCGGTGACGCCGAGGCCGATGTCCGCGCCGCAGATTTCCCGGATCCTCTCGGCCATGGCCCTGGCCACCTGCTCGCTCACGGCCCCCTCGCGCTCGATAAGGGCCGGGTCTATGCCCAGGATCCGGGCCTTGGCTTGATTGGTATAGGTGACGGCCCCGCCCAGGAAGAAGGCGCTGGCCCCGGGGATGTCCGTAAAGCGCTTTGAAACCTCCCCGCCGGTGCAGCTCTCGGCGGCGGCAAAGCGCATATTCTTTTCCCTCAGGAGCTGGATGACCCGCTCCTCCACGCACTCCACGTCGATGCCGTAGACATACTCCCCCAGCCGCTCACAGACATGTTCCATCACCGGCTTTATCATTTCCTCCGCCTTTTCCTCGCTCTCGGCCTTGGCGGTTATCTGCAGCAGGCAGTCGCACTCCTTGGCGTAGGGAGCCATGGTGGGATTCTGCATGGCGTTCATTTCTTCGCTGAAAATATCGTCCACCCGGCTCTCGCCGATGCCAAAAATACGCACAGAGTGGGAAACGATCTGCTCGTCCGAGAGCTTTTTCAAATAGGGCAGGGCGCAGTGCTCGAACATGGGGTTGCATTCCTTGGGCGGGCCGGGGATCATGATGACGATCTTCCCGTCCTTCTCAAAGGCGCAGCCGGGGGCCGTGCCCCAGTTATTGTGAAACACCGTGCAGCCCTCGGGCAGCATGGCCTGCATGAAGTTGTTGGGGGTCATCTCCCGGCCGTTGCGGATGTACTCATAGAGATTGTCATACTCCGCCTGGTTCCTCACCAGTGCAAGGCCAAAGGCCTTGGCGAGGATCTGCTTTGTCAGATCGTCGCAGGTGGGACCCAGGCCGCCGGTGGTGATAATGATATCCGCCCGGGACCTGGCAATGTTCACGCAGTCCTCCAGCCGCTGGGGATTGTCCCCGACGACGGTATGATAGCGGACGTTGATGCCGATTTTGGAGAGCATTTCGGAGATGTCTCTGGCGTCGGTATTTGTCACGTGGCCCAGCAGAAGCTCGGTGCCAACGGAGATGATCTCAGTGTTATAGGCTTTATTCATGGTCAAGATTTATCCTCTCAATGCCCGTCAGCGCTTCTTCCACAAGGCCCCCGATGTCCAGGGCGCTCTCCGCCTCGGCTACATCCTTCAGCCGGGGCCGCGTGCGGGGATGCCGGGGGGTGAAAACGGTACAGCAGTCCTCATAGGGCAGAATCGATGTTTCAAAGGTGCCGATTTTCCGGGCCACGCCCACGATCTCCTCCTTGTCCATGCCGATCAGGGGCTGGAGCACGGGCAGGTCGATCACCGCCTGGGTAGAGGCCATGGCCTCCATGGTCTGGCTGGCCACCTGGCCCAGGTTTTCTCCGGTGACAATGGCGGCAGCCCCGTTTGAAAGGGCGATGCGCCGGGCAATGCGCATCATGAAGCGGCGCATGATGAGCGTGAAGTATTCCTCGGGGCATTTGTCCCGGATCTCCTCCTGGATATGGGTGAAGGGCACCACTTCAAGCGTCATGCGGCCGCAGTAAGCGGTGAGGATTTTTCCCAGCTCTATGACCTTGTCCTTGGCCTGCTGGGAGGTATAGGGAAAGGAGAAGAAGTGCACCGGGATCAGGCGCACGCCCCGCTTTGCTATCATGTAGCTGGAAACCGGGCTGTCGATGCCGCCGGAAAGCAGGCTCACGGCAACGCCGTTTGCGCCCACGGGCATGCCGCCGGCGCCCTGGACCGGTGCGGCATGGACATAGGCGGCCAGATCCCGCACCTCGATATGCACCGTGAGCGCCGGGCTGTGCACGTCCACGGCGGTGTCCGGGTAGGCCTCAGCCAGCTCCCCGCCCACATACTGGCTCAGTTCGATGCTGCTCATGGGGAAGCTCTTGTCGCTGCGCTTGGACTCCACCTTAAAGCTCTTCGCGCGCTCCATGTCCTCCCGCAGATATTCCTTCGCCAGCTTCACAATGGCATTCTTATTCTTTTCGCAGGCGGCGGCCCGGCTGAGCTTCACAATGCCGAACACCTGTTTCAGGGCCTCAAAAGCGGCGTCCATGTCGGCACTGTCCTCCCCCGCCTCCACATAAATGGTGGACTGGAGGCAGTATACCTTAAACGCACCGATGGGAGCCAGGCGGCGGCGGATATTGTTTATGAGCTTCTGCTCAAACGTGCGGCGGTTCAAGCCCTTGAGGACGATCTCGCCGAGCTTGACAAGTATGATATCGTTCATTTGCTCTTCTCCTGTCTTTCAGGGATTATGAATATAAATACCAGGGAGCTGACAAGCAGCAGGAATGGGTAAAACAGATTGGGAATGATCTGGAAAGCGGAAACCTGGAAGCCCAGCTCGTTTGCCGTGGATATGGCCACAAGCATCTGGGCGCCGTAAGGGATGACGCCCTGGAACACACAGGAGAAGGTGTCCAGCAGGGAGGCGGACTTCTTGGGGGATATTCCGTAGCTCCCGGCCATTTCCCGGGCAATGGGGTTTGCCATGACTATGGCCACAGTGTTGTTGGCAGTGGCGATGTCCATGGCGCCGACCAGCAGGCCCATGCCGAGCTGGCCGCCCTTTCTGCCCTTGAACACCCGGCGGATGAAGCTCAGCAGCGCCTCAAAGCCGCCGTACTCCCGGATAAGGGCGCAGATAGCGGAGACAAGGATGGCCACCATGGTCGTCTCAAACATGCCGGCTGCGCCGCTGCCCATGCTGGACAGAAGCGCCGTGGGGGCAACGGCCCCGGTGGCCAGCATGATTGCGGCGCCCGAGACGATGCCGATAAGCAGGACCACAAATACGTTTATGCCGATGATGCCTCCTGCCAGGACCAGAACATAGGGCACGATCTGGATCAGGTTATACTCCTTTATATCAAGCTCGCTGATGCCGCTGTTGAAAGAGAGCGCAAGAATAAGGATCAGTGTCACCAGCGCCGCAGGCAGGGCGATGGCAAAATTTTCCCGGAACTTGTCCTTCATCCGGCAGCCCTGACCATTGCAGGCGGCGATGGTGGTGTCGGATATGAAGGAGAGGTTATCCCCGAACATGGCCCCGCCCATGACGGAGCCGATGCACAGCGGCAGGCGGAAGCCGGAGGCCGCGGAGACAGCTACGCCGATGGGCGTGATGAGGGTGATGGTTCCCACGGAGGTGCCCATGGCGGTGGAGACAAAACAGCTTACCACAAACAGCACCGCCACGGCGTAACGGGCGGGAATGACCGAGAGCATGAAATAGGCCACGCTCTCCGCGCTGCTGCGGCCCACGACGCCCACGAAGATTCCGGCGGCCATGAAGATCAAAATCATGGTGACGATGTTTTTATCCCCGATCCCACGGCCCATAAGCGCCAGCTTCTCGTCAAAACTCAGCTCCCGGTTCTGCAGGCAGGCCACCAGCAGCGCCGCCAGAAAGGTCACCACGATGGGGATGTTGTAAAACCCCATGGGTATCTTCAGCACACACTTGAAAATGATTCCCAGGCCCAAATACAGCACCAGGAACACGCCGATGGGTAAAAGAGCGATCGCCCTGCTTTTTCTCATTTCACTTTTTCCTCCAAATTCTTTCTCCCCTTTTCCGCTTTTCCGGGGGTTTATTTATCATCAGCGCAGCCAGCCTGCAGAGAATGCCCGCAATATTTACGGCCACAGGCGCCGTGAAAATGAATTGACAGACCCGGAAAAGCACAGAGCCGGACATGGACCCGCCAGCCGGAAAATTTTTCTCCTCTCATTCCCCGGCGCTCCTGAAATCGAAGCTGCGGTACTGTATGGCCTCGGCCAGATGGGAGGGGTCGATCTCACGCTCCCCGGCAAGGTCGGCAATGGTCCGGGCCACCCGGAGGATCCTGTCGTAGCTTCGGGCCGAGAGGCCCATGCTGTCAAAAGCGGCGCTCATAAGCCCGTCGCACTCCGGGGAGAGGCGGCAGTAGTCCCTCAGCTCCCGGCTGCCAATGCGGGCGTTGCAAAGGCTTCCGTTTTCTCCGAAGCGGCGGCGCTGGACAGCTCTGGCGGCGTTTACCCGTTTTTTTATCTCCGCGGAGCTCTCCGCCGGGCTTTTCCGGCGCAGCTCCTCATAATCCAGCGCCGGGACCTCCACGATAAGATCGATTCTGTCAAGCAGGGGGCCGGAAATGCGGCTGTGATAGCGGCGCACATCCCGCTCCGAGCAGCGGCAGCGGTTTGACGGGTGCCCATACCAGCCGCATTTGCAGGGATTCATGGCGCAGACAAGCATGAAGCGGCTGGGAAAGGTCACGCTGCCGGAAACTCTGGAGACCGTTACCTCCCCGTCCTCCAGTGGCTGACGCAGGACCTCCAGGGCGTCGCTTCGAAATTCCGGCAGTTCGTCCAGAAACAGAACCCCGTTATGGGCCAGGCTGATCTCCCCCGGCCGGGGAACGGTCCCGCCGCCGGAGAGCCCCGCCGCGGAAACCGTGTGATGGGGCGCGCGGAAGGGGCGGACGGAGACAATGGGCCGCAGGCAGCTTGTAAGCCCCGCCACGGAGTGCACCTCGGTGCACTGTATCATCTCCTCCCGGCTCATGTCCGGCAGGATTCCCGGCAGGCGCTTTGCCATCATGGACTTTCCCGCTCCCGGCGGGCCGACGAGGAGAATATTGTGCCCTCCCGCCGCGGCGATCTCCAGCGCCCGCTTCACATTTTCCTGGCCCTTAACGTCGGCAAAATCCGGCAGGTTCCCAGATTCCGGCTCGGGAGAGGGCGGCGGCACGGGGCGGAGCCTCTCCCGGCCCCGAAGATGCGCCGCCAGCTTTCCGATGTTCTCCACCGGGAAAACCTCGATGCCCTGGGCAAAGGCCGCCTCCCCGGCGTTCTCCGCCGGGACAAAAAGCCGCTTCACCCCAAGGCGCTCGGCCGCCAGGGCCATGGGCAGGGCGCCCTGCACCGGGCGCAGCTCCCCTGTCAGGGAAAGCTCCCCGATAAAGGCGCAGTCCTCCCCCGGCCTGTCAAACTCCCCAAGGGCGGAGAGAATACCCACGAGCATGGGCAAGTCGTACACAGTACCGGCCTTTTTCCTGTCCGCCGGGGCCAGATTCACGGTCATGCGGCTGACGGGAAAGGAAAAGCCGTTATTTTTTATGGCGGCCCTGACCCGCTCCCGGGCCTCCTTCACCGCCGCGTCCGGCAGGCCGACGATCTCAAAGCCGGGCAGGCCGTTGGAGATATACACCTCCACCGCCACCGGGTAGCCGCCGATGCCGCTGACGCCGAAACTCCTGACGCTGGAAAACATAGCAGCCCTCCTGTTAGGAAAACCCGGAGTTTCGCTCCGGGCTTTCGGTGTGTTTATTCTTCGGTTTCGCCCACGACGGCAATGTGCAGCTCATCAAGCTGCTTCTGCTCCACCACGGAGGGCGCGCCCATCATAATATCCTGCGCGTTCTTGTTCATGGGGAAGGGGATGACCTCCCGGATGCTGTCCTCCCCTGCCAGGAGCATGACCATGCGGTCGATTCCCGGCGCAATGCCCGCGTGGGGAGGCGCGCCGTAGCAGAAAGCGTTGTACATGGCGGGGAACTTCTTCTTCACATCCTCCTCGCCCAGGCGCACCAACTCGAAGGCCTTGACCATGATCTCCGGGTCATGGTTTCGCACCGCGCCGGAGGAGAGCTCGACGCCGTTGCATACCAGGTCGTACTGGTCGGCGGTAATGGTCAGGGGGTCCACCTCGCCCCGCTCCGCCTTCCGCAGCACTTCAAGGCCGCCGGAGGGCATGGAGAAGGGGTTGTGGCAGAATTCCAGCTCGCCGGATTCCTCGCCGATCTCATACATGGGGAAGTCCACGATCCAGCAGAACTCGTAGCGCTCCTTATCCATGTGCCCGGGCACGGCCGCGCCCAGGAGCTTTCTCATAACGCCGGCGGTCTTGATGGCCTGTTCCCGCTTTCCGGCGCAGACGCCCACAAGGCAGCCGGGCTTCAGGCCAAGGGCCTCGATCACCGCCTGCTGGCGGTCAGCCAGGAACTTGGCCACCCCCCCGGCCAGTGCGCCGTTTTCATCCAGCTTGAACCAGAAGGGCTTGCTGCCGGCCTGGACCTCAACGTCCGCGCAGAGCTTGTCGATATTCTTCCTCGTCATGTCGCAGCCGCTGACAACGATGGCCTTGACGGTATTGCCCTCGGCAAAGGGGCCGAAGTCGCTGCCCTTCACCAGCTCGCTCATATCCTGGAGGACCAGGTCGATGCGCAGATCCGGCTTGTCGGAGCCGTATTTCTCCATGGCCTCCAGATAAGGGATGCGCTTAAAGGGGGCGGAGGAGGCAATATTATATTTTCCGTATTTGGCAAAGATGGGAGGAAGCACGTCCTCCAGAACGGCAAAAACATCATCCTGGCTGGCGAAAGCCATCTCCATGTCAAGCTGATAGAATTCGCCGGGGGAGCGGTCGCCTCTGGCATCCTCATCCCGGAAGCAGGGGGCGATCTGGAAATAGCGGTCGAAGCCGGAGGCCATCAGAAGCTGCTTGAACTGCTGGGGGGCCTGGGGCAGGGCATAGAATTTGCCCGGATGCTTTCTGGCGGGGACCAGATAGTCTCTTGCGCCCTCGGGAGAGGAGGCGGTGAGAATGGGGGTGCTTATTTCCAGGAAGCCGTGCCCGGTCATGGCCTGACGCAGAGCGGAAATCACATGGCAGCGCAGGACGATATTCTGCTTCACGGCGGGGTTTCTCAGGTCGAGATAGCGGTACCTGAGGCGCTGGGTCTCGTCTGCTTCCCGGCTGCGGTTGATTTCAAAGGGCAGCTCGTTATAGCGGCACTTGCCAAGGACCTCGATCTTTTCGGGCACGATCTCAATATCCCCGGTGGGGAGCTTGGGGTTCTTGCTGGCCCGCTCCCGGACCAGGCCTTCCACGGAAATGGTGGACTCCTTGTTGAGGGCCTTGACGATGCGCATCATGGCCTCGTTTTCAATCACCACCTGGGTCGTGCCGTAAAAATCGCGCAGGACCACAAAGGCAAAATTACTTCCTACCTCGCGGACGTTCTCCATCCATCCGACGATTTTGACTCTCTCCCCCGCGTTTTCAAGGCGGAGCTCATTGCAGGTATGTGTACGGGACTGGAACATAAATGCCTCCTGTTACTCTCTTCTGTAAAAATCTTTATTCCTTTATGACCGCGCCGCTGTTGAGCTTCTCCACGCTCTCTTTTATAAAGGCGGCGGCGTCCTCCATGGAAAGCTTCCTCTGCTGGCCGCTTCGCATGTCCTTCACGGAGAGAAGGCCCTCTTTGACCTCGTCCTCCCCTACAAGCACAGCGAAAGGCGCCTTGAGCTTGTCGGCATAGCCGATCTTGGCCTTGAACTTCTTCTGCTCCCCGTAGAGCTGGGTGCGCACGCCCGCGCCCCGCAGGGCGGTGGCGGCGGAGACGGCGAAAGCCAGGTCCTCGGTCATGGGTATTACCAGTGCGTCACAGGGGGAGACCAGGATCTCCTCCGACAGGAGGCCCTGCTCCTGCAGCACATAGAAAAGCCTGGTAAGGCCGATGGAGATGCCCACGCCGGGCAGCTTCTTATCGGTGTAATACCCGGCCAGATCGTCATAGCGGCCACCGGAGCAGACGGAGCCGATCTCCGGGTGCTCGGTCATCTCCGTCTCGTAAACGGTGCCGGTGTAGTAATCCAGCCCTCTGGCGATCGTCAGGTCCACGGCAAAATTCTCCTCGGGCACGCCGAACTCACCGAGATAGCGGGTGACGGCGATCAGCTCCTCAAGGCCCGCGTCAAACGTCTCGTCCATGCCTCTGTACATGGTGAGGCGCTTAATCACCTGCGCGTTCGTGCCCTTGATGGCCATGAAATCCAGCACATTCTCCGCCTTGCAGGGAAGCATTTTCACCTCGTCGATAAGCAGGGCCTTCACCTTTTCCGGGCCTATTTTGTCCAGCTTGTCCACGGTGCGCATAATATCCCCGGCCTTCTCGCTCATGCCGTTCATGGCGTAAAAGCCGTTGAGAATCTTGCGGTTGTTGACCTTAATTTTGAAACGGCTCAGGCCCAGGCTTTTGAAGGTGCTGTATATGACGGCGGGAATTTCCGCCTCGTTGATAATGTCCAGTTTTCCGTCGCCGATAACGTCAATATCCGCCTGATAAAACTCCCGGAAGCGGCCCCGCTGCGCCCTCTCGCCCCGGTAGACCTTGCCGATCTGGTAGCGGCGGAAGGGGAAGCTCAGCTCCGAATAGTGGGCAGCCACATATTTCGCCAGAGGTACGGTCAGGTCAAAGCGCAGGGCAAGATCGCTGTCACCCTTGGTGAAGCGGTAGATCTGCTTCTCCGTCTCGCCGCCGCCCTTGGCCAGAAGCACCTGGGCGGATTCTATAATGGGGGTGTCCAGGGGAGTGAAGCCGTAAAGGGAATAGCCCCGGCGCAGGGCCTCCATCATGCGCTCCATCTTCACCTGCTGCTCCGGCAGCAGCTCCATAAAGCCGGACAGGGTGCGGGGGGATACCTTTGCCATGTTTCTGTCCTTTCCGCCGCTTTTTTCGCGGCGCACGGTAATATGGCGCGGCTGTCTGCCGCGCCTCAGCCGCTTTCAAAGCCCCCGGCTTTGAAAGCGAAAAGAATCGCGCCCGGCCTGCGCCTCTCTGCACGGAGCGGCGCGAACGGAGCGAAAAGCGTTTTCTGCGGCGGCGTACGCGTGCCGCAGGAAACGTATCAGCCTTATTTGCTATGTAAAACATAGCAAAAACCTGAATGTGCCATTTTCTCGCCCTCTCGGGGCAAGCGGAAATGATGCGCGAAAACTTCATGCGCATGGCTTTGCCCGTTTTCGTGGCGTGCTGTCTGCGCATGAAGTTTTCTGCCCGCTGGGAAAACACTTCCCGGGGTTTTTTGCCTTATCTCTTCTGGGGATTCACAATATTGCGCCAGTCAAGATCGCCCCGGCGCAAGCCCTGGACCAGCACCTCCGCGGTGGCGGCGTTGGTGGCGAAGGGGATCTGATACTGGTCGCAGAGACGCTCTATCTTATTGATGTCGTCAAAGCCCCTGGGGTTCTGAGGGTCGCAGAAAAACAGAACCAGGTCGATCTCGTTGAAGGAGATGCGGGCCCCGATCTGCTGGGCGCCGCCCTGATCCGCATGGAGATAGAGGGTTATGGGCAGACCCGTGGCCTCTGACACGAGCTTGCCGGTAACATGGGTCGCGCACAGGGAGTGCTCGGCCAGGATACCGCAGTAGGCGATGCAGAACTGCACCATAAGCTCTTTTTTCCTGTCGTGTGCCATTAAAGCAATGTTCATTCTTCTATTCTCCGTTTCTCTGTGGGCTTTGGGTTTGCATTCGGTTTATTATATACGCTGTTTTTTCAAAATTCAATATAGAATGTCTTAAATTTGTCTGGACTCTACTTGAGAAGGGTCATTTCCGCCTCGGAGGTGTCGGTATAGCTGCAGCTGTTGATATAAGCGTCCATAATCTGCCGGGCGATGAACTGGACGCTGGCGCCGCTGCCGCCACGCTCTACCACGACGGCAATGGCCACCTGGGGATCGTCATAGGGGGCATAGCATATGAAAAGGCCGTCGTTTGTGATATTCTCGCCCTTCTGGGCGGTTCCGGTCTTGCCGGCCACCTCCCAGGCGCAGTCCGCCCAGACCTTCACATTTTTTTCATTCGCAGCCCAGTCATGCAGCACCTGGTACATGCCCTTGTGGACCGCGGCCCAGTTATAGTCGGCGGACTCGACGGTGCTCAGCACCTCGCTTTCCCGCTCATAGATCTTCTCGCTGTAATCAAAGCTGCGCACAGCCTTAAGGATGGAAGCGGAATAGCGGGTGCCGCCGTTTGCCACCGTGGCGCAGTATTCGGCCAGCTGCAGGGGGGAGAAAATGCTGTCCGCCTGGCCGATGGCCGCCTGCAGCGTGTCGCCTATGCGCCACTCCGTCCCGGCGTAGTCCACATGGTTTTCCTCGTTGGACATGTTGCCTACCGTCTCTACCAGCTCTATCCCCGTGCTGACCCCCAGGCCAAAAGCATGGGCGTATTCACCCATCTTTTTAACGCCCAGGTCATGGCCCACAGTGTAGAAGTAATAGTTGCAGGAGTCCTTGATGGCATCGGTGACATTTTCTTCCGGATGGGTATAGTGCTCGCCCTTGACGCTGTTCCAGATCCAGCACTCAGGCGCGTAGCCCTCGGCGGCGTATTTGGTGAAAACGCCTTCACAGTCGATCCTGAATTCGGTGTTCACAATGCCCTCCGACAGTACCGCTATCGCCGTGCAGGGCTTGAAGGTGGAGCCGGGCGCGTAGGCGCCCATGAGGGCTCTGTTAAAAAGGGGGGCGTTGGGCGTGTCCAGCAGCTCCTGGTATTTCTCCATTATGGTGGCCACGTCGAAGGTGGGCCAGCTTGCCAGAGCCAGAGGCTCCCCCGTCTTTACATCCACCACCACGGCGGAAGCGCCGGTGATCTCGTCCTTCATCTCCGGGTTCTGCGGCTCGCCTCTGGCAATGGCCTCGGCCTTGGCCTGCTCCCGGTTCTCCTTGAGGATATTGACGCCGTTGCCCAGAATTCGCTCCACCTGCTCCTGCAGGGCAATGTCCAGCGTCAGGTACACATGGTCTCCCGGCTCCGGTTCCTGGGTATAAACCGTGCTCAGCACAGTGCCGGCGGCGTTTTTGGTCTCCACCATCTTGCCGTTGTTTCCATGGAGATACTGCTCAAAGGCGTACTCCACCCCGTCCTTGCCCACGACCGCGTCATTGGAATAGTTCAGCAGGGAGTATTTTTCATACTCTTCCTGTGTCATAAGGCCCACATAGCCCAGAATATGGGCGGCAAACTCCGTGTGATAGTCCCGCACATAGGCCCGCTCCACGTTGATGCCCACCAGCTTATTTTCCATAATGGAGGAGATCAGCTGCATGCTGGCGTCCTCAACGAAGATATAGTCCGCGGTATTGATCGAGTAGCGCACGTTGATGGAATAGCGCACGCCGGCAATGATGCGCATCTCCTCGGCGGAGTAGCTGTTGTCTATGCCATAGCGGGTGCGCATGTAGCTCATCAGTTCCACGGCGGAGGGGCTGGCGGGCAGGCCCGCGTTCTTGAAATCCTTGACTCTTGTCTCGTCCTTGAAATAGGCCTCCAGCATGGTGCGCTCGATCTCCGTCATATCCGGGTCATACTCAAAGGGAGGGCTCATGGAAATGGGCAGGTCGTCCGTATAGCTGTCCCCGTAGCTCTCCACCATCTGCACCAGTTCAAGAATGACCGCGTTGGGGTCCTCGTTTGCAAAGAGCTTGTCGTCGTCTATTTTCAGGTTGTAGCACTCCTTGTTGCTCACAAGGGTGCGGCCGTAGCGGTCAAGGATATTTCCCCTGGCAGCGGTGACGGTACTCTCTTCATTCTTGATCTCGTTGCTCTGGTTGTAGTACTTCTCCCCCTCGATTATCTGGAGCTTGTAGAGGAAGACGATATATATGGTCAAAACCAGGACCAGAAGAGCCGCCATGACGGCAAGTCTTCCGGGTTTGATTGTTCTGTTCATGGCTTGTTCCTTTCTTGTCCGGGAAAGTCCGGCATGCCGCCTATTCTATCCACTTTGCCGGAGGGAAATATGCCAGCGCCGCCGGCGGCAGGGACCAGAGGGTCTGCAGCAGGACCGTGCCCACCATGGCCATGGAAAAGCCATCCGCCGCAAGAGTCTTCAGCATCTGCACCAGCGCCGTTACAAAAAGCCCGGCCAGGGCCGCGCCCATAAAGGCGAAAAAGCGCCGGTTGATAAAAAACTGGGATATGAAGCCCGCCGCAAAGGCCAGGGCCGGGAATATAAGCGTAAAGGTGACTGTATTCTCCACATAGGCCATGTCCGCAAAGATCCCCATCACCAGGGCAAAAATCGAGCCCCAGGTCGCTCCCTGGAACATCCCCACGGCTACGGCCACGGCGGGCAGCACCATGGGGCAAGTCCCAAAGAGCCGAAACTGGGTAAAAAGCATGTTTTGGGCCACAAGAGCCAGAAACATGTACAGAGCATAGCTCAGCACCCGCTTCACATTGATTTTTGAAAATATTTCCTTCAAGCTCACTCCACCACTTCAAAGCTCTTTACTATGAACACCTGCACCAGAGAGTCAAGCTGGCACTGGGGCTGGACGATACCGTATTCGATCTGGCCGCCGGCCTCCGTCTGAACGCTGCTAATAGTGCCGATTACAAGGCCCGCCGGAAAGCCGCCGCCGGAGCCGGAGGTCAGGACCTCGTCTCCCTCATATATCTGGGCGCCGTCGGCAAGAAAGGTGAGCTTGGCGGTCTTGTCCTTCATCAGGGAATACTCGCCCACGACCATGCCGGAGCTGCCAGTGGTACCAACGAAGGCGCCTACGCTCATGTCAACGTCTATCAGCGTGCTGACGGTGGCCCAGGTCTCGCCCAGCTCCGTCACCTGGCCGACCAGCGCGCCGTACTCGGTTATGACCGGGTCGCCCAGCTCTATGCCGCTGCTCTTGCCCTTGCTTATGGTAAAGGCCGAGGCCCAGTTGGAGGAGGACCAGAGCACCACCTTGCTGGACTCCAGCACAAAATCCGTATACTTCTCCCTCAGCCCCAGAAGCTGGCGCAGGCGGGTGTTCTCCTCGGAGGCCTCTATGCCCTCGCGGGCGGACTGCTGCGCATCCGCAAGCTGGGAACGGAGGGACTCGTTTTCCGCCAGGAGCGAATCGTACTCGTACAGATAGCCGTATATGCTGTCAAACCAGTTCACCGTGGAGCTGAGCACCTTCTGCATGGGGGCCTTTATGATCCCCGTCACGTTCTGCACAAAGCTTATCTTTCCGCTCCGGGCCGCGGCGCCCAGGCCGATGAGCAGCGCCACCGCCGCCACGATGATTCCGATGCGGATTCCGTTTTTCTTCAGATATTCTCTCAAAGGATCACAACTCCCTGCTGCCTGAGCATTTTGCCCAGCCTGCACAGCGGCAGGCCCATCACGTTAAAGAAATCGCCCTCAATGCCCTCCACAAACAGAGCGGCCTTGCCCTGGGCGCCGTAGGCCCCGGCCTTGTCCATAGGCTCGCCGGTGTCCGCATAGGCTTCCATCTCGCTCTCCGCCAGCGGGCGGAAGCGGACGCGGGTCATCTCAAAGGAGCAGAGCTCCCTCTCCCCTTTTATGACGCAGACTCCGGTATAGACCTGGTGCTCCGCTCCGGAGAGCGTGCGCAGCATGTCTATGGCCTGCTGCCTGGACCGGGGCTTACCGAACACACCGCCGTTTACCCAGACAATGGTGTCCGCCCCGATCACAACATCTTCTTCGCTTTGTCCTGCGGCCACCTCCCGGGCCTTGGCCGCGGCCAGAGCCATCACAAGCTCTCCCGGCCCCGCGCCTTCCGGCGGCCGTTCTTCCCCCTTCGCGGGGATAATTTTCATATCGGAAACGCCCAGCATCTCCAGAAGCTCCCTGCGTCTCGGAGAGCCGGAGGCAAGAATAACGCTCATCGGCTTTCAGTCCCTTCTTTCAGTCTACGCCCCGGTAGTAAAGCCCCCTCGTCAGCACGTTGGGCTTATAGTCGGACAGGCCCAGATGCCCTCTGGCCACCTCGACGCACTCTCTGGCGCTCTCGGTGGTGAACATCAGACGCAGGCCCCAGAGGCCCGCCGAGTACAGGTCCTCTTTTTTATCTGCCAGATACAGCTTGTGGGCGTTGTATATCACATTGCGGCAGCCGAACTCCTTGACCACCGGGAAAATGGAGCCCATCCTGTCGGCCAGTTGGCCGGGCGTCTGGCAGGTACAGCGGCCGGCGCTGTGGCGCATGACGCACTGATCCGACACCATCAGCGGCAGGCGGCCGTATATAATCATCTCTGTGTCCAGGGGTTTTGCCAGGGCCTTTATCTGGGCCAGGCGCAGCTCAAAGGAGGCCGTGGCGGACAGGAAGCCCGCCTGGCAGAGCACGTCGAGCGTCTGGGAGTTGAAGGCGTTGAGGCCAAAATCGCCCCGGACCTTCATGCCCGCGCCCCTGGCCATGAACACATGGCCCAGGTTCCCCACAAGCGCCTCATTCACGCCGTAATCGAAAAGCTTCTCAAGCGCCGGGTATACGTCTCTCGCCTGATCGTCCGTTATCACCCGCGGCAGCACCGCCACGAGCCGCGCGCCCTTTTCCGCAAAGGGGCGCACAAGCTCAAAACGCGCCGCCGCCAGCAGGGCGGGAACATATAAATAGTCCGGCTTCAGCTCCGCCAGCTCCCCCGTGAGCTGTTCCTCCGTGCGAACCTGGAAAATGATGGCAGGGTCCGCAATGGAGGGGACATTTTTCGGCATGGCAGGCAGCCTGCCGCTTCTCCGCTGGGGAGGGGCGGCCCTTCTGTCCGAAAGCTGGGAGATGAGCTTGCGGCGCAGCTCGTTTATCTCCGCCGCCGGCAGATACAGGCCCGGGTCCGCCTTGGCCCTGTTTTCCACGCAGTTATAGGGCGTGCCGCCGGTTTTGAACATCTGTTCGGTAAGATAGGCCTCCGTAAGCCCCTGGCGCTTGGCCCGCTCGGGCACCGGCCCGTAGGCCACGGCTTTGTTCCCGTCATCGTCAAAGGCAATGGCCTTTATCCGCTCGCCCTTCTCTGCGACCGTATAAAAATGCACGGGGACACGGCGCAGCTCCCCGTCCGCGTAGGCGCGGCGGGCGGCGGCAAATATTTTATCCGCATCCGAATCCTTTTCCTCCCGGACGCCGAACATGTCCTCCTTGTCGCCGTTAAAATAGCCCTGAGTGAATCCCTGGCGGGAAAAGGCGCTCTCCAGCAGCTCCATCTCCTCGGGGGTGGGGCGGCGGCGCTCCTTTATGGCCTTGGAATATACCCCGGTGACGATGCCGGTATATTCGGGCCGCTTCATGCGCCCTTCTATCTTCACGCAGGCGACCCCCGCCTCTTCTATCTCCTGAAGCCTGTCGGCAAGGCAGTTGTCCTTCAGGGAGAGGGGGTAATCGTCCATACGGCCGCCCAGACTGTACTGCATACGGCAGGGCTGGGCGCACATGCCCCGGTTGCCGCTGCGCCGGCCTATGAGGCTGGACATGTAGCACTGGCCGCTGTGGCAGAAGCACAAGGCCCCGTGGACAAATATCTCCGTCTCGATGGAGGCGTTGGCGGTGATGAACTTAATCTGCTCCAGGCTCAGCTCTCTTGCCAGGACCGCCCTTGTAAGCCCCATTTCCGCCGCCGCTTCCACACCCGCCAGATTATGCAGGCTCATCTGCGTGCTGGCATGAATGGGAATATCCGGCAGGGCCTGTCTGATGGCTTTGACCAGGCCCAGATCCTGCACGATAAGCCCGTCCGCCCCCAAGGAGGAAGCAAGCCTGGCCGAGGCCACGGCGCTTTCCATCTCCCGGTCGCTTACGAGGGTGTTCAGCGTCACATACACCCTGCAGCCCCGGATGCGGCAGTAACGCAGGGCCTTTTCGAATTCTTCGTCTGTAAAATTTTTCGCGCCCCGGCGGGCGTTGAAATCCCCCATGCCCATATAAACGGCGTCCGCCCCGTTCTGGACGGCGGCAATCACGGCTTCGGGGGAGCCGGCCGGTGAGAGTAGCTCTATCATTTATCCCTGCTCCTCATGCTCTTTAACGGCGCGGGACTGCCTTTTAAGACAATCCGCGCTATGATACATGGTAATTATAGCACAGAGCTCCCTATTGCGACAAGCTTATTTTAATGATATAATAAGAGCCTGTCGGAAACAAAGTGTAAATTATTCTTTAAGATATGCCCGAAAAAGCCGCCGCGGCTGCACCCGGGCTTCGAGGTAAGCCGCAAATGCAGGAAAAAACTACCGAAAAAAGCAATATTTCCGCCTCCGTCGCGGACAGGCTCATCGCCGCTCACGACGGGGACGCGGCGCTGCTGTACATATACCTGGCCCGAAATCCCGCGGCCGACCTGGACAGAGCCGCTCACGATCTCTGCCGCACCATGCGGGAAGTGGCCGATGCGGAGGAAAAGCTCCGCCGCATGGCGCTGCTGCCCATTCCGGGCCGGGCCGCCCTCCCGTCCCAGTCCTCCTCCGCCCCGAAAAGCAGCCAGACCGCGCCGGAAACCGGCGCGGAGGACCGGCTGCCCCAGTACCGCTCTGAGGACATTGTCCGCCGCTCCAAAAGCGACGGCGGCTTTTCCGTGGTTCTGGACGAGGCCGCAAAAGTCATCGGCCGCCCCCTCAACAGCAACGATATGCGGGTGCTTTTCGGCGTGTACGACTATCTGGCCCTGCCGGCAGAGGTCATCCTGGAGCTTCTCAATTACTGCGCCGAGCTGTACACGGAGAAATTCGGCAGCAGCCGCCGGCCCTCCGCCCGGGCCATAGAGAAAGAGGCCTACGCCTGGGCAAGGCAGGAGATCATCAGTCTTGAGCAGGCGGAGGCGTTTATCCGCCGCCAGAAGGCGCGCCGGGGAGACGAGGGCCGGATGAAGGCCGCCCTGGGCATACACGGCCGGGAACTCACGGCCACGGAGGCAAAATATATCTCCTCCTGGCTGGACATGGGCTTTAACGAGGAGGCCGCCGCCATCGCCTACGACAGGACGGTTACAAACACCGGCTCCTTAAAATGGCCCTACATGAACAAGATCCTTACCCGCTGGCACGAGAGCGGCCTGCACAGCCCCAAAGATATTGAGGAAAAGGACTCCCGGTGCAAGCCCGGAGTCCAGATCGAGAAAAGCGGCGGCGCTGCCATCGACATGGAGAAGCTTCGCCGGGCCATGGAAAAAATATAAAGCCATAAAAAAGAGAGGCGGGATGAAAAATGCCCTTTGACGGAAAGTTAATGGCCCGGGCCAGAGAGCGCCTGGAAAAGGACCGGGCGGCAAACCAGGCTGAGCAGCAGCGCCGCCTGGGCGCCGTGTATGCCCGGGTGCCGGAGATCCAGCGGTTGGACGCGCTTATGCGGGGCCACATGGCGGAGCTTGTTCGCCTGACCATCTCAAAGCCCGCGGATATGCGGGAGAGGATCGCCGCGCTGGAAAAGGAAAATCTGGATGCCCAGATGCGCCGGGCGGAGCTGTTGGTCGAAAACGGCTACCAGGTCGAATATCTGGACGATATATACTCCTGCCCTCTCTGCCGGGACACCGGGGTCTATGAGGGCGCGCCCTGCTCCTGCCTGGAAAAGCGCTACAACATGGAGCTTACAAAGGAGCTGGGGACCCTCCTGCAGAACGGGAACGAGTGCTTTGAGCGCTTTGACCTGAAGCTCTACTCCCCCCTGCCGGACAGTGCCGGCGTGGTTCCCAGAGACGTCATGGGTCTGACGCTGGGCAGTTGCCGGAAATTCGCGGATCATTTTCCCTCCGTCTCCTCAAACCTGCTGCTCCAGGGGGGCACGGGCCTTGGCAAGACCTATCTCTCCGCCTGCATCGCCCGGGTGGTGGCGGCCAAGGGCTTCTCCGTGTGCTACGATTCTGCATCCGCCGCCCTTGAAGCCTTCGAGCGGCAGAAATTTTCAAGAGAGCCCGAGGAGGCGGAGGCCGCGGCCGTCCGCGTGCGGCGGATGCTCTCCTGTGACCTCATGATCCTGGATGACCTGGGCACCGAGATGGTGACGCCCATGTCTCTCAGCGCCCTTTACACGCTTATAAACACCCGCCTTGTGACGGGGAAAAAGACCATCATCAGCACCAACTGCCCAGACCTGGAGCTCCAGCGAAAATATACTCCCCAGATTTGTTCCCGGCTCTCGGGAGAGTTTCTGTGCCTGCCTTTCGTGGGGCAGGATATACGGCTTATCAGGAAAGGAGTCTGAGACATGCAGATCGAGATCACCGAGCGCATCCCTCTGCTGGACGCGGAGGGAAATCTGAGCAGGCCGGGCTTTGCCAGAAAGCTCCTGCCGGTTTACCGCAGGGCCGATATCAAAGCGCCGAAAACACGCATCAAGGAATGGGACTATTATCTTGTCAGCAACGGCCGCTTCGCTCTGGCGCTGACGGTGGCGGATAACGGCTATATGGGGCTGGACTCCATCTCCCTTCTTGACTTTGAGGAGGGCTGGGAGATCACCAAGAGTCCCATGAGCTTTATGCCCCTGGGAAAAGTAGGCATGCCCGAAAGCTCCGCTGCCGGGGATGTGCACCATTCCAGCCAGAAACACAGCATCACCTTCAAAAACCACGGGGCCGGCCGCCGCAGCCTTATCGCCCAGATGAAGAACTTCGGCCCCGGCGGCTCCCTCTACGCCAAGGTGGAGCTCTCCGCGGAGCCGGAGGAGAGCATGGTCATCTGCACCCCCTTTGACAAGCCCGGGCACTTCTATTACAATCAGAAAATAAACTGCATGCGGGCCTCGGGCGAGGTGATGTACGACGGGCGCAGCTATCAATTCGACCCGGAGGACAGCTTCGCGGTGCTTGACTGGGGCCGAGGTGTCTGGACCTATCACAACACCTGGTACTGGGGCTCCGCCTCTTATCATGTGGACGGGGTGCCTTTCGGCTGGAACATCGGCTACGGCTTCGGGGACTGCTCCGCCGCCAGCGAGAACATGCTTTTTTACAGGGGCAAGGCCCACAAGCTGAGCCGGGTGACGTTCAATATTCCGGGAGGCGAAAAAGACTTTATGTCCCCCTGGACCTTCACTTCCGACGACGGGCGCTTTGAGATGGACTTTGTCCCGGTGCTTGACCGGGCCTCCTGCACAGATATAAAGCTCATTAAATCCGACCAGCACCAGGTATTCGGCCGCTTTACCGGCAAGGCCGTGCTGGACGGAGGGCAGGTCATAGAAGTAAAAGACTTCCCGGGTTTTGCGGAGAAGGTTGAAAACAAGTGGTAAAAAATCCGCCGTTCCAGGGCCTGAAAAGCTGCCGGAAGCTCCGGGATTATCTCCTTCGCTTCGCATGGAATGCTACGATATAAAAAATGATGGGCCAGGCCCATCATTTTTTTTTGGCTAAATTATTTTTTATGGCCTCAAAGCTCTCGGCGCTTATAACATGCTCGATCTTACAGGCATCCTCTGCGGCGGTTTCGGCGGCAACGCCTATGGAGAGAAAGAAATCCGTCAGCAGCGTGTGCCGCTCATAGGTGCGCTCCGCCGTCTCCAGCCCCGCCTCTGTCAGGCTCAGGTAGCCGTCCTTATCCATTAAAACGTAGCCGCCGTTTTTCAGAATGCCAACTGCCCGGCTGACGCTGGGCTTGGAATAGCCCATATACTCACACACATCCACAGAACGGACAGGCCCTTTTTTCGACAGCACATATATCGTCTCCAAATACATTTCTCCGGATTCCTGCAGCTGCATCTCGCCCCGCCTCCCCAGACATTTTTTTCAGAATAACACAAAATTGCCGCATTTTCAAGGCCGTTCCGCCTGTCCTGAGGCACGGGAACAGGCAATTTTAAACAAACTATAAACTTTTCCCTCAATTTTTACTTGTAATCCGGGTGGAATGCCTGTATAATGACAATGCTTAAAAAATTGAAACTTTATTTCTGGAGGGAAATTATGAGCAAATACAAGCGCCGCTTCGGCGACCGGAAGGAAGGGCGTCTTCTCCGTTCCCTGCCGCCTTTCAACAAGTTCATCCCTTATATAATGCCCACCCGCAACGACCGCTCCAATAGCTATGAGGAGAGCTTTGAGGTTTCGGAGGTCGACCGCCGTCTGCGCCAGCTCCGGGTTCAGGGCTACAAGGGCATCGGCATCCTGCACTTCCTCATCGCGGCCTACATAAGGGGCGTTTCCATGCTGCCGGGTATGAACCGCTTTGTGGTCGGCCGGCGCATTTACGCCAGGGATGATATTGAAGTGGTCATGACCGTCAAGCGCAGTCTCGCGGTGGGCGCGCCGGAGACCACCATAAAAGTCCGTTTTGAACCCACGGATACCATTACGGACGTCTACCGGAAGATGACCGAGAAGATAGACGAAATAAAAGCCTCCGACAAAAACAACAACACAGAGGATGTGGCCGAGGCACTCTGCCGGGCGCCCCGCTTTCTGCTGCGTTTTGCCATTGCCGTCCTGCGCATGATGGACTATTTTGGCTGGCTGCCCCAGTCCATCCTCGACGCCAGCCCCTTCCATGGCTCCATGATCATAACGGACCTGGGCTCCCTCCGCATCGGGCCCATCTATCACCACATCTATAATTTTGGCACCCTGCCCGTATTTATCGCTTTCGGCGCCAAGCGGCATTCCTACGAGCTCGACCGGCACGGCCGGATGGTTGACCGGAAATATGTGGACTGTAAATTCGTCATGGACGAGGGCACTGTGGACGGGCATTACTACGCTCAGTTCCTCCAGGCCTTCCGGTACATGGTCCAGCACCCGGACATTCTTGAAGCGCCCCCCTCCAAGGTGGTAGAAGACG
>OLPA01000844.1_pt1 | contig 27810 bp, 24 predicted proteins | sample 1672811 | NCBI WGS metagenome assembly OLPA01 (sample SAMEA3136726, study PRJEB25190) | human gut metagenome | biome: human gut; feature: human-associated habitat; material: faeces | place: Austria | collected 2013
GCAGCGCTTCGGCGTGACGCATAAGGAAAAGCTCAAGGAGCTTTCCCGCCAGCCGCCTCCAGCAGCGCCTGCGCGTGCAGCGCAAACCACGCCGTGCGCACGTCCACGCCTGCGCGCAGCAGCGCGCAAAACTGCGTGTCGCTCAGCGCCGCGCCCAGGTCAAAGTCCGGACACTGCGCCGTCAGTTCGTCCGCCTCGCGCGACCAGCGCACGGCGGCTTCTTCGGCCGCGCGGCGCGCCCGCTGCGCATTCCGGCGTTCGATGGCCCCGCGCAGCGCGCCGACGGTCACGGTTTCCTCAGTGGCCTCGTGCGGCGCGGCCGCTTCCGGTGCGGCGGCAGGAGTGCTCTGCTCCGGCGCGGCGGAAAGATTGGTTTCGTTCATACTCTGTGCTCCCTTCTGCCCTCAGCGGGCGCTTTCTGTGATGACGCGGTTTTTCTCCGCCTGCGCTTTCAGCAGCGGGTCGGCGTTCGTATTCGTGCCCGCGTCCGGTGTCTCCGGCTGCGGCGGCACGATGCTGCTGCGTACGGCCTCGAGCACCTTGTCGCGCCCCGGAAACTGCATCATCTCCAGCATCGGCACCGCCTGCTGCGCGAACGCGGGGTTAAAGACCCCCAGCTGATACAGCTGCCGCGCCAGCTCGTTTTGCGACGCGGTCGCATACGGACTCTCCTTCTGCGCGTGCACCGACACGTCGAACGCCGGCGCGCGCTGCAGCGCCATGCCGTCCGCGTCCATGCCGACGGTCCGTGAGCGCAGTCCGGCGTTGGAGTACGTGCAGAATGCGTAGCCCTGCGCGCCCGGCGCTGCCACGCGAAACGGCCGCGTCTCGGTGTAGTACGCGCGGATGAGCTCGATTACGAGCTCGACCACGCGCTCGAACGCGCGGTAGCTCGCGCGCAGCGTGTCGCGGCTGGACTTGCTGCCGGCCTCCTGCAGCGCCGCGATGGCGCTCGCCGCCGTCACGCCGCCGGACACGCTGCCCTGCGTCACGTCGCGGCTGTTGCTCGTCTCCTTGAGCTCGTCGATCTTCAGCTGCAGCATGTTCACCCACTGGCCGTCGAGGTTGTAGAGACTGATCTGGCGCAGGCGCTCGTCGTCGATGCTGCCCTCGACCTCAACGAGCGGCTTCGACCAGTCGAGAAATTCCTGCGCGTTCACGCCGCAGCCTTTCTTGACCCAGAAGCGCGGGGTGGAGGCCTTCATGCTCATCTCCAGCAGGTTGCCGCTCAGGCGGTCGATGTACTGCTGCGGGTCCTTGCTCACGGCGATCATGCCGAAGCCGCACGGCGTGCCCGCCTCGGGGTAGAGCACGTCGAACACGACCGGGTACTGCCCGTGCGGGTAGAAGCCGCCGGCCATGGCGGGGTCGTTCTCGCTCGCATAGAGCAGGTCGCGCCCTGTGAATTTAATGAGGTGCAGCGCCGTGCCGCCGCCGGGCAGCGGCTTTTTGTAGTACCAGTCCACGACGATGCTCTTGTGGGAGGTATCCACCGCGTCGTCGTACAGATACTGCGCCAACTCCACGCCGCAGCTGCCGGGCCGCGCGTCGGGCCAGGCGGCGGAAATGTCGTCGTTGTCCATGAGCGCGCACACGAAGAGGTTGCGGCTGGCCTGAATGTCGGTGATGCCCGGCTCCCAGAACAGGTTCAGCAGGTCGAGCTGGCGCACGGCCACGTCGCCGAGGCCGTTGCTCCCGGCACTGTCCCAGAACACGCCGTAGGCCGCGCACCCGTGCTTGAGCTTGTACCACCACGCATCGGACCATACCTGCTCAAAGTGCGTCTTTTCCAGCACGGCCGGCACGATGGCCGACAGTGCCTTTGCGTCCGGTTCATCCTGCTCGCTGCGCGGCAGGATCACCGCCTCCGGGAAGCTGTCCATCGCGTCGGCGTGCTTCGAGACGATGGCATTGAACAGCCACGCGCTCGTCGGCTCCACCACGTCGGCCCCCTGCTCGCGCCTGCGGTCACGCAGGTACTGCCAGTGCCGCAGGCGGTACCACTGCTCATCGGCGATGATGCGCGCCTCGAGCGCGCGCTTGCCGTCCTTGTACTGGCGCAGAAGCTCCGTGCCGCGCGCCACGTCGTCCGGCGTGATCATGGGCACGGCCATATCCGGCCCGAGCGGCTCTGCCGTACCGGCCGCCGCCAGCATCGCCGCCGCATCCGCCGCGTGGTAAGGCATGGGGTTCGTTTTCTCGTTTGTCATAGACTCTCCTTTGCTGCCGTTTCCGGCGAAATGGTTTACATAACTTTTTGCATTTTGCGAGAAAAAGAGACTGCCGTCGCAGTCTTTTCCTGTTTACATAATTAATCACGGCTCAGAGGGTCGAACACTTTTGGCGTCCGCTGCACCACGGGCCGCGGCGCGATGGGGTCGGACTGGCACAGATACCGGATCTCGTCGGCGATGTGGTCCTCCTGCCGCGTGTCCACGTCCTCGGGCGCGTGTGCGTCGTAGCGCAGCAGCGGCAGCGTGCGCCGCGTGTCCCGGCAGTTGCGGAACACGTACAGCATCGGCAGCCCTGCCTGATCGAACGCCAGCCGGTAGTGCACCTGCATCCAGCCGGGCAGGCGCTTGTGGTCGCCGGGCTCGAAATACACGCCGTACCGGTCGGCAATGTCGGCGATACTGTCGCCGCGCGACGCGTCCCAGATCGCGGGGTCGGCCACGCCGCGGATGTCCCGGCCGCGCAGATAGGGGTGCGTGGCCTCCGTGGTGCGGATCTGCTCGAAGATCTGCTCCGGCGTCCAGCGCACGCCGGTGTCCGGCTCGCCGGGCACGCAGCCGTAGAGCTCAAGGATGCGGTACAGCCGCCCGTCGAAGTCCACCGCCCACCAGCCCACGGAGAAGGGCTTGGCGTAGCCGAAGTCGAAGCTGCGGTACACCCGCCATGTGTCCGGGATGTCGAACGGCTCGATCACGTGCGTCCACTTCCCGTCTGCGTAGTGCGCGGGGTCGTCGCGCCATTCGGCGAACACCTGTCCCTCATACACGTTCCAGTCGCCCTCGAGGTGCGCGCGCCGCCGCGCCGGCGGCAGTGCCTCCAGCCGCTTGAGATAGCCGGGGTCGCGCTGCATGAGCACCTGGTTGTCGTAGACCTTCGCCGGGATGAACACGTAGTCCGCCGGGTCCTCGCCGTCGCGGAACGCGCGGTCGATGAACAGGCGCTTGATGTAGGCGTGGCCCGGCCCGCCGGGGTTGCAGGTGTAGTAAATGCGCGGTACGAAATCCGTGCGCGTCGTGCGCAGGCAGGTCGCGATGAACGTCAGCCAGTCGGGCTCGAAGTTCGTTGCCTCCTCGAAGCCGATCACCTCATATTCCTGCCCCTGATACTGGGCGCAGTCGCTGTCGCTGTCGCAGTAGCCCATCACGAGCCGTGACCCGTTCGGGAAGCGGAACGCGCGCTCCGCGCCGCTCCACACGGCGTAGCCCGCCAGCTCCCGCTGCAGTGGCAGGATGTGGTTGGCGCGCAGCTCCGGCAGCGTCCGGCGCAGCAGCAATAGCTTCAGCCCCGGGTAGCGCATCGCGAGCAGCACGAGCTTGCGCCGCATGGCCCAGCTCTTGCCGCCGCCGCGCGCCCCGCCGTAGGCGACGTTGGCCGCCTCCGCGCGGAAGAACGCCTGCTGCCGCGGGTTCGGCGTCTCGCGCCGCAGTACCTGATAAATATAGGGTTCGTTTTTGCGTGCCATCGCGCCTCCTCACTACCGGCTCCACTGCTCGAGCGCACCCTCAAAGCGCAGCACCTCCGGCTCTGTCTCGCCTTCGTCCTTTGCAGGGGCTGCTTTGCCTCGTTCGTGGCCGAGCACCATGCCCGCCGCCTTGAGCCGCAGCTCCGGCTTCACGGATGCGTCGGCCACCATGGCCGCCAGCTGCTCGAGGATGCGCTCCTTCTCGTCCTCGAGGTCGATCATGTCGCGCGCTCCCGGTACGAGAGCACGTAGTCCTCGCCGTCGGCCGCCGCCGCGAATTCGTAGGTCTCCAGCGCGTCGTGCACGGCCTGCTTCGGCAGCCGCAGCGTCGCGCCGTCGCCGCAGCGCACGCACAGCGCAGCCAAGATCGCGCCCGACAGGCCCAGCAGCTCCTCATACGCCGCGCGCTGCTCGCGCAGTGCGCGGCGCAGGTCGGTGCTTGTCTGCTTTTTCATGTACCATCCTCCTTGCTTTCTTCCATGGCCGCCCTCAGCCGTGCGCGCCGTCGCCGCTGCCGCTCGCGGTTTGCCGCCCGCTGGTCGATCAGGCGGCCGGTGTAGTCGCCCCAGTCGTGCAGCCGCCCGTCCGCGTCCACGAACCCGGACGTGCGCAGCGCCGCCGCCAGCTCGCCCGCCCGGCGCGCGTTGAACTGGCAGATCTCTGCCAGCTGCCGCGGCGGCAGGGCGGACAGGTCGCCGTCCGGCGCGTTGTCCAGCGCCCACAGCCACAGTAGGCACATGTGCCCGAGCGCTGCCGGCGTGCGCAGCCGCAGCGCGTCGCGCAGCGCCAGCAGTTTGCGGTGCTGCGGCAGCGCCTGGTGCAGTTCAATCCATGCCATGCCCCGGGCCGCAGCCGGACGCAAAAGAAATTTGCCGTTCCATCCCGACGGTCCCTCACCTCCTTGCAGTTTACATAACGCCACGTTCGCGCCGTTTCGGCGGCGTTTTTGCCGCTCAAAGAGCAGATTTGGCCATCGAAGCGGCGCATTCGCCCGGCTTCGCATGGGAAATCGGCCGCCTGCGGCCGCGCGGCGTCGGAAGCGGCCCCTTCTATTTCCATTTTATTATGCATTTGCATATCTGTCAATAGAAATATTATGCACGTAACAGAAAATGTTCCGCACCGTCCGCGCACGTCCGCGTGCGCACGACCATATTTTGCTTGTGCCGGTTTACATAACGATTTTTGCGAATCCTGTCGAGATCTCTGCATCCCCACTTTTCGCGCCAAAACCGGCCCCCGTCCGGCTGCCGTGCCCCACAGATGCTGGAAGAGGAAGCAAAAAAGGTTGCAATTTCGTAACAGAAGGTGTAAGATATGCAAATGTGTGTGTACGTTATGTCAACACCCAGCAAAAATCCGGAACCAAAGGAGTCATCTATGAAGAAACGAATCCTCAGCCTGGCGCTGACGCTGTGCCTGCTGACGGGGCTGCTGCCCTGTCTGACGATGGGCGCCGCGGCGGCCAGCCGGGTGGATGCCGCGCCGTATGCGGGCGTGGAGTATACGCAGAATTCCGGCGTGAAGACGGGCACGGTCCGCTATATCTGCCAGGTGCCGGCCTATACCGATCTGTTCTGCCCCGAGTACTGGGGCAGCTATGTGGGCTATGCCAACCACGAGTGCTTCACGGCGTGCATCTCCATGGCGCTGTCGTACCTCGGCATCGACGCCACGCCCGGCGCGCTCGGCGATTACTGGCGCAGCGGCGGCCACTACGGCACGCCCTTTGCCACGACGCCGGAGGATGTTGCCTTCAGCGGCGCGACGTACAGCAAGACCTCGCTCGCCGAGGCCATCGCGCGCTACGTCGGCGGCGAGGGCAGCTACAGCCCGCCGATCATCCACCTCAACGGCTACTCCGCCAACGGCCACTATGTCATGATCATCGGCCAGATCTCGGACACGGAGTACCGTGTGCTCGACCCGGCGGTCAAGACGATCTATACCATGACGCTCACAAACGGCAGCACCGTGCACTACTTCAAGGGCAGCGAGCGCGTCACGGAGGCGGTGCAGTATTATTATCCCGTCCACCACTGGAGCGCCTGGACGGCCATCGAGACGGACGACGGTGTCGTGAACATGGAGCGCACCTGCTCTATCTGCGGCAAGACGGAGACGGCCAAGATCCCGGATCCCTGCATCGGCGACAAGTACTGTGCCGGCGGCGTGTTTGACGACATGCCGGCAGCGGACGACTGGTCGCATGCGGGCATTGATTACTGTGTGCTCTTCGGGCTCATGAGCGGTATCGGCAACGATCTGTTCGACCCGGCGGGGGAGACGACGCGCGCCATGCTCGTGTCGATGCTCTACCGCATGGCCGGCGAGCCGGATGTGTCCGGGCTGCCGGAGCTCTCATTTGAAGATGTCGCACCCGATGCCTGGTACGCCGACGCCGTGCGCTGGGCCTATGCCAACGAGGTCTCTGTCGGCGTGGATGACACGCACTTTGCGCCCGACGCGCGCCTCACGCGCGCGCAGCTCGTCACGATGCTCTACCGCGTCTTCGGCCCGGAAAAGGGCGTCCGCCCGCGGCCCATCGGCGGCTACGAGGACTGGAACACCGTGCCCGACTGGGCGTTTTCCGCCACGACGTGGGCCGTGTCCATGGGCCTGCTCTACGGCACGAGCAGCTGGGAGCTGAGCCCGAACGACGGCGCCAGCCGCGCACAGCTCGCCGCCATCATTATGCGCACCTGCCAGCTGCAGGGCGAGCTGGATTCCTGAAAAAATCCGGACAAACGGGTAGAATTGTTTCGCCAAGTGTGCAAAAACGTTACACAAACGTGATAATGGCCAATGAATTATGGTGACAGGTGGGTTACTATAGGGCTAGGAAAAACAGCGCCGGCATTTACCCGGCCGCAGGAACGGAGGCACACTTCATGAAGCAGAACCGGACGCGCACGGCGCTCGCGGATGCGTATATGCGCCTGCTCAACGACTATACGATCGACCGCATCACGGTCAAGATGATCACGGACGCCGTGGGCTGCAGCCGCAAGACATTCTACTATTATTTCACGGATATTTATGTGCTCACGCAGTATGTGTTTGAGCTGCGCGTGCAGCACTTTCTGGACACGAACGGCAATTTCGAGACCGTGCGTGAGGGTTTTCTGACGCTGGCGGCGAACCTCTCGAACGACCGGCAGGCCATCCTGAACATCTACCACGGCTATGGCAAGGAAGAGCTTGAGCGCTTCACGTGGGAGACGAGCGATTACTATGCCCGTCAGGTCATCACGCGCTATGCGCAGAACATGGACATCATGCCCGAGGACCTTGAGGCGATCATCCGCATGTACACGGACATGATGTTCGGCATGCTCATCGACTGGATCAATAACGGCATGGAAGGGGACTATTCCCGCAAGCTGGACATCGCGCTCACGGCACTCATGCCGGTGCTGCGCGCCAACTGCCGCAGCGCGAAAGCCGCAGCCGCCGACCAGTAAACCGCATACAAAAACAGCCCGAGTTGAGGCTCTCTTCTTTGCACGCATGAAAAAGCGCCCGGACTTCTCAGAAAGTCCGGGCGCTGCGCTGATATCACTGCTCACAAAACTGCATCAGCACGGTCGCAACTTCGGCGCGTGTGCCGATCTTCTGCGGCGCGAGGGTGGTGGTGGACGTGCCGGTGATCACGCCTGTGCTCACGGCCCAGGCCATGGCCTCACGCGCCCAGCCGGACACGCTCGCCTGGTCCTGATAGCTGGCCAGCGCACCGTCGGAGCCGGAGAGCTGCTCATCGCGGCCGGCGTAGCCGTAGAGCATGGTCACCATCTGCTCGCGGGTCAGCGCTTCGTTCGGCGCAAACTGCGTCGCGGATACGCCCGCGACCACGCCCGCGTGGTACGCCCAGATGACGGCGTCGGTGTACCAGCTGCCGCCCACATCGGTGAACGGGCAGCTCAGACCGCGCACGGACGGGCTGCCCTCGAGTGCATAGAGCACCTGCGCGAACATGGCGCGGGTCATCTGTGCGTCGGGCTGGAACAGGTTATTGCCGGTGCCGTACATGAGCCGGCCGTACTTGACATAGTCTACGCTGGATGCATACCAGGCGTCTGCGCCCACGTCGTCAAACAGGCCCGCATAGCTCACGGTCTGCTTCTTGGTCATGTAGTCGTCCGGCAGGCTGCGCAGCCAGGCGAGGCCCGGCTCGCCGCAGTGGGCCAGCCCGATCACGAGCAGGTTCGCCAGCAGCGTCATGGTCGTGCCGGGGTATTTGCACGCCATCTTCGACAGCCGCGGCGCGAGCATGCCCATCGCGGCCTCGATGCCCGCGAGATCGTAGGTCAGAACGCCGTTTTCCTGCAGCGCCTCGACCAGATACCCGGTCAGGAGCCTGGCGGCTGTGCCGTTTTTGATCATGCCGGGGATGGTCAGCGAGTAGAAGAGTTTCTGCCAGTTGTCCTGCACCTTTTTGGCGAAGGCCTCGGCTACGCCGGAGGTGTTCTTGTCGGCCGCGCCGAAAATGTCCGCCAGCATGGCGACGAGGAAGTCCTGCATATTCTCCGCGTAGTCGGCGCGCGAGGACACGAGGCACGTCGTGATCGCCTCGCAGAGGTCGGCGTAGAAGTCTTTCTGCGTCATGTTGACCTTGAAGATCTTGCCGAGATCGCCGCTCGTGATGTCCTTCGGGTCGATGCCCCAGGCCTGGAAGTGGTCGGGCCAGTAGATGCCGCCGTTGTTCGGGATCTTCACGAATTCCTTGAGCATGGCGACCTTGTAGCCGAGATAGTTGTCGTCGCCCTTGGTCGGCACGACGCGGTCGACGCCGTAGCGGGCGAAGTCCCAGTTGTCGAACGCGACGTAGGTCACGAGGTCGTTTTCGTTCACGAGATTCTGGATGTTGTCATACAGGCGGCCCTGCACCTGATCCTTCATCGCGCCCATGGGCGGCTCATAGCAGTAGCAGTACAGGTCGTGCGGGCTGAGGCTGACGCCCTCGCCGAGACTGTAGCCGTTGTCGAGCGCGCCGCCGACCATGTTGGACACGGCCGCGCCGCGGCTGTAGCCCGCGATCCAGATCTTCAGCCGGCCGGAGATGCCGGTGTCAGCAATGTAGGCGCGCAGGTAGTCGAGCACCTGGTCGCGGCCGAGGGCGAAGCCCTTGTGCTCGCCCGCGGCGTCGAGCCGGGCGTTGCCGCCCCACTCGGCGTGGTAGTTGTTGCCGCGCACGCCGACGGCGATGAGCGTATAGCTGCCGCCGTTGTCGCGGATGGTCTTGCTGGCACAGCTGATGCCGATGGAGTCGGCCTCGGCGGGCTGGAACATCCATTTGTTCGACTGGATATTCTCAAAGCCGCACTGCTCGGCCATGGATACAAAGTTGCGGTTGCCGGTGGCATAGTCGTCCGTCTTTTCGGAGTCCTTGCTCGTGTAGGCCGCGAACGCGAGGCCCATGGACATCAGCGCGAGATCCTTGCGGTACGTGTAGCCGCTCTTGGTAAACAGATCGTCGCTGTAGGTGAAGTCCGTCTCGTAGTCATGGGTGTCGACCCCGTGACCGGAAGCGTAGCGTACCGTGACGGTCCTGGCGTCCCCCGTGTCCGCCGCGGCGGCGGCCGGCACGAGCGACACGATCAGCACCAGGCACAGCAGCAGGCTGATGATGCGCTTTTTCATGTTCTTTCTCCTCCCATTTGTCGTTGGTCTGCAAGTTCAGATACAACCAATTTAATTATACATATAAAAAATGTAAATAGCAAGTAACAACTGCCGGACAACTGTTCAGAACCGGCAAAAAAAATGCCCCGCAGCGCCAATGGGCGCTGCGGGGCAGAAAATGTGCGGTGTTTATTGCCGGAACATGGTGTAAGCACGGCCGTCGCCGACGGCGTCGGCGATCATCATGCGGTCGCTGAGCACGGAAAAGCGGTAAAATGCCACGGCATCGTCGCCCGCGCCGGCGCAGATGGTGTCATCGCGCAGGGTGCATTCCTTCCCGCTCAGGCCGGGCAGGGAACACGTCACGGTGCCGTCGTCCGTTACGGTCAGCTCACCCGCATCGCTGCTCCAGCTGCCGGTCAGGAACGCCTGCGCGTAGCTGTCGTCGCGCATGATGACCTGATTGGTGTCGGAAAAGCCGATAAGCTCCATGAGCTTCTGAGCGGCCTGCGCATTGGTCATGCCGGATGTGAGCGCAAGCTGGCCCAGGCTGTCGCACAGGTGGGCGTTGGTGAGAAACAGGCGCTTGTCGCTGTCGGAATAATTGCGCGCGGCGAGCACGGTGTATTCGGCCAGTGCATTCTGATAGTCCTGCGCGCTGTAGGCGTTGGCAGCCTCGGTGTAGATCTGCGGCAGACTCTTGGCCTCCATGGCGTCGAGCACGCCGTTGTAGGTCGCCAGCTCGGCGCCGGTGTATTTTTCGTGCAGGTCGTCAATATACATGAGTGTCTGCGTGTACTGCCCGGCCTGATAGAGCCGGCCGGTGCGGATGATCTCCGTGCGCAGGTCATTGTCCCCGGCGGGAAAGAGCTTGACGTCGCGCCGCAGCGTCTCGGCGGTGTCAAACTGGAAGCTGCAGATCGCGTCCTTGACGCGGTTGTTGACGGCGGCGTCCTGCGAGGCGACGACGGCAAACCCCGCGCCTACGGCGACGAGCACGATGGCGATGCCGATGAGCAGCGCGCGCAGGCGCTTGTTCCGCCAGATTTTTTCGTGCAGGACCGGCCGTCCGCACTGCGGGCAGCGGCGTGCGCCCTGCGGCAGCTCCGCGTGGCATTCGCGGCATTGCATGTGCTTTTTCCCCCCTCGCGATGGTCGCGCCTGTTCAACAGAACCACGGCGCAACGCTCATTATAGCCGATTCCGGCGCGCAGTGCAAGCCGCCCGGCGGGAAAAGCAGCGAAAATCTGTCAGGAATGTGCTAAGAAAGCGGTCGGGGAATTGCGCACATGGCGCCGTTTGTCCGCTTGACATCCCACGCAAAACCGGTAAAATAAACCTGTAACCGGTATTGCCGCCAACCATCCGGCGCCGAAGTGTGTGTACGGCGGCGGAGCATCAAGAAAGGGGTAAAGTAACATGAACGCAAATGCATTCGTCCACTGGGGCCTCAGCCTCGCATCCGACATTCTGGAGATCTGCAAGGAAGGCAAGGCTGCCGCGATCGTTGACGCGATCAACAACTGGTATCCCGAGCTCCTGTAAGCAGAAACAGGAAAACCGGTCCCCCGGAGCATCGCTCCGGGGGCTTTTTCGTGTCGAACGGTGCCGATTGGGTGAATAACCACGCACACAAAGGTTGAAATCCGGCGGAATGCGCGCTATACTATCGCCAGCCAGATTTCCGCTGGTCATTGTTGTTGTAAGGAGCACATTCTCATGCAGAAGTTTGAAAAGCACAGCCCGGTCGTCGTGACCGAGGTCACGACCAAGCACGAGCTGCGCCAGTTTATGCAGTATCCCAACCGGCTCTATGCCGATAATCCGAACTACATTCCCTCGTTCTACGGGGATGACCTCTCCGACTGGACGCCGGGCAAGAACCCTGCGTTTGACTACTGCGAGGCGCGCTGCTGGCTGGCCTGGCGCGACGGGGAGATCGTCGGCCGCATCGGCGCGATCCTCAGCCACAAGGCCAATGACAAGTTCGGCACGCACCGCATGCGCTTCAGCCAGGTGGACTTCGTGGACGATTCCGAGGTCTCGGCGGCGCTGTTCGGCACGGTCGAGCGCTGGGCGCGCCAGAAGGGGTGCGATCAGGTGCACGGCCCGCTCGGCTTCACGGACATGGACCGCGAGGGCATGCTTGTTGAGGGCTTTGACCGCCGGAGCCTGTTTTTCACCAATTATAACGCGCCGTATTATCTCGAGCACCTCACCCGCCTCGGCTACCGCAAGGACGTCGACTGGATCGAGTACCGCATCACGGTGCCTGCGCCGGGCAGCGCGGAGGCCGAGCGCCTGCACAAGCTCTCGGAGTTTATCCTCAAGCGCAAGAACCTGCACGTGGCCGCCGTGCATCACAAGAGCGAGTATGGCCCGTTCGTCCGTCAGGTATTTGAGCTGGTCAACGCGGCCTACGCGCCGCTCTACGGCGTTGTGGAGCTCTCGGACGAGCAGATCGAGCGCTACGCCAACAAGTTTATTCCGCTCGTCGACCCGGAGTTTGTGTGCTTCGTGCTCGATGAGCAGGAAAACCTCGTCGCCTTCGGTGTCACGACGCTCGACCCCTCACCCGCGCTCAAGCACTCCGACGGCCGCCTGTTCCCATTCGGCTGGGCGGAGGTGCTCAACGATCTGCACCATGGCGACACGCTCATCATGCTGCTCACGGCTGTGCGGCCCGATCTGCAGACTGAGGGCATCAACGCCGTCATGATGGATCATGTCTGCCAGAGCTGCAACCGCCACGGTGTGCAGTTTGCCGAGACCGGGCCCATGCTCGAGCTCAACGACCACATCCTTGCGCAATGGAAGCGGCTCGAGAAAGAGCAGCACAAGCGCCGCCGCTGCTTCATCAAGGATCTGGATCATGGCATCAATGCGGCCAACGCCGCTGCTGCCGCACAGGCTGAGACCCCGGAGGCAGCCCACGCCGCAGAAAGCGCCGAATAACGCAGACGAACGCCCGCGAAACGAAAGATGACCGGCGCGCCGACCCGTAAGAGCCGGCGCGCCGATTCTTTTCAAGCTTTCTCCCTGCGGAGAAAATGATGCATCATTTCAAAGGTATTTGAGCTGCAGGGGAGTACGAGGGGGCAAGGCCCACCTCGGATGAGATCTTTGCATCGCCGCAAGGCGATGCCTTCTCCCCGAGGAGAAGGTGGCAAGCTCTGCTTGCCGGATGAGGTGGAAAGGCTGCGGTTTTCTCCAGCGCTGCCAGTCATGCACCGTGTGCCACCCCTATCTGCAAACAAAAAAGACGCTGCCGCGGCAGCGTCTTTTTCCTGTCTTGTTGCTTCTCAGCCCTTCGCGCGCTCGAGGTACTCGCCCACGCGGGTGTCGACGCGGATGCGGTCACCCGGGTTGATGAACAGCGGCACCTTGATCTCAGCGCCGGTCTCAAGGGTGGCGGGCTTGGTGGCGTTGGTGGCCGTGTTGCCGGCGAAGCCCGGATCGGTGTCGGTCACTTCGAGCTCGACGAACGTGGGCGGCTCGACCTGGAACACCTTGCCCTTGTAGGAGCTGATGACGCACTCCATGTTCTCCTTCACGAAGCGGAAGTTGCTGCCGAGGGCGCCCTCGTCGATGGGGATGAGCTCGTAGGTCTCGGGATCCATGAAGTAGTAAAGATTGCCGTCGTTGTAGCTGTACTCCATCGTCTTGCGGTCGATGGTGGCGCTCTCGAACTTGGCGGTGGGGTTGAAGGACGTCTCGGTCACGGCGCCGGTGATGACGTTTTTCATCTTGGTGCGCACGAAGGCCGCGCCCTTGCCGGGCTTGACGTGCTGGAACTCGACGACCTGCATGACCTGGCCGTCCATTTCGAAGGTAACGCCGTTGCGGAAATCGCCTGCAGTAATCATATAGGAATCCTCCTCAAGAATAATCAGAATCAAAAATCTTATATAGTTTACACGATTTTGCGTGGTTTGACAAGCGGGTATTTACAGAATAATGAGATTTTTCGGGCTCCGAGTGAGAATTTCGGCCCCGTCTGCCGTCAGATGCATCACGTCCTCGATGCGCACGCCGAACTTTCCGGGCAGATAGATGCCCGGCTCGGCGGAGATGACGGTGTGCTCCGGCAGCCTCACGTGCACGCCGGGGGCGGCGATGGGGTGCTCGTGAATGTCGAGCCCCAGACTGTGGCCGAAGCTGTGGCCGAAGTAGTCCCCGTAGCCCGCGTCGCTGATGACCTTGCGCGCGGCAGCGTCCACGCGCTCGCCGGTCACGCCGGCCTTTGCCGCGGCGATGCCGGCCAGCTGCGCCTGGAGCACGGTCTGGTACACGCTGCGCATCTCGTCGGTCGGTATGCCGACGGCGACGGTGCGCGTCATGTCCGAGCAGTAGCCGTTTTTGCGGCAGCCGAAGTCCATCGTCACGAAGTCGCCCGCGGCCACGCGCCGGTCGCCGGGCACACCGTGGGGCATGCTTGTGTCCGGGCCGGTGAGCACGATGGGGTCAAAGCTCATGCCCTCCGCACCGAGGCGCAGCATGCGGTAGATAAGCTCGGCCGCAATCTCGCGCTCGGTCATGCCGGGGCGGATGACGGTGCAGATCTGGGCAAACGCCTCGTCCGTGATCTGCTGGGCCTGATACATCATCGCAAGCTCCTCCGGCTGCTTGGCCGCGCGCAGGTTGCGGATCAGGTTCTGCGCCGGCTGGAGCTTCAGGCCGAAGAGCTGCTCATAGGCCGTGAACTCGGCATAGCTCGTCGTCTGCTCCTCGCCGCCGAGGATCTGCACGTTCGCCTCGCGCAGGATGCCCTGCACGAGCGTGCGCATCGGCGCCTCGCGCGAGCACAGCAGCACCTGCGCGATGCCGGTCAGCGCGGCGCGCGCGGCCTCGATGTAGCGGGCGTCGGTGATGAAAAATGCCTGGTGTACCGTTACGATCACGGCGCCGTCCGAGGACGGGAAGCCGGTGGCGAACCGGCGGTCGTTTTCGTCGGTGAGCAGGATGGCGTCCAGATGCGCCTGTGTCAGCGCGCGCTGGATGCGGGCAATATTGTTGAGCATGAAAAATACACCTCCGTGGGAATGGGTCTGCATTTAAGATTGTGTGTCCGTGGCCGGGTCGGTCAGGGCAAGATCGTTTGCGGTCATCGGCTCGTGCAGCACACCGCCGTCCGTTTCTTCCAGCCCGACGGCCGACACGCCGTCGAGCGCCGTGCCCGTCAGCACCAGACAGGCCAGCGCCTGCGTGCGCACGATGCCGCTCACCGTGTCCGAGCCCGTCACCGTCAGCCAGAGCGTGCCCGCGTCGTCGATGCGGTAGCCGCCGAGCGTCAGCCACCCGCGCACGGGATTGAAGCACGTGCTGTCGCCTGGCGCCGCGCTGAGTGCGTCGATCGCCGCCTGAACCGGGTCCGTGCCGTCCGGCACGGTGACCGCCTCTGTCTCCATGAGGGCGGTGCCCTCTTTTGCGATGCGGTATACCGTCACGGTCTGCCGCTTTGCGCAGCCGGCGCAGCCGAGCGCGAGGGCAAGGGCCAGCAGCATGGGAAGCCAGCGCTTCATGTCTCCGGCACCTCCTTTTGCGTTTCGGGCGCGTCGTCTGCCGCCGCGCGCGGGAACGTCACGGTAAAGCGCGTGCCGTGCGGCTCCACGCCGTCCACGGCCACGGTGCCGCCGTAGAGCGCGGCCGCATCGTGTACGATCGACAGGCCGAGACCGCTGCCGCCGTGCTCGCGCGAGCGGGCCTTGTCCACGCGGTAAAAGCGGTTGAAGATGTTCGGCCGGTCGGCCTCGGGGATGCCGATGCCGGTGTCGGCCACGGACAGGACGCTCTGCCCGCCGTGCGTCTCCACGCGCACGGTCACGTCCCCGCCCGGGAGATTGTATTTGATGGCGTTTTCGACAAGGTTAAACACGATGTGGTAAATGTCGTCCTCGGATGCGCGCACGGTCACGCCCTCGCTCATGAGGCACGTGATCGTCACGCCGCTCTGGTCGGCCAGCGGGCGCAGCAGGTGCAGCGTCCCGTGCACGGCCTGCTGCAGGTCCACGATCGTCACGTCCGGCTGCACGCCGTCATCGCGCCGCGACAGGTCGAGCAGCTTCTCGGTCGTGCGCTGCAGGCGCTCGGCCTCGCTGCCGATGTCGGCCACGAACTCGCGCATCGTCGCGCTGTCCATGTCCGCGCTCTGGGAGATGCTGTCCGACAGCAGGCGGATGGACGCCAGCGGCGTCTTGAGCTCGTGCGACGCGTCGGAGACGAACCGGCGGCGCTGGGCCTCGGTCGTCTCGAGCCGTTCGGTGAGATTATTGAATTCCTGGCCGAGCTCGGTCAGCTCGTCGTTGCCCGAGAGCGTCAGGCGGAAGCTGTAGTCGCCGCTCTGCACGGTGCGCACGCCATCGGCCAGCTGCGTGATGCGCCGCGTGAGCATTTTGATGGAAAACCACAGCACCACGAGCGCGGCCGCGCCGATGCCGATCGTGATCGTGCCGAGCCGGCGCTGGATGCTGCCGATGAGCGCGGCGCGCTCGCTGTCGCTCTCGCACACGTACACGGCGCCGACGGTCCGGCCGCTGCTCATGACAGGCATGGCCGCGCGGCTGAGAAACGCCTCGGTCGTGTAGTGCGAGTAGAACACGGCCTGTCCGCCGAGCGCGCGCACGAGCTCGGGGTAGAGCACGTACTTGCCGCAGATGTTGTTTTCGCTTGCGGAGTCATATACGGCCAGCCCCTCGCTGTCGGTCACGATGATGCGCGTCAGGTCGCGCAGGTCGAGCAGGGCGAGCACCTGCCGCGTGTTGTCCGGCGTGAGATTGTCGAGCAGCGACAGGGAGGACGACACGACGGCGGCGCGGTTTGTCAGCGCGCTCTGCTTTTCGGTGAACACGATGTCGCGCGAGGTGCGCGTGGGGTAGGTGTTCATGAGCGCAAGCAAAATTGCCACGAGGGTCGTGAACGTCACGGCGAAGCGAAACTGCACGCTCGATACCAGCCTGCGCGGCAGCCGGATGCGAAACGGATGCTGCTTCATCCGTCAGGCCTCGGCGAAGTAGTAGCCCACGCCCCACTTCGTGATGATGTATTCGGGGGCGGCAGGGTTGCGCTCGAGCTTTTCGCGCAGGCGGCGGATGTGCACGTCCACGGTGCGGATGTCGCCCTGATAGTCGTAGCCCCACACGAGGTCGAGCAGCTGCTCGCGCGAGTAGACCTTGCCGGGGTTGCGCATGAGCAGTTCGATGAGGTCGAACTCCTTAAGCGTCAGCTCCACGTTCTGGCCGAAGCGGCGGGCGCTGCGGCGCTCGGGGTCGATCTCGATGTGGCCGCGCACGAGCTTGCCGCCGTCCGGCTCGGCCGGGGCGGCGGGGGCCATGCTCGAGCGGCGGATGAGCGCGCGGATGCGCGCCTTGAGCTCGAGGATGTTGAACGGCTTCGTGATGTAGTCGTCCGCGCCGGATTCAAAGCCGATGAGCTTGTCGGCGTCCTCGCTGCGGGCCGTGAGCATGATGATCGGCACGGTGGAAAACTGCCTGATCTGCTGGCACGCGCCGAGCCCGTCGAGCTTCGGCATCATGAGATCGAGCAAAATCACGGCGTACTCGCCGCGGCGTGCCATGTCCACGGCGGTCTCACCGTCATAGCACACGTCCACCTGATAGCCCTCATTCTCGAGGTTGAATTTGATGCCCTTGACGATGGTTTTTTCGTCGTCCACAACCAGTATTTTCATCGCGGTCCCTCCGTTTGCGTCTTTTCGCGGAAATGATTTGCTTTTCGCCGCCGGAATTATTATAATGGGGCAAGACACTGTCATTTGTCCCGGCCGCGCGGCAGCGCCGCCTCCGGCCGGATATTCCATTATATCATAGTTCCATGGAGAAAGATATGAAAAAATATCGCATTTTGCCGCTGCTGCTCATCGTCTGCCTGCTGCTGACGGCGGCCTTCCCGGCGGCCGCCGCGAAAAGCACGGCGGACAATTCGGCCGATGCGCCCCAGAGTACCGCAAACGTCTCGTCCGACGGCGTGCCCCAGAGCACCGTCCAGGCGGCGGAGGGGTCGTATGTCCTCGGCAGCGACGCGGTCAAGTCCGCGCTCGATGAAAAGCTCGGGGCCAACTGCATTCTGCTCGTCGACGAGGACAGCGGCCAGTATTACTATACCCGCAACATCGACACCAAAGCCTATCCCGCGAGCCTGACGAAGATCATGACGCTCCTGCTCGCGGTCGAGGCGGTCGAGCGCGGCGACGTGCAGCTGGATGACACCGTTACCGCCTATGCCGACTGCAATGCCGACATGGTCGAGGGCGCGAGTAATGCCGACATCAAGGTCGGTGAGACCATGACGTTCGAGGACTTTCTCTACTGCGCCATGATCTCCTCGGCCAACGAGGCGTGCAACGTCGTCGCGGAGTACGTCTGCGGCAGCATCTCGGCGTTCGTGCAGCGCATGAACGCGCGCGCGCAGGAGCTCGGCTGCACCGGCACGCACTTTGTCAACCCCCACGGCCTGCCGAACGACGACCATTACACTACGGCGCATGACCTCTACCGCATCACGAAGGAAGCGCTCAGCCACGAGCTCTTCGCCACGATCTGCAATACGGTCAAGCACACCGTCCCGGCCACGAACCTGTCCGACGAACGCACGCTCTCGAACACGAACGGCCTGATCAACCCCGAGTCCCCGATGTACCGCGGCTATTATTACGAGTATGCCAAGGGCGTCAAGACCGGCCACACCGAGGCCGCGGGCTACTGCCTTGTCTCCACGGCGGAGAAGGACGGCGTGCGCCTGCTGTGCGTCGTGCTCGGCGGCAAGGGCACGGCCCGCGCCAACGGCACGACCGATTTCGGCAGCTTTTCCGACACGCTCACGGCCTACCGCTGGGTGTTTTCCAACTACGGCTGGCGCGACATCGTCAGCGCGAGCGACCTTGTCTGTGAGGTGCCCGTGCGCTACGGGCGCGACAGTGACGGCGTGATCGTCCGCCCGGCGCAGAGCATCTCGGCCGTGCTGCCGTCGGCCGATACGGCCGGCGCGCCGCAGTTTGAGCAGCAGGTCACCATCTATTCCGAGCGCGACGGCAAACCGCTCGAGGCCCCCGTCAAGGCGGGGGACGAGGTCGGCGAGCTCACGGTGTCCTATAACGGCACGGTCTACGGCACGGTCAAGCTCGTCGCGGCGGTCGATGTCGCCGTGTCGAAGGGGGCGTATATCGTGGGCCACCTGCGCGCCTTTTTCACGAACCCGATCGTGCTCGTCGTGCTCCTGCTCGTCGTGCTGGCCGTCATCGGCTATGTGCTGTGGCTGGTGCGCCGCCGCGCGCAGATCGAGGCCGAGCGTAAGCGCCGCCGCCGCGCGCAGCTGGAGGCCGAAGAGGCCCGCCGCCGCGCGCAGATGCGCGAGACGCTGCATGAGTTCGACCGCGATCATGTCGGCAGCGGCCGCCGCTGAGCGCGCACGCGCGCTCCGGAAGTACTTTCTCCGCCGTACATGCCGCCGGAGAAAATGATCGGGCTTTCTTTGCGCCTGCGGGCGCAAACTCTGCGAGGCTTTTTTGCATTTGCCCGTCTGAATCGTCTGCCGGTGTACCGGTGGGCGATTCTTTATCATTTGTTTACAATTCCGGCCCTCCGGACGCTCCGGACACATTGACCATTGCGGCACTTGATGATATAATACACTGTCTAAGTATCACCATTCCGGCGCACACTGGAACTGCACGGTTCCATCCCTCCGCCGGACAAGAGGAGCAGCTATGTGGATTTCGGATTCTTGGCAGGACTTTGAGGTGCTCGACTGTTCGCGCGGCGAAAAGCTCGAGCGCTGGGGCAAATATACCCTCGTGCGCCCGGACCCCCAGGCCATCTGGGACACGCCGCGCACCGACCCCCGCTGGCGCACGGCCGACGGGCGCTACAGCCGCAGCCACACCGGCGGCGGCAGCTGGGACAAGCGCACCCTCCCGCCGAGCTGGGACATCCGCTACCGGGATCTGACGTTCCGCGTCAAGCCCATGAACTTCAAGCACACGGGCATCTTCCCCGAGCAGGCCGCCAACTGGGACTACGCCATGGCGAAGATCCGCGCGGCCGGCCGCCCGGTCTCGGTGCTCAATCTCTTCGGCTACACGGGCGCGGCCACGGTCGCGTGCGCGTCCGCCGGGGCGAGCGTGTGCCACGTGGACGCTGCCAAGGGCATGGTCGCCTGGGGCAAGGAAAACGCCGCCGCCTCCGGCGTGGCCGACCGGCCCATCCGCTGGATCGTGGACGACTGCGGCAAGTTCGTCGAGCGGGAGATCCGCCGCGGCCGCCGATATGACGCCGTTATCATGGACCCGCCGAGCTACGGCCGCGGCCCCGGCGGCGAGGTCTGGAAGCTCGAGACGAACCTCTGGCCGTTTGTGGAGCTGGTGTCCGGCGTGCTGTCGGACGATCCGCTCTTTGTCATCATCAATTCCTACACCACGGGCCTGAGCCCGTCGGTGCTCACGTATCTCTCGGAGAGCATCTTCACCCGGCGCTTCGGCGGCCGCAGCGAATCGCAGGAGCTGGGTCTGCCGGTCACGGCGTCCGGTCTCGTGCTGCCGTGCGGGGCGACCTGCCGCTGGGAGCGCTGAGCGGAAAGGAACACCATGGAACCGATCTTACGAACCGAACATCTGACCTTTACCTACCCCGGCGAGGAGCAGCCCACGCTCGGCGACCTCTCGCTCGAGATCGCGCGCGGCTCGTTCGTGGCCGTGCTGGGGCACAACGGCTCCGGCAAGAGCACGCTCGCCAAGCACTTCAACGCCATCCTGCTGCCGACCGACGGCAAGGTGTATGTCGACGGCATGGACACGGCGGACGAGAATAACCTTCTGTCTGTGCGCGCCACGGTGGGCATGGTCTTTCAGAATCCTGATAACCAGATCGTCGCCAACGTCGTCGAGGATGACGTGGCCTTCGCGCCCGAGAATCTCGGCGTCCCACCGCAGGAGATACGCGCACGGGTGGATGCAGCCCTGAAGCAGGTCGGCATGTATGATTTTCGCCTGCACGCGCCGCACCTGCTCTCCGGCGGACAAAAGCAGCGCGTGGCCATTGCGGGCGTCATCGCCATGCAGCCCAAGTGCATCGTGCTCGACGAGCCGACGGCCATGCTCGACCCGGCCGGCCGGCGCGAGGTCATCGACACGGCGACCAAGCTCTGCCGCGAGCAGGGCATCACGGTCGTGCTCATTACGCATCATATGGAAGAGTGCATCGGCGCCGACCGCGTCATCGTGCTCTCCAACGGCGCCATTGTGGCCGACGGTGCGCCGAAGCAGGTCTTTTCGCAGGTCGACCTGCTGAAAAAAGAGGGTCTCACTGCGCCCGTCACCGTCCGGCTGCTGCATGCGCTGCGCGCGCACGGCATGGACGTGCCGCTCGACGCGCTCACGGTCTCCGACTGTGCGGATGCCGTCGCCGCCGCCATGAAACGATAACCACCGATCTTCACCGATAGACAAAGGAAACAAAATTATGACGCCAATCATCCGGGTGGATCATCTCCGGCACACCTACAGTGCCGGGACACCTTTTGAAAAAGTCGCCATCGACGATATTGATCTCGCCATCCCTGCCGGGCAGTTCGTGGGCATCATCGGCCACACGGGCTCCGGCAAGAGCACGTTCATCCAGCACCTCAACGGGCTGCTCGCACCGACGTCCGGCACCGTGCTCTTCGACGGGGAGGACATTCACCGCAGCAAGGCCGCCACGCGCGACGTGCGCTTTCAGGTCGGGCTGGTCTTTCAGTATCCCGAGCACCAGCTCTTTGAGGAGACGGTATATCAGGACATCGCCTTCGGCCCGAAAAATGCCAAGCTCTCCACGGAAGAGGTCGATGCGCGCGTGCGCGAGGCCGCGCGCTTTTCCGGCGTGGACGAGGCGCTCTTCGAGCGCTCGCCGCTTGAGCTCTCCGGCGGACAGAAGCGCCGCATCGCCATCGCCGGCGTGATCGCCATGCGCCCCAAGGTGCTTATCCTCGACGAGCCCACGGCCGGCCTTGACCCTGCGGGTTGCCGCGGCGTGCTCGAAAACATCGCCGCCTACCGGCGCGAGACCGGCTCGGCCGTCCTGCTTGTCACGCACAGCATGGACGATGCCGCGCGCATCGCAGACCGGCTCATCGTCTTTCACGCCGGGCACGTCGCCTTCGACGGCGCACCGGCGGAGGTTTTTGCCCACACGCAGGAGCTGCTCGACATTGGCCTCGACGTGCCGCAGGCTGCGCGCATCGCGCAGGCACTGCGCGACCGGGGCATTCCGCTCCCGCCGTCGATCTACACCCTTGAGCAGCTCACGGACGCGCTGCTCGCCGTCGGGAAGGAGGCGGGCGTATGCTGAAGGACGTCACCCTCGGCCAGTTTTTCCCCGGCAGCAGCATCGTGCACCGGCTCGACCCGCGCTGCAAGCTCCTGCTGACCATCGTCTATATTGCGGCGCTGTTCACGGCGGAAAGCTACGTGTCCTACGCCGTCATGCTCGTCATTACGGGCGTGTGCATCGCGCTCTCGCACATCCAGCTCAAGGTCATCCTCCGCGGTCTCAAGCCGCTGTGGGTCATCATCGCGCTCACGGCCGTGCTCAATATGTTCTTCACGCCCGGGCGCGAGCTCGTGTCCTTCTGGAAGATCACCATCACCTACGAGGGCCTGATCCGCGCCGTGTTCATGGTCCTGCGCATCACGATGCTCATTGCAGGCACGTTCCTGCTGACCTATACCACATCGCCCATCGCGCTCACCGACGCGATGGAGATCCTCTTCGGCCCGCTCAAAAAGCTCAAAGTGCCCGTGCACGAGATGAGCATGATGATGTCCATGGCCCTGCGCTTCATCCCCACGCTCATCGAGGAGACGGACAAGATCATGTCCGCGCAGAAAGCGCGCGGCGCCGATTTTGAGACCGGCAACCTCTTTCAGCGCGCCAAGGCGCTGCTGCCGCTGCTGGTGCCGCTGTTCGTGTCGGCGTTTCGCCGCGCGGACGAGCTGGCCGTGGCCATGGAGTGCCGCTGCTATCACGGCGACGAGGGCCGCACGCGCATGAAGCAGCTCACCTGGTGCACGCGCGACACGCTCGCCATGATCTGGAGCGCGCTCGTGCTCGCCGGCGTGATCGTGCTCGCGAGGTTCGGCCTGTGAGGCGCAACATCGCTCTGCGCCTGCAGTATGACGGCACGGCCTATCACGGCTGGCAGGTGCAGAAGACGGACATCACCGTCGCCGAAACGCTGGAGCGCGCGCTCACGAAGGTCTGCGGAGAACCGATCAAGGTCGTCGGCTGCGGCCGCACGGACGCGGGCGTGCACGCAAAGCGCTACTGTGCCAATTTCCGCACCGACTGCACGATCCCGATCGACCGGGTGCCCCTCGCGGTCAATGCCCGTCTCCCGGCGGACATCGCCGTGGTCGACGCCGTCGCCGCGCCGGAGGACTTCAATGCCATCGGCTCGTGCATCCAGAAGGAATATGTCTATCAGATCTATAACTCCCGCATCCGCGATGCGTTTCTGGAGCACCGCGTCTGCTTTTATCCCCAGCCGCTGGATTTTGAGCGGCTCGCACGCGCCGGCCGCGCCTTTGAGGGCATGCACGACTTTGCCGCCGTGCGCTCCGTCGGCACCGAGACGCGCACGACCGTGCGCACGGTGCACTGGTGCCGCGCCGAGCGGGACGGCCCGCTCATCTCCATCGCCGTCTGTGCCGACGGCTTCCTGTATAATATGGTGCGCGCCATCGTCGGCACCATGGTCTATGCGTCCTACGGCAAGATCGAGCCGGAGGCCATCCCGGCGCTGCTGGCCACGCGCGACCGGCGTCTTACGGGGCCGACCATGCCCCCGCAGGGGCTGTATCTCAACCGCGTGTGGTACGACGGTGCCGTCGGCGATATGATGAATCAGGCCTGACACCGCATCCGCCCGGCGGATAGGGGAGGAATGTCCATGAACGACCACCAAAAACGAAATCCCAGGCTGCGGCAGACCGTCATCGTGGCGGTGTGCGTGCTGGCCGTGCTGCTGTTTTTGTATCTGCTGCTGCGCGACCGGCCCGGCTCGGCGAGCGACTATCTGGATGACAGCGCGCCCTACACGTTTGACTCCAGCGCCAGCCGCACCTTCCGCACGGTGGACAGCCGCCTCGCGGTCGTGTCCTCGAGCGGTCTGCAGCTGCTCGATGATAACGGAAAGACCGTCCTGCACGAGATCTTCACGCTCTCGCAGCCGGGCATCTCTGTCGGCGGCGAGCGCGTGTGCGCCTATGACATCGGCGGTACGACGCTGTGCGTGGCGGATTTCAAGGGCAGCAAGACCGATATCGAGCCCGCCGGCGAGATCATCAACGCCGACCTGAGCGACAGCGGCTATCTCGCCGTCTGCTCGGACGCTGCGGGCTATAAGGGCGCCGTCACGGTGTATGACACCTCCGGCAAGGCCGTCTATGTCTGGTATTCCGGCACGGGCTACCTCGTGCGCGCCGCTGTGAGCCCGGACGGGAAGTATCTCGCCGCGCTCTGTCTGCAGGATTCCGGCAGCGTTGTGCACACGTTCTCGCTCACGAGCGCCGACGAGCGCGGCAGCGCAGAGTGCGCCGACGAGCTCTTTGCCGACCTCTTCTGGTGCGGCGGCAAGGTCTGCTGCGTGTCGCAGACGCGTTTGGCCTTCTTTGACGATGCCGCCAGGCTCACCGCCGAGTACCCCTTCGGCGACCTGTACCTGTACGACTACGCCGCCGAGGGCGACGGGTTCGTCACCCTCGCGCTCAGCCGCTACCGCTCCGGCAGCGCCGAGCAGCTCATCACGGTCGGCGCCTCCGGCAACGAGATCGGCAAGTGCAGCACGACCGGTGCCGTCACGAGCCTGTCGGTCAACGGCAAGCAGGTGCTCGTACAGTACAGCGACCGGCTCACGCTCTATAACCAGCAGCTCGATGAGATCAAATCCGTCGAGCAGAACCTGCTCGGTGTCCGCCGCTCGGTGCTGCTGCGCCGGGGCGCGGCGCTGCTTGTGAGCGGCTCGAGCGCCGAGGTGCTCGCCTTCTGACCCCCCGCAGCCTAGAGAGAAAGAACAGGGATACACCTATGAAGATCGTATTGACAGTGGTGCTTGCCGCCATTTTTCTGGCCGCCGTCTGGAGCGGCTACCGCCGCGGGCTGATCCTCAGCGCCGCGCAGCTGGCCGCCATCGTCGTCGCGCTCTACGGCGCGGCGCTGCTCGCAGGCCTGTTTTCCGACCGGCTCCTGCCGGTGGCGGAGCCGTTTGCCGGCGGGTACTTTGAGGGCCAGCTCGACGTGGCCGCGACGGAACTGCCGGATAACGATGCCGGCCTCTCGGGCGAGGACTGGGTCGCCGCGCACCCCGACACTGCGCAGGAATATGCCGAGCAGTGCTTTGCCGCCGCCGGTGTTACCGGCCGCCCGGCGCAGCGCATGGCCCGCGCCGCGCTCACGATGCGCGACGAGCAGGGCATCACGCTGCGCGCCGCCATGACGCAGGTCTACTGCGCGCGGCTGTGCTATGTGCTCGTCACGTCCGTCGGCTTTTTGCTCATCATGCTCATTCTGGCCGCGATCGGCAACCTGCCGAACCTGACCTTCAAGCTCCCGAACCGGGAGAAGCTCAACGACATTGGCGGCGCCGCCCTCGGCGCGGTCAACGGCGTGTGCTTCGGCATCCTGCTGTGCTGGGCATTGCAGTTTGCCGGGCCCGTCATCGGCCACGACACCCTCGCGCACACCGCCCTGGCAAAAGCGCTGCTGGCCATCGACGTGCTCACGCTCGGCGTGGGCGTGTGACCGGCGCGTACGGAATCTATCGAACAGGAGAACCAAGCTATGCAGCCTACACTCTGCTCCCGCTGCAAGAAAAACGTAGCGGTGATTTTTATCACACGAATCGAAAACGGCGAGTCCCATAACGAGGGCCTGTGCCTGCGCTGCGCGCGCGAGCTGCACATCAAGCCCGTCGATGAGATGATGGAAAAGCTCGGCATCTCGGACGCCGATCTCGACAATCTCACCGGCGACGTGGCGGAAATGCTCGGCAGTATGGGCATGCTCGACGGCGACGGTGCGCCCGATACGGACGCCGACGCCTCCGACGCCGACACGGACGAGGATGACGGCAAGACCGCGACCTTCCCGTTCCTCAACCGCCTCTTTAACCAGAATCCGCCCCCGGCGGCCGATTCCGCCGCCGCGTCCGAACCGCCGCGCGCCGACGGTGCTGCTGCCGACAAGCGCGGCGCCGCCCCGCGCAAGCTCAAGTTCCTGAATAACTACTGCATCGACCTCACGCAGCGCGCCCGCGACGGCAAGCTCGATGCCATGGTCGGCCGCGCCGAGGAGCTCGAGCGCGTCATCCAGATCCTCAACCGCCGCCAGAAGAACAACCCCTGCCTCATCGGCGAGCCCGGCGTCGGCAAGACGGCCATCGCCGAGGGGCTTGCCCAGCGCATCGCCGAGGGCAACGTGCCCTATAAGCTGCGCGACAAGCAGGTCTATCTGCTCGACCTCACGGCGCTCGTGGCGGGCACGCAGTTTCGCGGCCAGTTCGAGAGCCGCATGAAGGGGCTCATCGAGGAGATCCGCCGCGTCGGCAACATCATCCTCGTTATCGACGAGGTGCACAACATCGTCGGCGCCGGCGATGCCGAGGGCAGCATGAACGCCGCCAACATCCTCAAGCCCGCACTCTCGCGCGGCGAGATCCAGGTCATCGGCGCGACCACGTTCGCCGAGTACCGCAAGCACATTGAAAAAGACGCGGCCCTCGAGCGCCGCTTCCAGCCTGTCACGGTGGCCGAGCCGAGCATCGACGACAGTGTCGAGATCCTCAAGGGCGTGCGCCGCTATTACGAGGACTTTCACGGCGTCGTCATCCCGGACGCCATGTGCCGCCTCGCCGTCGTGCTCAGCGAGCGCTATATCACCGACCGTTTCCTGCCCGACAAGGCCATCGACCTCATCGACGAGGCCTGCTCGGACGTGAACCTGAAAAATCCCGACCTCATCCGCGCGGACGAGGTCGAAAAGGAGATCGGCGACTACGCGCGCGAGCGCGAGCTGCTGGCCTCCGCGCCGCCGCAGACCGGCGGCGAGCATGACGAGCAGGAGCTCGACCGCCGCTACGAGCGCATCGCCGAGCTGCGCAGCCGCGAGATGCAGCTGCAGACCGAGCTCGACGCCCTGCGCGCCAAGGGCCGCCCGGAGCTCACGGCGGATAACCTCGCGCGCATCATCGAGCTCTGGACGAAGATCCCGGCCGCGAGCATCCGCGCCGATGAGTTCGAGCAGCTCGCCGGTCTCGGCGACCGGCTGCGCGCGCACATCGTCGGCCAGGATGCGGCCATCGACACCGTCTGCGCCGCCATCCGGCGCAACCGCGTCGGCCTGCAGGCCAAGCGCAAGCCCGTGAGCTTCCTGTTCGTCGGCGGCACCGGCGTCGGCAAGACGGAGCTCGTTAAGCGCCTCGCCGACGAGCTCTTCCACGCGCCCGAGTCGCTCATCCGGCTCGATATGTCGGAGTTTATGGAGAAGTTCTCCGTCTCGCGCATGATCGGCTCGCCCCCGGGCTATGTCGGCTATGACGAGGCCGGCCAGCTCACGGAGAAGATCCGCCGCCGCCCGTACTCCGTCGTCCTCTTCGACGAGATCGAAAAGGCGCACCCGGACGTCATGAACCTGCTGCTGCAGATCCTCGACGACGGCCGCATCACGGACGCGCAGGGCCGCACCGTGAACTTTGAAAACACGGTCATCATCATGACCACGAACGCCGGCAGCAACACGCGCACCGGCACGCTCGGCTTCGGCCTGAGCGTGGACGATCAGAGCCGCGAGCGCGCACAGCGCGCCCTCAACGAGTTCCTGCGTCCGGAGTTTCTCAACCGCATCGACGAGATCGTCTACTTTAACCACCTCACGGAGGAAAACTTCCGCGCCATCGCTGCCCTCATGCTCGACGAAGTACGCACCGCCATGGCCGAGCGCGGCATGACCCTGCACTGGACGCCTGCCGTCATCGACTACCTCGTCCGCAAGGGCTACAGCGAGACCTACGGTGCGCGCAACCTGCGCCGCACCATCCAGCGCGACGTGGAGGATGCCATCGCCACGGCCATCGTCGCTCAGCGCAAGGCCGCCGGAGACATCGGCATCGACGCGCAGGACGATCACATCACCGTCACCATCGACGGTAAGGAGGTAACCGCATGAACCGTTTCGAAGTCATTCAGGGCGACATCACGAAGTCCGACGTCGACGCCATCGTCAACGCTGCCAACTGCTCACTGCTCGGCGGCGGCGGGGTAGACGGGGCCATCCACATGGCCGCCGGCACCGGCCTGCTCAACGAGTGCCGCGGCCTCAACGGCTGCCGCACCGGCGAGGCGAAGATCACCCGCGGCTACCGCCTGCCGGCGCGCCACGTCATCCACACGCCCGGCCCCCGCTGGCGTGACGGGCAGCACGGCGAGCCTGAGCTGCTGGCCAATTGCTACC
>OLPA01000857.1_pt1 | contig 27459 bp, 17 predicted proteins | sample 1672811 | NCBI WGS metagenome assembly OLPA01 (sample SAMEA3136726, study PRJEB25190) | human gut metagenome | biome: human gut; feature: human-associated habitat; material: faeces | place: Austria | collected 2013
TCCAAAGTGATCGCGCATTTCTTTCGGAGTTGTAGTAGTAAAATCAGGATTGAAAAAATAAGTACAATCCTGAAATCTGGAAACGCTTTTTTCATATGAATCACCATCGAGAATCAATGAATAAAAATAGCGCATGTTGATCTGTGAGGTATTTGGATAGATGCGTACTACTAATCTGTGCAGAACAAATCCTTCATTTATAAAATCGATACTGAACGAACCTGCGTTTCCTTTTGAAACGATCTCAAAGAGAAAGCTCGGATTTCCAGAGTTGATAAAGGAAAAGATCTTCATCAAGATTTTTCCAATACTTGTTTTTCCAGTTCCACATCGCGGAAAGCACGCCCGTATTCATTACCGGTAGTAGGCAACTCGTCATAATAGTGAGTAGAAGCTAGCTTAACAGTCAGCAAGTTCTTCTCTGCCGATGTACCACCGATTACAAATGCAATATGATAAGGAGGACAAGCAGCCGTACCCAAAGTCTTCATTTTTTCAACAAGGAAAGGAACCAATGTAGCCGGATTCAATACAGCTTTCGTTTCCTGATATAAATAGGTCTTGTTCGCCGAACCACCACCTTTAGTCACACAAAGGAACTTGTATTCCATACCTTCAGTAGCTTCCAAATCAATTTGTGCAGGCAGGTTACATTTGGTGTTCACCTCATCGTACATAGTCAAAGGAGCATTCTGAGAATAACGAAGATTTTCTTCCGTATAAGTCTTATAAACTCCCAAGGAAAGGGCTTCTTCATCACAATAGCCGGTCCATACCTGCTGACCTTTCTCACCATGGATAATAGCAGTACCCGTATCTTGACAAAGAGGTAATTTGCCTTTAGCTGAAACTTCCGCATTACGCAAGAAAGTCAATGCTACATACTTATCGTTATCACTGGCTTCGGGATCACTCAGAATCTTAGCAACCTGTTCATTGTGTGAACGGCGAAGCAAGAAAGAAACATCACGGAAAGCAGCGTTAGCCATAGCAGTCAGACCTTCTTTTTCAATCTTCAAGATAGGTTTTCCTTCAAACTCACTTACTGACACATAATCTTTAGTCAGCAAATAATACTCGGTTTTATCAGGTCCCAACGGGAACATGTGCTGATAGTGGAACGGAGGTGTTGCCATATTGATACTTATTTTAGTTAAAAGTTATTAGTGTGACAAAGGTAGTAACTATTATCGAAATTTTTCCTTAATTAGCGTGAAAACTTTCAAGGAATGTCCTTACCTTTGCCAACTCATTAAAATAACATCACATTATACATGAAAAGATTAGGCAAATTCTTATTTATTACTTCATTACTGTTATGCTTTCTCATCCCTCGAGGATGGACACAAACCCAAGCAAAAAACCAACCGGACAGTATCGAACTCAAACTGAAGGAAATCTACACGAAACGGGAAGTCATGATTCCCATGCGTGACGGAATCAAGCTTTACACCGCTGTCTACGAACCGAAAGACAACAGCAGGCAGCATCCTATCCTGATGCACCGCAGCCCTTACTCTTGTTCCCCATACGGAGAAGGATTTGACCGTCATTTCAGAACTAATCTGAAAAACTATATAGAGCACCGATATATTATCGTCTTCCAAGATGTACGTGGACGACATAAGAGTGAAGGAATATTTATCCAAGTACGCCCTCTCAACAAAAACAAAAAGGGTAAGAAAGATAAAAAGAATATAGACGAAGCTACGGACACATACGATACCATAGAATGGTTGATTCACAACACATATAATAACGGAAATGTAGGAACATGGGGAATCAGTTATGATGGTTTCTATGCCACTATGACAGCCTCCTCCAATCATCCGGCTTTGAAAGCTGTTTCTCCGCAAGCTCCCGTTACTGACTGGTTCCGTGGAGATGACCGTCATCACAACGGAGCCTTCACCCTGCTGCAAACCACTAATTTCCTTCCCAGACTGGAAGGACGCCACATGGGAAAAGGAGTGATGAACCAAATTGTAAAGAATGATGTTTACACAGATTTTCTGGCACTCGGTACCTTTAAGAATGTAGACGACCTGATACGTGATACCACACAGACATTGTGGAATGATATCAAAAACCATCCTGATTTCGATGATTTCTGGAAAGAGCGCGATGCACGCACCTCCTGTTATAACTTGAAGCCCGCCATATTGGTGGTAGGTGGACTGTATGACTCCGAAGACTGTTACGGAGCCTGGAATCTTTATAAAGCCATCAAAGAGCAATCACCGGACACAGATTTATATCTGACATTCGGTCCTTGGTGGCATGGAGCATGGACAGTACGCGGGTTCCAAGGTTTCGGTAATCTGTATTTCGGTAAAAGCACTTCGGCTTATTACATGGACAAAATAGAATATCCTTTTTTCCGATATTTCCTGGAAGGAAAGGGAGAAAAGCCCAAGCATAAAGTAAATATATTCCATACAGGTGAAAACGAATGGAAAACATACGACGAATGGCCTGTACAAAAGACTGCCGGTACACCTTATTATATACATAAGAACGGATCAGTATCCACACAAGCACCGGCAGAACAAGAGTCTTATTCAGAATATATTTCAGATATGTCACGTCCGGTACCCTATACGGCAAACCCTACCACTTACCGGACAAAAGAATTCATGGTAGATGACCAACGCTTTGCTACTTCACGTCCCGATGTCATTACTTTCATGACGGAGCCGCTATGTGATACATTAACATTGGCCGGTCCTATAGAAGTGGAATTAATGACTGCCATCAGTAGTACTGACGCTGATTTTATGGTGAAAGTAATTGATGTATATCCTGAAAAATTTGAATATTCCAAAACTGCACGCAGTTATTTAAAGAGTGACTACCCAATGAGTGGGTACCAGCTGATGATTCGTGGCGAATTATTCAGAGGACGCTTCCGTAAGGGATTCGACAATTCCCTGCCTTTCAAACCGGAAGAAATAACTCCGGTTAATTACACACTGTATGATGTGGCACACACATTCCTGCCGGGACACAGACTGATGATTCAAATTCAAAGTTCCTGGTTCCCCATTATTGACCGCAATCCACAAAGGTTTATTGATACCTATCATTGTACGGTAGAAGATTTTGTGATGAAACAAAAGATCAAAATTTATCATCAGCAAGGAGCTGCAAGCAGAGTTATACTACCTGTGGTAAAAAAATAAAAAGGAAGTATCCCAACAAGCTCAAATGTCATCCAATAGCAAGAGCCGTATGACTACTCCAGCATTCATACGGCTCTTTTTATATGTAACTACCATCTGTAACTTTTCCGAAGGTTCATCTTAGTCTGGATACTCTCATCAAAAATATCATATAGAAGCAATCCGTTCTATCAACTCGTTACCCAACGCTGTTTTCGCTTCAATATGCTGCAATACCGCTGTCACAAACGGATTACTTTCAAATACCCCACGCACCTGTTCAAAATCCTGCTCCATTTCTTCACGTGATCCATCTGCACCGAACCCCGTCATAGCAGACAAAGAAAATTCCTTTTTCGCATCGGCATAGACCATTTTATCCAATCCGACAACAGCCTCCTGCCACTTCTTCACGATAGCAATAACATCCTTTGCCGTTATTTCATCGGAACGCAGATTATAAAACTCAAGCATCTTCCCATACGCCCATGTCCACTCGTATGTATAATAATTACGATGCATCTCAACAAAACGGTCATGAATCTGATCCACATTAGTCAGGATTCCAGATTCTATATCTGCCATCAACTTCTCTATTTCACTTTTAGGAGCGATCAATCCGGAAATATCCACCCATTCTCCTGTCCCTATCTCTGTATCAGGAATCAACCGGGCACGGATTTCCTCATCACTGCTAAAACGAACCTCCTCCAAACGCTTGATTAATGAATTACCCAAAAATTTATGAATAGCCGTTTCATAAAAACGAATGCCATTATTTAAAGAAGAATTCTTAATTTTCGCACTTTGGTAAGAGTAAGTTTCTGAAGTTTCTCCGGATACTTTACGTAATTCTTTCAGAATACTACGCCCTTTCATCATTTTCTGAATAGTATAGGGACTCAACAGGTTATAATTAATCTGATCCAAACGGTTCGGATCTTTACGTTTGTCACGTTTAGGCCACTTTTGAGCATCCCGAATCGTACCTACACTCCGCAAATTCACCCCTGGCACCAGATAAGTGGTATTTTGCTGCTCTATCAGATAAGAAAAAGGCAGATTAGAAGTATCGGCATGATTCACATGACGCCCCATAACCAAAGAAAATGCACCTACACGTGCGGGCCATAAAATATAAGAATCGGAAGTAGTCTTCGCCCCACGCTCCATAGCTCCCTGATGAATCGGACCTAACTTATACATATGGTTGCTTTGATTAGAGCCGGAACCCGCATTCATAAAAGAGAACATTCCGGCAATCAGCAAAGTAGACTTATGATGAGTCACCGTAAAGGGTCCGGCAAAAATGGCACATGCCTCACCGTTCTCTTCTTGACAATTACTGAAAAACAAAGAATCAGATGCAGAATAGTTATGTCCCAAATGACATGCCTGGCTGATAAAGCAACGGGTCAACATAGTTCCATCTTCCACATTGGAGCCGCTTGATATAATAAAATCATCGCATACCACTCCATAGCCGATATGAATAGGCGCTTGCTCATTACTGTTCAAGCTACCGTTTTTCAATCGTCCCGCCCCTTCTATCTTACAATAATCACCTATTCGTACATTCTTTATATATCCCGCATCAACAATGGTAACATGGTGGCCAATAGTACCTGTATCCGAAGCATTCTCTTCAGCATACCGGTCAATAATGGCTTTCATCCGGCAAATCAATTCAGGACGATGACGGTACAATGCCAGAATATAGGCCTGATGCGCTGACAGACGATCATGAATAGGCACTTCACGTCCACCCGTTTCATTCAATACAGCTACTTCAACGCCATTCCCAAACTTGCTCCGGCCATCTACCAGAATGATATCTACATTCTCTATAAATGCATAATCCCCAATGATATAGTTGGCTATATAGTTCTTTATATTCTCAATACAACAATTATCGCCCACCGTTACATTATGCAAGGTCGCATGATACAATCCGGAATGTTTACGCATGCCACCTGCCAACGTAAACTCATCCTCAAAGACCCCCAATCTGACCTTTCCGGAAAAACGGGTATGATAAATATAGTCCGTCTTAAAGTTCTCTACTACTTCAATTTCATCCCAATCAACCGCAGTGCATGATCTCTCTTTTAATTGTTGTATTTCTTCTTGTGTAAGTGAACGATAAGTTTTCATCTTCTATATGTATTTATTCTTCATCATAGGTTTGATAAAGAAAATCGTTATAAGGATACTTCTGTACGTGTAGCTCGCGCACCTTATTATATATAATAGTCTTCAATTCATCCATATTTATTTTCTCTCTGGCAGAAATGAAGATACAATTATCATTCAATTTTGCCATCCATGTCTTCATCAGTTCTTCCAATGTAATATTCTCCCTGGTTTTAGGAGTCAAATCATCCTCTGCTTTCTCTATATAGGTATAAGCATCTATCTTGTTAAAAACAATCATGGTAGGCTTTCCACCTGCCCCCAAATCAGCAATCGTTTTATCAACCACAGAAATTTGTTCCTCAAAATCCGGATGAGAAATATCCACCACATGAATCAGCAGATCAGCTTCACGCACTTCGTCCAAGGTTGATTTAAAGGAATCAACCAAATCCGTTGGTAATTTACGGATAAATCCTACGGTATCTGTAAGCAGAAATGGCAGATTCTCAATAATCACTTTGCGTACTGTGGTGTCCAATGTTGCAAAAAGTTTATTTTCAGCAAAGACCTCGCTTTTTGAAAGCAAATTCATTAAAGTAGATTTTCCCACATTGGTATACCCTACCAAAGCTACACGTATCATACGCCCACGGTTTTTACGTTGAGTGGACTTCTGTTTATCAATTTCAACCAACCGTTCTTTCAACAATGACATACGATTCAAAATGATACGACGGTCCATTTCCAACTGAGTTTCACCCGGGCCACGTAATCCCACAGAGCCTTTACCTCCACCAGCACCGGATCCACCTCCCTGACGCTCCAAGTGAGTCCACAAACGTTGCAGACGAGGCAGCATATACTTATATTGGGCCAGTTCCACTTGTGTTTTAGCATTTGCAGTTTGAGCCCGCATGGCAAAAATATCCAGAATCAGCGAAGTACGGTCCAAAATCTTCACTTTCAGTTCAGCTTCTATATTACGTATCTGCTTGGCAGAAAGTTCATCATCAAAAATCACCATTCCGACTTCACGCTCATTTTCCTCTTCCTGATGAATATATTCCTTGATTTCTTCCAGCTTTCCTTTACCGACATAAGTCACGGAATTGGCAGCAGGCAGTTTCTGAGTAAACCTTTTCACCACTGTTGCTCCGGCCGTTTCGGCCAAGAACTCCAACTCATCCAAATACTCCTTGGTCTTACGCTCGTCTTGTGTCTGAGTAATCAAACCAACTAAGATGGCAGTTTCAACCTGTGCTTCAGAAATTACAAATTCTTTCATTTATCTATCAATCTAAATAAGTTCGCGACAAATATAACAAAAAAAGAGGATGAACGTTGAACGTCATCCTCTTTTTTATTACAGTTATTCCCTATAGTTGTGGTTGTGGAGCAGCCGGATTGTTATCAGTGTCACTGATTCCGGAATTGGTTTCCATTTCACATTGCGGAATCCGATAGATCAGGATCTGCGCTTCTGCTGCTGAATTATATTGTACAGACGGGTCATAATTCGTATTCTTACGAACCACCGGCTTTTTCAAGCGTAGGATATCGAACAGTGAGAAACCTTCTCCCCAAAGTTCCATACGACGCTGCAACCAAACCTCATCCTGAAAATCCTGTGCCGAATTAGCTTTACTTGTAAAGGAAGGATCCCGATATGTCCGTACAAAATTTTCCAATGTACTCTTTCCGCCACTCAGATTACCACCCATGGCTTCTGCCTCAGCCTTTATCAGATACATTTCTTCAACACGCATCAAAGGCCAGTCTGACGCATTGGTTGTGTTACCAAATATACTTTGATAAGCTCCGAACTTTGTATTTACATACGGAGTCAAACCAAAATATTCAACGATGGAAGTACCCTCAATCTGCTCATTATCAATCAATGAAGATTTATTATCCGGAGACAAGAACCATTGTTTACGGATATCTGTTTCGGGTATTAAATCATATAATGCAGAATTCACCTTTCTATATCCATCAGGCACTCCTGAAGTATAACCGTTCCCGGTAAAAGAGCACAAGTGCGAAGGCCAGTTGATAATACCTGTCTGGACAACATCATTATCAGGCGTAATCATCACTCCCCATAACCATGAACTTGCCGATGCTGAATTAAAGGTAGGAATAGATACCTGGGCTAAAGTCTGAGGTGTACCGCCAGCAATGGCACGTTCTGCATCTTTAGCTGCATCCGCCCATTTTTGCATTAACAGATTAGCACGAGCACGCAATCCATAAACTACTGCCTCATCAATCTGATCTTTGTTTGAGCCATTATCATACCCGGTCAATAAATCAGCAGCCGTATTCAGGTCACTCATAATCTGGTCATACACCTGCTGTACAGTTGCACGCGGATTATTCTGCATATCTTCATCAGTCATTGTTTCTGTAACAATAGGTACTGCCAGGCTATTTTCATGACCTGCATAAGTAAACTGATAAATTTGAACCAAGTTCAGATAGTCATAAGCACGAGCAGCTAAAGCTTGGCCACGATAAACCTTCAAAGAAGAATCTTCCGTATCTGCCGCTATCAATTTCAATACATTGTTTGCAGCTTTCAAGTGATTATAGAACGTTTTCCAAATCAATTCATCGCTTGAACTATCGTATACTCTGTCACTATAATTCTGAGATGTATTAAACCAGTTATATCCATTAACCAATGCAACCAAATCCTGCCCTCCTGATTCCAATATCATAGATACCGCAGGAATACCATAGTCATTATGATAAGTAGTGGCATCATCTGAAATCATACCAAAAGTATTTAATTTGGCTGCCATAGCGTTCACTTCAGCAGTTATCAAATTAGGTCTGCCATTGATTATATCTTCTTTCTGTTCTTCAGATATGTAATCTCCTTCAGGAAATTTATCCAAATCGCAAGATGCCATTAATAAAGCGACACTTGCAAATGCTATATATTTATTTGACAATTTCATATTCTTAAAAATGGGTTGCTAAATTAGAAATTTAAAGATATACCTCCGGAAATTGTGCGGATAGGTGAATATACATTGTCAGCAGCCACATAACCTTGACGTGGGTCCAACCCTTTGCGAGCTGTCAGCAAAGCCACATTATCTGCAACAAAGAATACACGGACACCGTCAATCTGCATTTTACGTGTCAGACTCTTCGGCAAAGTATAACCCAATGTAATATTCTGCAAGCTTAAATAATCCGAACTAGTCAAGAAACGATCTGTTAATCTGTTCGTATATTGGTCATTAATATTCATACGAGGAACATCCGTATTTTTATTTTCAGGAGTCCATGCTTTTAACATATCTTTATGCAAAGCACTACCCGTGGCTGCCACATCCATTAATCCTTGATAAGTATAGTCCAGAATACGTCCACCAAGCTGATATGCAAACGAAACAGAGAGATCAAAGCCATAGGCTGTAACACTTGTTCCAAAACCACCATAAACTTTAGGTAGAATATCACCTGATGCGAATCTGTTTTCAGAAGCGACAGAATAAGATTTCGTAACTGTATTACCATTCTCATCCGGAGTCACCAGCGCCCACAGACTCTCTCCTGTTTCAGAATCCACACCTACATATTTAGGTAAATAAAGCTGGTACATAGACTCATCTTCACGATAAATCCGGGCACCGTCAATCAATTGTCCATTCAGTTCTGGAGATAATTCCAAGACTTTATTCTTAAAATGTGTAAGATTAAAGTTTACATTCCAGGAAAAATTCTTGTTTTCAATTATATTGGAATACAAGTCCAATTCAACCCCACGGTTTACCATTGACCCCACATTCTCAGGAAAACGGGAATAACCCATTGAAGCTGCTACCGGTTTGAAATAAAGCATATCGGTTGTTTTACGTGAGAAGTACTCAACAGAACCACCTAACTTACCACCCCAAAAAGCGAAATCAAATCCAGTATTAAAGCTGTGTGAAGTTTCCCAAGTAATTTCCTTATTACCTTTATAATATAGAGAAGTTGAAAAATCGCCATTACTGTTTGCCAATGTATACTGGTCTTGATACGGATAGTAGTTACGGTACAAACCACCTTGGAACATCAAGTTATCATTACCTTGCAAACCATAGCTGATTTTAAATTTCAACATATCAATCCAAGACTGGTTTTCCAAGAATTTCTCTTTGCTTAATAACCATCCAGCTCCTACAGACCAGAAGTTACCCCAACGATTATCCGGGTGAAAACAAGAAGAAGCATCACGACGGAAAGAAGCTGAAACAAAATACCGTCCATCATAGTCATATTGTGCACGGAACAGCCATCCTTCTGTTGCATAATTACGAGAATATGAATTATTGCTCTGGTTCATAATACCATTGCCTAATTCAGGAACATTCGGATCATACAATTTCTCACGTTGTCCGTACAAATATTGATATTTATAGTCATAACTTTCATGTCCGGCCAAAATATCCACATTATGAACATCATTAAATGTTTTGTTGTATGTCAACAAATACTGCTGATTTACACTAAATGTACGCTCACTAGATACGCCGATCAAACCTCCGACTCCGCTAGTTTCAGAATACTGTCCGTAGAAGGGGTTAACCATCTCTGTAGCACGCACATTATTTACATCAACACCTATATTCACTTTTGCCTTGATTCCATTCCAAATATCAATATCAGCAGACCATTTTCCACTAACCACATCACCCGAATATTTCATTTTATCCAGCATATAACTAGCCAACGGATTTGCATTAGGAATCGTATTACGGCTACCATTTGAATCTTGTCCTGGCTTTCCATAATCATAACGAAGGAAACCTCGATTATCTACCATAATATTGCCCTGTGCATCACGAACATACATAGGATAAATGGCTCCCATAATATTTGATGCATAAAAGATGTTTGCATTTGATGTACCACCCTCAGTATCCTGTTCACGGCTATCATAATGAGTAAATGATACATTTCCTCCCATCTTCAGCCAAGGCTTCACTTGATAGTCAGCTTTCAAACGTGCAGAATAACGTTGGAAACCAGAGTTAGGAACAATTCCCTTATCATCCAAATAGCCGGCCGACATATAATAATTCATTTTTTCAGTCGCACCGCTGATACTTAAATTATACTCTTGACGCAGGTTATTTTCAAAAATTTCATCCGACCAATTATCCGGAGTATAATAATATGTACCATCAGAATAACCTAATGTCGCATTAGGATTCAATTTGCCATCCATACCGATCAGTTGCTGTCCTTGAGGAATGGAATACACCTGATATCCCAAATATGTAGAAGAAAGCATTGCTTGATTAGCGTACGCATTAGCTTTAGCCAAATCTCCGGCTGCCGCATATCCTTTCAAATCGGCATTATAAATAGAAGAATAGTTTAATTCATAGAATGTAGCCGGATCCGTAATTGTTTCATAATTAGGTACTCCACGTTTATTCACACCCCATTTAGCGTCAAAAGTAACACGGGCTTCCCCACTCTTACCACGCTTGGTAGTAATCAAGATTACACCATTAGCACCACGTGCACCATACAGAGCATTAGAAGCAGCATCTTTCAACACTGTCATTGATTCTATATCAGAAGTACTGATAGCAGAAATTTCACCATCATACGGAACTCCATCTACCACATACAAAGGCTTGTTACTAGCCGATATAGATCCAATACCACGAATACGCACTTCAGCATCTTTGCCCGGCTGACCATTATTACTCGTAGTTTGTACTCCGGCTACTTGACCCGCCAAAGCATTTGTCACATTTGAAGTTTGTCTCGTCGCTATTTTTTCATTTTTTATAGTAGCAGCCGAACCTGTAAATGCAGATTTTTTCGCTGTACCATAAGCCACCACCATCACCTCTTCAAGCTGCTCTGTATCAGACTTTAACACAACATTCAAGTTTGCTTTAACTGGCACTTCTTGTGTAGCCATTCCGATAAAGGAAACTACCAAAGTCTTTGCGGAACTAAAATATACAAAAAACATCTAGTAATCAAATATTTAGCATTCTGCTCTCTTGTAGATATACAATATTACATCTATTATAACAAACTATAAATCAACTATATATTATAACATAAAAAAATAATTTGATTTTATGTCTACTTTTATTCTACCTTAAACATAAAAAAGATGCCTAGTAATCTAAGCATCTTTTTTATTATAGACCTATTATTAGCTATTCGTTTTTATCAGTAATCTCACTATTGGCATTTAACTCCTTATCGGGGATTTGATAAATGAATAATTTACTACCTGCAGGGACTTCCTTTGGAGCAATCGCACTATGATTAATTGCATGTGTTCTATCCAAACTTTCATTACGACGTTTCATGTCAAATAAACGACGACCTTCACCCCACATTTCAATACGCTTTTGAAGTTCAATTTCTTGTAAAAGTGCATCACTTGTTGCGGATGTTTCATATTTTGGATTACGAGTTTTCATAATCGTAGTCAGCATTGTTTTGGCTTCATTTTCTTTCCCTGCCCTATATAATGCTTCTGCAGCTACAAAATACATTTCACCAGTACGCAAATAAATATAGTCAGAGCAAAAAGTATCACCTGTAGGAGTAAAACCAGGCGCGGTAGAACCTATATCAATAAATTTGCGCTGCACATATTGTCTTACTTTATAATGAGTATTTGTTTCTCCCAAATCAACTCCAAACCATTTTTTACGAATGTCATCATCTGAAATTTTTTCATACAAATCACTGGAAATCATTTTGTAATTTCCTAAATTACCACCGTATCCCGGGCCGTAAGGATCAACTTGACTCATGAATGAAGCGTAGAATGTATTTGTTTCACCATTAATATCAGCCCCCCATAACACTTCGCTCAAAGAAAGGTCATTAAAGCCGGAAAGTAATTCTTTTTCACTCATCAGTGAGCCACCTTCAATAGCCAATTTTGCGTATTTAGCAACTTCATTCCATTGATCGGGATAATCATTAACAAATGAAAGAATGTTTGCATAAATAGCAGCTGCTGCATATTCATTTAATTCATCTTTCTTGGCTATTCCTTTTCCTTTCAAATAATTATATCCTTTATCTATATCACTTAATATCTGTTCATAGACCTCACTTACAGGAACACGATTCAATTTGGTTTCAGATTCAGTATAAATAGGAATACCTAATTTATCTTTATTCCATTCATAAGGTTGCTGGTACATGTTTATTAACCAAAAATAGCAGTAAGCACGTATGGTGTAACTTTGTCCCAACATCTTCTCAACACTCTCATCACCGCTATCTGCCTGTTCTTTCAGACCGCTGATTACTTCATTTGCACCACTGATTACAGCATATAATTCTTGCCAATAAGTGGTCGTACGACGATAACTTGAAGCACGGTTGTCAAGCAGATAATCATATACGAAGAAGTGTGAGGTCATATATGCCATATCATCTCCCATCAAGTCTGTAGCCAATTCAAATGCCTTTAATCCGAAATCATCATGACTTTGCTGTGCTTCCGGAGAAAACATATTTTTGTAATATCCTGTAATATATGCTTGAATAGCTGTAGGATCTTTATCAAGCAAATCTTTAATTTGGTCTTCTGATGCATTTTCTGAAGGTTCCTTGTCCAAAAAGTCATCGCTACAAGATCCCATCATAAACGCTGCAGCCAATATTGCTAAATATTTTGTATATTTCATAATTCTATTCTTTTAAAAGTTCAAATTAATGCCGAATGATAAAGTACGAATCGCAGAATAATTAGCAGCCGAATATCCATAAGCATATTGGCGTGGGTCCATACCTTTACGTTTAGAGAATAAAGCTACATTATCGGCAGATACGTAAATACGTGCACTGCTTGCTGATATTGCTTTCATCCATTCTTTCGGAAAAGTATATCCTAATGAAATGTTACGGATGTTAAAGAATGATGCATTTATCAAGAAACGTGAAGATTGGCTATTACTATTTTGTGCACCATCCATTATAGGCACATTTGTATTTTTATTTTCCGGAGTCCAAGCATTCAAGATATCCTTGTGCCAGTTACTGCCAATATTGCTTCCCGCATGCATGAAAGAAGAATACATGCTGTCATATATCTTTCCACCAATTTGAAAGTTTGTAGCTATAGAAAGATCGATTCCTTTGTATGCAAAATCAGTTGAAAAACCTCCTTGGAAATCGGGCAAAGTAGAACCTAATTCATATTTGCTTGCCTGAGTATAGTCTTCGGTTACGGTCCTTCCAGTCACTTTGCCATTAGCATCTTTCTCATCCATATACCATTGTGCTGCTCCTGTTTCTGGATTAACACCTGCGTATTCATAGGTATAAAGATCATAAATAGACCCTCCTTCCATTAAGCGGAACAAAGAAGCAGTACCATGAATAATTCCATTCTCTCTTTTGTCTTCTGGAAGATTCAAAATCTTGTTGCTATAATGTGTACCGTTAAAAGATAAATTCCATATAAAATCTTTTGTTTGAATTGGGGTGGCAGAAATAGTAAATTCAATCCCCTTATTCTGCATATCCAACAGGTTCATTGGAACGTAAGAAATTCCAGAAGAAATAGGATAAGGCATATTGTACAACATATCCGAAGTCTTCTTCAAGAAATATTCAGTTTCTAGTTTCAAACGGTTATTAAGAAAAGCAGCTTCCAAACCGATATTTAAATTTTTGCTTTTTTCCCAAGTCAAATCTTTATTTCCACGATAAGTTTCGACTACAGAGAAATCTCCGTTATTATTGGTTACAGAATATTGCTTCAGATATGGTTGATAGACTACATAACCATTTATATCAAGAATTCCATCATTACCTTGTGTTCCATAACTTGCTTTTAGTTTAAGATTAGACAACCATTCCACATCTTTCAAAAACTCTTCCTGTGTTAATCTCCAAGAACCTCCGACAGACCAAAAAGTACCACGGCGGTGATCAGGATGGAATTTGGAAGATTCATCTGAACGAATACTTGCAGATAGATAATATTTGTTATCAAAATCATAGTTTACACGACCAAAGAAACTTTCCATACTATGTTCTTGTGTATATGAATTCATATCACTCATAGTTATGGCATTGTTGAACTCAGGATTTCCAATAGTATAAAAATTGTATTTATGAGCATACTGATATTTCAGTGTATATGAATAAGATTCGTGACCAGCCATTATGTCAATATTATGATGACCAAATGCTTTACTATAGGTTAAAAGTTGATTTGCTGTAAACGATTCAATACGTTGATTATATTTATAAGTACGACCATTCACATTAGCAGCATCCCCATATAACTGATTCATGTGATCTGTACGGATTTGATTCATTAAATCATAACCAATGTTAGCAGTCGCTTTTAAACCATCAATAATATTAATGTTAATAGTACCACGGCCATTAAAATTGTCATTCAAAGTCTGATGCACATCCAACCCAGAATTAGCTGCAACATTTTGATTACTGAAACCGCCCATACGTGTACTGTATGTACCATCACCAAAATCATAAACAGTGTTGCCTTCTTCGTCATATATGCGATTTCCGTTTTCGTCATACGCATATACAGGATAAATAGGAGCGATTTGCTGAGTGAACATAAAAGCATTAGAGTAATTAGACAAACTAGCATTTTGTGACTGGCCTGCATTTTTTTCCGCTCTTGCGTAAGCCAAATTACCATTGATATCAATAAACTTATTTACAGTATGATTAATATTGGCACGTGCTGAAATACGTTCAAAGTCAGTATGTCTTAAGATTCCTTCATCTTTCAAATATCCCAATGATAAAAAATGAGTTGTCTTAGCGTTACCACCTTGCAGACTCAAATTATATTCCTGACGCATACCATTATGTAATGCGGCATCAGCCCAATCGTCATTATGGCGTAGAGCCGCAGAACTAACTACGCCATCTGCTGAAACCATGGCATTATTAGCTACACCGATGAATGGATTGTATCCAATGCTACCTATTAATTCTTCGGAAGCTTCTGCACCTGTAGATTGATTTTTTAAAGTATTCCAGGCTGTTAGTACGTATTCTCTTTGATCTTTCATGATATCATATTCTGGAACACCACGAGTATTTACTCCCCAGCGTGCATCAAGAGTAACTTTGGATTTATCTACCATACCTTTTTTAGTAGTAATCATCACAACACCATTTGCTGCACGTGAGCCATAAAGGGCTGCAGATGCAGCATCTTTTAATATAGACATACTTTCAATATCGGCAGGATTTAATGCATTAACCGACTCTTCGTCATAAGGCATACCATCAACTACGTATAAAGGAGCCGATGATGCGCTAAAAGAGCCAATACCACGGATTCTTATTTTAGCATTTTCTCCAGGCTGCCCACTGGTATTGATTACTTGTACACCTGCTGCTGCACCTTCCAAGGCTTTAGATACTGAAGAAACCTGCATTTTTGCTATTTTTTCTCCACTAACAGCAGTCGCTGATCCTGTAAAAGATGACTTTTTCGCAGTACCATAAGCTACAACCACTACATCGTCAAGCATCTCTGTATCAGATTTTAAAATGATGCTAACATTCTGTTTGATAGAAACCTCTTGACTAGCCATTCCGATAAAGGAAACTACCAAAGTCTTTGCGGAACTAATTATTTATGTAAATAATTGATAACCAGTATATGTATTACTGAATCTCTTATTCGTTTTCCTTGATTTAAGCCGTTTAAAGAGTATGATAATAATAATTTTCTACCTTTCTTCTACTGAAAAAAGAATTGACTTGCAGCATTCCTGTTCGTTGTTACTCTGTTCATAAAATACCTGAAATACTAAGATTGATATTTTTCAACTTTTTAAATATTTCAAAACTTCCAAAGATTGTTTGCACTTTAGATTACAAAAGAAGATAGTAGGACATGAAGTAAATTAGCAAACTATTATTATCATTTTCTGATATAGAATTTTATATGCGCATATTATATGATATACATATATGAATTTTGCAGAAATTCAATAACCTTGATACTTATTTTCTACCCGGTTAGGCTGAGATGGAAATATTGTCACATTTTATTTCTTTTAGTTTATCGTATTGCAATCACAACAAAAAATTATCATGTTCACAAAACGATAAACTTTATTAAGAAGATAAGGCTATATTCACTTTTGAAAATGATTCTTCTTCATCTTTATAAGAGATAATGTATAGACAATAGAGTTAATTATCTTTTTTGACATTTTTTCAAGTCTCGTATAATTGTACTTCCCATAACTTCTCCATAAATTTGTGTTGTAGCAAGGTTTTTATGCCCTAATAATTTTTGCACGGTTGTTATATTAGCACCTTTATATATCAATAAAGTAGCATTAGTATGCCTTGCAGAATGGAATGAAAAGTGTTTGCTTATTTTTGCCAATTTGCCAATTCGTATCAGCTCTTTATTTACACTTGAGTTATTTTTAATTGAAAAAAATGAGCTCCATTTTCCCTGGTATTTTTGTAATAAAGTTAAAGCCTTGCCTTCAAACAGCAAGTTTAAAGGCAATTTCACTTCTGTACCTGTTTTGACAGAGTCAAAGATTAGCCATAATTTTCCATCCATTTTTACGATATTTTTCTCATTCAAATTCACAAAATCAGAATACCGCAATCCCGTATAGCAGCAAAATAAAAATGCATCAAGAGTATGTTCCAGACAACTATTTCTTCCTGTCAAAGACACTTCTTCCAATCTTTTCATTTCTTCCGGTAATAAAAAAACATGTTTTCCTTCCTTCATTTTAATTTTATATCTTCTGAAGGCATAGTTATTGGGATCAATGTATCCTTTATTAATTGCAGCATTAACAAAAGATTTCAAATGCTTCATATGCTTGGCTACTGTATTTGTTTGATATCCAGATTCATAAAGAAATTTTTCAAAATCCGTAACGAAATTATAGGTTAAGTCTTCAAACTCAATTGTCGGTTTGAACGATTGTAAAAGGGATATTGTTGTTAAATGGTTGCGCTTAGTGCTATCTTTTAGCTGAGAAGACATTATTTCTTTACGCGCAAACCCTAAGAATGAAGCATCTGTATTCGATTTGAACTCTTCTTTTATGAGGCTTAAGGTTATTGTCTTTCCTTGCCTCCACAAACTTAATTCTTTTTTCTCTAATTCAATAATAAATTCATTAAGCATGCCATTCAGCGCATCTTGGTTAGGATGATCTTTGATGATTTTCCTTTTTACATCCCATTGTTCTGGCCGTAAATAAACATGTGTGGAAAAATACACTTTCTTTTTATTCAAGTAGGCTTCAACTTGGACCAAAGCGGTCCCTCTGTCATTTAAACTTTTTTTTCGATTGTAAACGAAACGATAACTGATTTTCCTCATAATTTAATTCTTTAATTGAAATTCTATAATAAGACGCAATAAAGAAAAGTAGAAAAGCATTATCCTACTATTTTGTTCTCATCTTTATATTTATTAGACGATTCGTTAACATTTATAGGTTAATGTATGTTTACCTGATCAGTTATAAATTGAAAGTTTCTCTTTTTAACGACTTAAAAAAAAGAATAAATATGAGGTTTATTTTCGTCTTTTGTGAGTTTTAAATGCCTAAAAGCATAAAAATATAGCAGTTTAGTATGTTTTTTACAATAATTTGTTTGATATTACAATTTTATTCATACCTTTGTCATTTGTTAGAGTGAATGAATTTATATTAATGTAAAGTTAAACTTTAAGAGAGAATTTTATGAAAAGAAAATTAATGCTGTTATTGACCTGCCTTTTTGTAGGTATAGGTTTGGTAACCGCTCAGATCACGAAGGTAACAGGTACTGTTATTTCGGAGGAGGACGGATTACCCGTAGTTGGCGCCTCTATTTTAGTAAAAGGTACTACTGTAGGTACAGTTACTGACATGGATGGTAAATTTACATTATCAAATGTTCCAAGTTCCGCAAAGACTTTGGTAGTTTCCTTTATCGGAATGGCTACACAAGAAGTAGCTATAAAACAGACTGTTAATATCACTTTGAAGTCGGATGCCGAAGTGCTTGAAGAAGTGGTAGTAACAGGATATGGAGTTCAACGCAAAGCTTCATTTACTGGTGCTGCTGCTATTATTGGTGAAGATGTTATAGCCAAAAAATCTGATGCTAATTTTGTGAAAGCACTAGAAGGAGCTGTACCAGGCGTACAAATGAGCAACTCTACCAGTATGCCTGGTGTTTGGAGCGAGATTTATGTTCGTGGACGTGGTTCTTTGAATTCAGGCACTCAGCCATTATATGTAATAGATGGAATGCCTGTCAACTCTGAAACAGATGGTATGAGTACGACTACAAATAATAATTTTGATCCGATGGCCGCAATCAACCCTTCTGATATTGAAAGTGTTACAGTTCTAAAAGATGCTGCGGCTACAGCCATTTATGGTTCACGCGCAGCTAATGGCGTTATTGTAATCACTACTAAAAAAGGAAAAGAGGGAAAAATGAGCATCAACTTAGACATTAAACAAGGATTTGTTTCAATGGGAAATCATAATATGGATTACGCCAATGCTCAAGAATCTATGAATCTATTTGCTCACGGACGTTCTGTTGCTTATGGTAACACCTATGATGAGAGCTATGATTATTTGAAAAAAGTATATCAAGGTTATGGTTGGGATGGTGTTTCATCCTACGATTGGATGGATGCTATCACCCGTAAAGGATACTACCAAGACTACAATGTAAACCTCCAAGGACGTTCTGGTTCTACTGGTTATTATGTTAGTTTAGGTTATTTAGATACTGAAGGATTGATTATTGGTTCTGACATGAAACGTTATTCAGGACGTTTGAACCTAGACTCTAAGTTCAGTTGCTTTACTATCGGTGTCAACGCTTCATACAGTAATTCTACCCAAAACGGCTTTTCACAAGCTACAAGTGGCTCTATGTCCAGCGCTACTGTAGCAGCTATAAGTTCTATGAATCCTATGATGCCTTTCTATAATGAAGATGGAAGTTATGCCAATATCAGTAATTATAATCCTCTAGCTTTATATGATGAAAAAGCTGGTGAAATCAATGAAAACAATAATCAAACATTGAACTTCAACCCATATTTGCAGATTGATCTCGGAAAAGGTATTTATGCAAAAACTACCTTAGGTGTAAATATTGCTGATTTACGTCAATATCAATATTGGAGTGCATTATATAATCCACAAGCTGTTGATTATAATGGATTAGGTCAACAGTACAATTCTCGTTATACAACAATTACGTGGAACAATGTATTAGGTTGGAACTATACTTTTGACAAACACAATATTAACTTGTTATTAGGTCAAGAGATGCAACGAAAGAATTATTTCTATGAATATTATTCAGGCTCTGATTTCCCATTTGCAGCTGATGGAAAAACCGACCTTTCTACTGCTGGAACTCCTCAAGGATCGGAATATTATAAGAAAGAAGCTCGATTGGCATCATATTTTATGGATGCACACTACTCTTACGAGGATAAATATTATGTATCTGGTTCATTCCGCCGTGACGGTTCCTCTGTTTTCGGTTCAAATCATCGTTGGGGTAACTTTTGGTCTGTTGGTGGAAAATGGCGTGTAAGTGGAGAAGAATTTCTTAAAGATAATTCTATTATTACCAATGCCACTCTTCGGGCCTCTTACGGAACCGTAGGTAATCAAGATATCGATTGGTATGCAGCACGTGGTTTCTATTCTTCCGGATACAATTATAACGAAAAGCCTGGTATGACTCCCACTAGCATCTCTAATTCAGATTTGACATGGGAAACTTCAAAAAAATTTGATATAGGTTTTGATTTATCTTTAATTAATCGTATCCATCTTACTTTCGATTATTATAATGAAGAGACGAGTGACGCATTGTTTGAAGTACCATTGTCCATGACTACAGGTATGTCTACAGTATACCAAAATATTGGTGCAATCCGCAACCGTGGTATTGAAGCATCTATCAATGCATCTGTTATCAACAACAATAATCTTACATGGAATATTTATGCAAATATGACATGGAACAAAAATAAGATCATCAAACTATCTACAGATGAACCCATAGAATATACTTATCAAATTATTGAAGAAGGACGCCCCTATCGCCAATTCTATATGAAAGAATATGCAGGCGTTGACCGCGAAAATGGTAAACCATTATGGTATCTGAATGAAGAAGGCAACGAAACGACCTCCGACTACAATGCAGCAGCCAAACGTTATGTAGGCGATGCTGACCCCAAAGTTTTAGGTGGATTCGGTACAAATTTAAGTTGGAAAGGATTTGACTTTAACATGAACTTTACCTATAGATTAGGAGGAAAAGTTTTCGATTCCGGAGCTTCATTCACCGGATTTGGTATGGCCAATCGTACTCCGTTGAAAGACGTTGCATTAAATTCATGGACAGAAGAAAATAAAGATGCCAAATATCCACAATATATTTATGGAGATCCCAATAAAGCAACTCAAACTTCTTCTAGATTCTTATATAGCAGTAATTTCTTACGTATCAGTAACATGACCTTAGGTTACACTGTGCCCGTAAATCTAACAAAGAAAATATTCATTCAAAAATTACGAGCTTATATATCCATTGATAATTTATATACATTTACATCCAATGATTTTGTTGGGTATAATCCTGAAACCTATTCCAATGGTGTAATTGCGTGGCAATATCCAGTAACCCGTACATTCATCGGAGGTATTCAATTAAGTTTTTAAATAAGGTAAAATTTAATAAAGGAAAGATATGAAAAAATATATTTTAAATGCAATTGCCATTTTTACATTTGCAACAGGACTTTCCTCATGTGGTGACAGTTTTCTTGAAACTGACAACTATAAAGGAGTGGACCTAGAAGGAGGGCTCAACACTGTAACTAACGTTAGTACAGCATTAAATGGAACTTATTATCAATTATTTTATTATGCATTTGCTGGTAACTATGCTTTAGCTATTGGTGATATTCCTACAGATATTACTTATTGGAATACTAAAACCGGACATTTTGATGGTATTTATACCTATACTTTTACAGATACAGATACTTATTTAAAAAGTATTTGGGAGTATGGTTATAAAACAGCTGATAATGCAGCACGTGTAATTCAAGCTTCTCAAGCACTATATAACAATGCAAGCGATGATGAAAAAACAGAACTTAATATGTATATGGCTGAAGCTTATGCTCTAAGAGGTTACGCACAATTATTGCTTACTAATATTTATGGGCACCAAATAAAAGTGAATGGACAAGATTTTTCTTCCGAACTAGGAATCGTCATAATTGACCAACCCAAAGAAGCATTGACTAAAATCAGCCGTTCTACTGTTGGCGAAAGCTATGAAGCCATCATCAATGACCTAAAAAATGCATTATCCCATTTTGAAGCAGCTGGTAAAGACAGAGGAGAACTCCAATATTTAGGAAAAGCTGCTACTAATGGTTTATTGGCCCGTACCTACCTATATTTAGAAAATTGGGATGAAGCAAGAAACTATGCAGAACAAGCACTAAAAACAGCGGGTATTACTACTTTAACCAACGATGCTAATGCATACAAAGCTCTTTATAATAGTGAAATATCAAATTCCGAAAGTATGTTTGCTTTAGCTATTACTAATACAACAAACTGGTCAGCTAATTCATATGGAACTTTGTGGTCTACATACAACTTTAGTCCTAGTCCTAAACTAATTTCAATGTATGCAACTAACGATTGCCGTAAAATTCTTATTGATGGAAGAGATAAAACTTCTACAGAATCTGAACCTGTTTACACAGGTGGTAAAATTGCTCACTTTTCGTCAGGTAACCCTGCTCGTGGAACTAATTATATTGTAAATGCTCCGGAAATGTATTTAATTAAGGCTGAAGCAAATGTACAATTAAACAAATTGAATGAAGCCAAAGAAGCTTTATTAGTAGTAGCCAAGCGTAATTTAGATATAAAATCAACAAACGATTTACCGAGCGAAAAAGAAAATCTTATGAGTTTTATAAAAGACGAACGTGCTCGTGAGTTATTCCAAGAAGGTATGCGTCTATATGATTTGCGTCGCTGGAATGAAAGAGTCAGTGTATATGCCAACAGTGCTCCAGCCATCAAATTTACTTATACTAATTACGAAATATCAAATTTAGTATTTCCTATTCCTAGTGCAGAAATCAACGCTGGATTCGGAGTAACTCAGAACAATTGGACAAATACTCTTCCAAAATAAATAATCACATTTTTTATTTTGAAAGAAAAATGCTTTTCAAGGGATGCCCCCATACACAGGAGCATCCCTTGAAAACAAATATCGGGCATTCCTTATGCAAATACATTGTTTGTGCCAACAGACTTATCCATCAACATCTTCCATTCAATTTTATAAGAAAGAAGCGATTTCCCGCCAATCCCTCATATCAAAACCAGGTTTAAAAGGCAAGCTCTTCTCACCTTTTATATTATAATAAACATTTCCCATCCCTACGTTTTTTGCACCTTCAACGTCATTCTTCCAATTATCTCCAATCATTAAAGAAGTATGCAGCTCGGACTGCGTAGCCGACATGGCAAAATAAAAAATCTCCGGAAACGGTTTATGTACTCCTATATCCTCTGACAAAACTATTTTCTTAAAATATCCTTCCACACCGGCAGAACGCATCTTCTGCTCTTGCAATTCCCTAAATCCATTGGACAAAATATACAGATTATAAGCGGATGCCAAATATTCCAAAGCCTCTCTTGCATGAGGCATCAGTTTCTTCTTGTAAACTATATCATCAAAAAAATTATCCGAATAGGCTTTTACCAACGCTTTATCTGCAACGCCTACCTGCAACAACGGATAGGCAAATCTTTGCTCATTCAACTCATCTTTTGTAATCCTACCAGCACCATATTCATTCCATAACTCCTCATTCTTCCCGCTATACAAAGTATAAAAATGCGAAAAAGAACGAAAATAACGATCAAAATGATATTTATCATACATGTCTTGGAATGTATCACGAGCGTTTTCAGTAAAAGCCCATACCGTATCATCCAAATCAATAAATATACTTCTATACATACAACATAAAGCAGATTAAAAAAGGGTTGCGTCACTCACGGCACAACCCTTTCACAGAACAATAATTTAAATTCCTTATTTCACCTGAATAACAAGATAGCGTGATACGCTCCAGAATTCAGTAGGATTTGTAATCTTCAAAGTCAGCTGGCCTTTCGCATCTTTCACCAGTTCATATGAACCAGCCGGATGTGTAGTCAGCAATTCGGCGCGTTTAGAATACAACTTGATTTCCTTATCAGTACGAATATCAATCTGAGTAAAATAATCCTTATTAAAATCCGCACTTTTCAGGACATCACCTTTTTCAAGAATTTTCTGGTCCTTCAATTCAGATTTTGTACCAAAAACAAACCAGGCAGCATTCAAAGCTTTATCCTGGCTGGCTACAGTTGCAGCCTTCGCCTCATTTTCAGCGGTCAGTTCACTTACATTCTGGCTTAAACCGGCCACAGCATCATCCAGCTCAGCGATACGAATATTTTTTGAAGCCAATTCAGCCTGCAAAGTCTCAATCTGCTGCTGTTTAGCTTCCAACTCCTTCGTCAGGTTGGCTACAGCTTTCTTCAACTGAGCGGAATTATACTGACTATTCTTCAATTGCTTCTCCAGTTTCGCAATCTGCTCACGGTTTGACTGTAATTTTTCACTGATGAAGCGAATATCTTCTTTTATCTTATCAGCACTATTCTCACGAATAGAACCACTCTGTAAGTCTACACGATTCTCAGCTTCATTTATCTGACGAAAACCTTCCTGTACTTCATTGAAAGCACCCATGATATCGTCCAATTCAGCATTTCTGTTTGACAGTTCTACCATCAAAGAATCATTTTGAGCCTTCAAGGCATCTTTCTGAGCTCCATTACCGCATGAAGTCAATAAAGCCACAGATAACAACGATAAAAATACTAGTTTTTTCATTTGCTTTACATTTTAAGTTTATTCATTTTTAGTCCTCTTTCCCACCGAGTACGATTACGATTTCACCTCGCGGCTCGTTTTGAGTGAAATGCGCTATAACTTCAGTTAATGTGCCCCGAACACTTTCTTCGTGAATTTTTGAAATCTCACGACATACGGAAACAGGCCTTTCGGCACCGAAAAACTCGGCAAATTGAGTTAAGGTTTTCACCAAACGGTAGGGTGATTCATAAAATATCATCGTCCGTTTTTCTTCTTGCAAAGAGGTCAAACGGGTCACTCTTCCTTTTTTTTGTGGCAGGAATCCTTCAAAGCAGAAACGTTCATCAGGCAATCCCGACGCCACCAGCGCAGGTACAAAAGCAGTAGCTCCAGGCAAACATTGCACCTCAATGTCACTCTTCACACACTCACGCACTATTAAAAATCCGGGATCAGAAATACCAGGAGTTCCGGCATCAGATATTAAAGCAACAGTTTCGCCCGCTTTGATGCGATTCACAATACCTTCCACTGTTTTATGCTCATTAAACTTATGATGAGACTGCATGGCGTTTTTAATTTCAAAATGTTTCAAAAGAATACCCGAAGTACGCGTGTCTTCCGCCAATATCAAATCAGCCTCTTTCAACACACGGATGGCACGGAAAGTCATATCCTCTAAATTTCCTACTGGAGTAGGTACGACATACAGTTTTCCCATAAAACAATTGCATTCTGTTATACTGGAACAAATGTAGAAAGAATTTAAATGCATAAAGTTAATTGTCCCAATTATTTAACAGATGTTGCACTTTTGTTTAACATTATATCTTTTATTAATAAATTTCCAAGTGAAAATAATCCTTTTTCGGGGTACAAGTCGTACATTTGCACTCAGAATTAATCTAATTGTTATAACTAAATTATGGTAGTTTTTTCAGAAGACCACATCCAGGAAACACGTAGAAGAGGAAGAATAGAAGTAATATGCGGCTCAATGTTCTCAGGTAAAACCGAGGAACTAATCCGCCGTTTGAAAAGAGCGAAGTTTGCCCGTCAACGGGTTGAAATATTCAAACCGGCCATAGATACACGCTATTCGGAAGAAGAAGTTGTATCACATGACAGCAACTCTATTGCCTCCACCCCTATTGATTCTTCTGCCAGCATCTTGCTTTTCTCCTCAGACAAGGATGTAGTGGGTATAGACGAAGCGCAATTTTTTGACGAAGGTTTGGTTGATGTCTGCAACAAACTGGCTGACAACGGGATAAGAGTCATTGTCGCCGGATTGGACATGGATTTCAGGAGAGTTCCTTTCGGACCTATACCTGCCTTGCTGGCTATTGCAGACGAAGTAACCAAAGTTCATGCCATTTGTGTGAAATGTGGGAACTTGGCCTATGCCACCCACCGAATCACCAAAAGCGAAAAACGGGTCCTATTAGGGGAAAAGGCAGACTATGAGCCTCTTTGCCGGACCTGCTATATGGAAGCTTTGAAAGAGGAAACTGAAAATAAATAACACACACTTTATGATACAGAAAAAAATAACATTCGATAGTTTTATCCGCGGAATATTGACAGCGATGGTCATTATCGGCATTCTATATCTGGTCAACCGACTCAGCGGAGTGCTGCTTCCTTTCTTCATAGCATGGCTGATAGCCTATCTTACCTATCCGATGGTCATTTTCTTTCAGAACAAATTGCGTCTGAGGAACCGGGTAATCTCCATATTGGTTGTTTTGCTGGTATTACTGTCCATTATCACTTTAGCATTTGTAGGACTTGTACCACCAATCATTGAAGAATTCGGCAAACTGAAAGAATTGCTCACCGCCTATTTTATCGAAGGATCCAAGCAAGCAGCTATTCCCGGCACAGTGGCCAATTTCATAAAAGAGCACATAGATATGTTGAAAATACACGAAGCGCTGAACGAAAGCAATTTTGCGAATACCATGCGTAATGTTCTTCCCCAAGTATGGGCATTGCTGACCCAATCTGTCAATATTGTATTCAGTGTATTCACCTCATTCATCATCCTGCTGTACACTTTCTTCATTCTATTAGATTATGAAGCCATTGCACGGGGATGGATAAAACTGATCCCTGCCAGACACCGTGAAATGACAGTACATATTGTCACGGATGTACAGGACGGCATGAACAAATATTTCCGCGGGCAGGCGTTTGTCGCTTTTTGTGTAGGGATTCTGTTCAGCATAGGGTTTCTTATTATTGATTTCCCGTTAGCCATCGGTTTCGGATTGTTTATCGGGCTTCTCAATATGGTTCCCTACCTTCAGCTTATCGCTTTTATTCCCACAGTCTTATTAGCCTTACTGAAGGCTGCGGATACAGGAGAGAATTTCTGGTGGATATTATTTTGCGCCTTCCTTGTGTTCTGCATCGTACAAATTATACAAGACGGTCTGATTGTACCGAAAGTTATGGGAAAAATCACAGGATTGAATCCTGCTATCATTTTATTATCCCTCTCCGTCTGGGGGGCATTAATGGGAATTGTAGGTATGATTATCGCTTTGCCTTGTACCAGCTTGATGCTTTCTTACTATCAAAGATACATACGAATAAAAGAAAAAGAATTTTCCGGAGGGATAGAACACACTGATTTTCAGCACAAAGAGAATTCTAACGAAAAATAATTCAAAAAAATCAGATTCTGGTTCAGAATATTTTTTTGCCTCCGCCGCCGCTTCTGCGGCGATCACGCTGATCCCCGGTGACGTCGCCACCCCGATCGCCGACAAGCTGGCCGATCTGAGCTCCCATTTTCTGCTGGTGCTGTGTGCCGTGTTCCTGGAAAAATATCTGCTGACCATCACCGGAACGGTGACCTTTTCCTTCCTGATCCCCGTGTCCTGCCTGCTGTATGTGCTGTATGTCCTCTTTGACTGGAAAAGCCTCCGTCTGTTGGCGGCAAGGCTGACCGCGTTTGGACTGCTGATCTTTTTGGTCATCCCAGCCAGCGTCTATGTCTCTGATCTGATCGAGGACTCCTACCAGGCATCCATCGAGGCCACCATTGAAACAGCCAGAGATGCCGCCGCAGAGCTGGAGAGCGAATCAGAGACGGCGGGCGAGGGAGAAAAAGGCTTCTTTTCCGGGCTGATCTCCACCGTGACAGACGGGGTCTCCGGGATCACGGACA
>OLPA01000863.1_pt1 | contig 27352 bp, 25 predicted proteins | sample 1672811 | NCBI WGS metagenome assembly OLPA01 (sample SAMEA3136726, study PRJEB25190) | human gut metagenome | biome: human gut; feature: human-associated habitat; material: faeces | place: Austria | collected 2013
CCTCTCAACCCTCCAGGGCTGGTTTATCTCAGCTTTATCTGCCCCGCCGACCGCTCCAGCTCCCCCGAGATAGTTATGTTCCGCAAATACCTTCTCGATATATGCAAGCACAGGTCCTGACGGCTTCTCCCGCTGTTTTTTCGATGTTAAAAGGGCTTCCTGACGCTTTTCTCGCGGCAGTAAGCCCTTTTTCTCTTTGTTTTATCTTATTAATTTGCCAGGCTCACGTACTTGTCGTACAGGAAGCCGTACTGCTTTCCGCACTTTGCAAAGCACCATCCGTCGGATACATAGTATACCGTCACATTCTCTCCCTTATCCAGCTTGCCCAGCTTCTTGCTGCCGGTGGAAGGGCCGCTCCTGATGTTCACTTCGGAATTCGTCACGCATTTCTGTGGTGTTATGCCTGAGCTGACCCTTTGTATGTCCACAGTACCCGCCTTTGTAGGTTTGAGATAATCGGAACTAATAAAGCCCGCCTGCCCGCCGTATACGACGTAATACCAGCTTCCCGTCTGGCCTATTATCTCCACCTCGGCGCCCTTTTTAAGGGTTTCGTAAACCTTGGTATTCTTCGTATTGGGGCCGCTCCGGAAGTTCACTTTGGAATTGGTCTCGCCCCTGGGCAGCACCACGCCGGAGCCGCTGTCCACATTCGCTGCCGTATCCTTATCATTCTCCCCGGTGCCTACGGCCGTGCCTTTATCGTGTACAGTGCCCGTGACGTACTTCGCGTATATGTAGCCCCTTGTACCCTTGTATTCCACAAGGCACCAGCCATTTTCATTAGCGTATATGGTAACCTCGGTGCCCTTGGGCAGGCGCGCGAGTTTCTTTGTACTGGAGGAAGGACCCTGCCTCATATTCACCTTGGTATTGGTTTTTCCAGTGCCTATGGCGTCGTCGCTTTCCGCCCTGCCTGCATTCTGCTGCTCGCCCCCCGCATATGCTTCCGTCACCTTTACATACTTTGAGCTTACAAAGCCCTCCGTTCCGTCAGAGGTCTTTACGGAGTACCGGCCATCCTTTTTGCCATAAAGTATAAGCTCTGTATCCTTTTTCAGAGTAGCTATTATCGCTGAATCGGTATTGCTGCCCTTGCGCAGCCTGACGCTGCCAGTGGTAACGCCCTTGCCGGCAGCATCTGAGCCGCCGTTTACCTTCTGTGTGCCTGTCTGCTGTATGTAGTCCTTGTGTACGTATCCCTTCAGTTGTCCCGCCTGGACGCTGTACCAGCTGCCGGACTGACCGAGTATGTATACTCCGGTGTTCTTTTCAAGCTTCTTTAAGGAATTATACGACGTGCCGGGGCCTATGCGCATATTCACTCTGGAGGCGGTCACCCGGCCTACCTTTACTGTATCTCCGCCATCGTCCTGCTTCGGGACAGTCACAGTATCGGCCTGAGATTCGATAATCTCCTGCTTCTCCCCGTCTGTAACCTTTACGTAGCTTTCGCTGATATATCCAAGCTTGCCGCCTGCCTCGCCATAATACCAGCCTCCGGTCTTGCCGTATATGCTTATGCTGGTGTTTTTATCCAGCCTGTCTATGCTGGCATAGGACACCGCGGGGCCATTGCGGAAGTTTACCCCCTGCCCCGTCACTATACCTGAGGCCACGGACTCCGGAACCAGTATTATCTCCGTCGCTTCGCTGTCATCATTACCGCCGTTTGTGGCGTCGGTATACGGTACCTCCTCCTCTTCATCGGCATCTGACTTCTGCGCTGGGTAGCCCGTTATGCTCACATATGTGGATATGACGTACCCCTTCTTGCCGCTTGGCGTGGATACCAGATACCAGCCCCCCGTGGAATCGTATATGTACAGCTGCGTATCTCTTTCCAGCTTATCGATGCTCTCATAGGAGGTGCCGGGGCCTGTCCTCATATTCACGCCGGAGCCGTTCACAGTACCGTATGCCTGTACGCCCTCCGGAGCATCTGCAGCAGGACTGCCGGACGGCGCCGGGGTTGCCTCAGCCTGCGGCCTTTCGCCCTTATACTCCAGATACTTTTCGGATATATAGCCGCTCTTGCCATCATACACTGCCTGAGCCCATCCATCGTTGCTGCCGTATACGTATACGGTGCTGCCCGCGGGAACGGTGCATATGCTGCTGTACTTTGTGCCTGCTCCGGAACGCAGTTTCACGCCGCCGGTAGTGACCGCTTCGACGCAGCTGCCGGAGGGGGTAAACTCCACGCTGCTGTTTTTATTGATAGGATCCTGCGGCGCAGATACATCGATGCTCGCAAAGGAAGCGCCAGGATAATAGAATTTCAGTATTTCCCTATAGCTCATGCCCGCGCTTCCCATTGCCTGCGCGCCCCGCTGGCTCATTCCTACGCCGTGGCCAAAGCGCACGTGGTATATCTTATAATACCCCGATGAGTCCATTTCGCCCCAGTATGCGCGCAGTGTCTTGTCGTACACCACGCCATAGCTTTCGAACTCGCTGGTATAGAACTCCAGAGTCACTCTTTCGGATCCCATTCCGTTCTGGCTGGCCGCAAGCTCTATGCTGCACTTTGACATACAGCGGCTGGTGCCTGAGTACTTGGGTGAATGTACGGATACGGAATATATGCCGTCTATCTGGTTAACCTGGTAGCCCAGCGCCCTCGAAGCCTTGTCCAGCAGCATATTCATCAGTGCCGGGCTTATCTCGCCGCCCATGTTCACCGGGAGCTTTATGGTTTCCATCTTGCTGTATGCGTTGCCGAGATCGTATGGATCGAGACGTATATCGTAGCCGCCGTCGCTCAGCCGCTTTGAGGGCCACGCCTGGCTGGGCAGCAGAGTCTCGCCTCCGTTGCTGGCAGCGTAGTAGGTACACAACATCCTGCCGTTTACTGCAAGTATTTCGTCAAGCGTACTGTCCACCGCCTCTATCACATTGGTATAAGAGGCGTTATATCCCTTGTATACCTGCTCCGCCGAGGTATCGCCTATATAGTAATCTCCCGATGTGGTCATGTTGGAAAGCACGTAGCACTTTGCCGCCACCGCCTGTGCCTTCAGGGCCTCTATAGGGAATGTATTGCTCATTTCATACCCTACCACACCGTAAAGGTAGTGAGCCAGCGGCACCTCGTTTACCACGCGTATATAGCCGGAGGACATCACCTTTAAGTTAAAATGGCCCAGGTAGCATCTGCCGTTGAGCTTAATATAACCCGCCTCACGCGATACCCTCTCGCGCATTATTGAAAACGACTGGCCGGTATATATCTCCCCCTGGGAGCCGGAATGGTAAAGCGTCATGGTACCGTCGCCGTTGCTGCGCACCGTTACTGTGCCTCCGGTAAACTCCGCACCGTTTTCCTTGATAAAATACTTACCGGAAGCATACATGGTAAGCACGGTAGCATTGTTGGTGGAAAGCTTTACCTTTATCCAGCTATAGTCTGCCGCCGCATGGGCCTGCTGCGGCACAGCGCAAAGCAGCAGCACCGTCGCCATTAGCATCGCCATCAACCTTTTCATCATGCATTACCCCTATATAAAATATAAATTGATCGAATCGTATCGAATTATATAGAAATATACCATATATCGGGGTAATTGTGTGCATTTGCACAATTTATTTACAAATTTGGGCCAAAATAACTAATCAATTGTATTTTCCCCCAGATAACATACCGTTCAGCCTTCTCCCCTTATCTTAACCCCAGTATCACGCCGCAGCCTATGCGGTCGCCAGCGTCGCCTGAAGGCTGAGTGGTAAAGTCGTCCCGCTTAGCGTGAATTATTACGCTGCGCCCCATTATCTCCGACGGCGCAAACCTATCTGTATAAAAACCCTGCCATGCATATCCCCGGTTGCTAAACAGCGGCGGCATATCTCCCGCGTGAGCAGGGTGCGGGCAGTTTTTCGGATTGTAGTGTCCACCCGCTGAGGAAAAGGACATATCCATATCACCGGTGCAGTCACCCGTTGCATGAATATGCATGGCAAAAATGTTTGATGCACAGGGTCCCGGATCCTGCGGCAGCCCCCACAGCTCGGCAATAACCACGGTGCCGCACCTATATGGAAAGAAATCGGCATAGCCCCTTAGGCCCGGATGCTTTTCGTCCCCCCTCAATACGGCGCGAGCCGCCGGCCTCGCTCCTACAATAGACATAATGGACTGTTCGTGCAGATACAAGAAACCCCCCCCTTTTTTACATACTATGCGCCGCATATATCCAATGTTATCGCTCAGAAAGGCGAATCTCCGCATATGATAAAAACTCCCCCGGTTATACGGAGGAGTAAGCATTTTAGCGTTATACGTTTCAGATGAGGTTCTTCTCGTTTTCCTTGCTGAACATATGCAGCACGTTTCCGCCAAAGGTAAAGTTTACCTTGCTTCCGTAGCCGAACATCTGCTGTGCGCTGCCGTCCAGATCCATTGTGGGGATTATCACCACAACATCTTTGCCATTGGCATTTACATGGAGATGCACGGAGCTGCCCATCATCTCGGATACGTCCACGGTTGCACTGATGTGCGCCGCCGCGTCGTCAGAGCAGAGCATTATGTGCTCCGGCCTTATGCCGAGGGTTATATCCTGGGGCTCAACATTATTGGCCCTAAGCGCCTGCTGCTTTTCTTCGGGCAGGTGAACCCTTGCGCCGTCCAGCTCTACATAATATCCGTCAGCGTCCTTATCCAGTTTGGCATCAAAGAAGTTCATCTGCGGAGTTCCTATGAAGCCCGCCACGAAGAGGTTTGCAGGGTGGTTGAACACCTCCTGAGGGGTGCCTATCTGCTGAATGAATCCGTCCCGCATTATGACTATGCGGTCGCCGAGGGTCATAGCCTCGGTCTGATCGTGAGTAACGTAGACGAAGGTAGTGTTTATCCTCTGGCGCAGCTTTATTATCTCCGCACGCATCTGATTGCGCAGCTTTGCATCCAGATTGGAAAGAGGTTCATCCATCAGAAATACGGCTGGGTCACGCACTATCGCGCGTCCTATAGCCACACGCTGACGCTGTCCGCCGGAAAGGGCCTTGGGCTTTCGGTCGAGGTACTGGGTTATGTCCAGTATCTCCGCCGCTTCCTTTACCTTGCGGTCTATCTCGTCCTTGGGGGTCTTCTTGAGCTTGAGGGAGAAAGCCATATTCTCATATACCGTCATATGAGGGTACAGGGCGTAGTTCTGGAATACCATGGCTATATCCCTGTCCTTAGGAGCTACATCGTTCATAAGCTTGTCGCCTATGTACAGCTCGCCAGCGGTAATGTCTTCAAGTCCCGCTATCATGCGCAGGGTTGTGGACTTTCCGCAACCGGAGGGGCCTACCAGCACGATAAATTCCTTGTCTGCAATGTCAAGGTTGAACTCCTGCACCGCTACGACGCCCTCATCGGTAACCTGAAGATTATGCTTCTTTTCAGGCTGATCCTTGGCCTTTTTCTTTGGCTCACTGTTTGGGTAGACCTTTTTGATGTTTCTGAGGCTTACTTTTGCCATATTCTTTTTTCGGCTGCGACCGTTCTGCCTCCGCAAGGAACGGCCTCGGGATAAAGGCAATTATCCCATTACGACAGGTCTCCACACTGCCGCACCGCCAGCCGCGGCGGACCTTCTCCTTTTTTAGCCCCTCACGTATTATTTAAGTGGAGTAACACGCGGGGGTTAAATAGGTTTATTTTATTAAATATATCATATTTACCCGCGCCATTTCAACGGTCATGCGACAGATTTTCACTTTTCCCATAAAGAAAAATGGCGAATTTGTTAAAGGATAAACTTTTCTTGAAAATGCCCCTGCCCATGCTATAATTACTATGTTGAAATATAATCCTATTGATAGTTTTTTATATTCCTTCGGAGGACTGCCAATGTATTGCCTTGACAACATCGACAATATAAAAAATACCGTTCGACCTAAGAAGACTGCGCACGTTTACGTGCCCTACAATTGCGGCAGGAAGTGCCCCTTCTGCGAATCCCGCAAGATGTACGATACGCTGAACGTCTCATTGGATAAGACCCTCGAGGTGCTCCGCCGCATAGCGGATTCCGACATCGAGGATATAATGATAACCGGCGGCGAGCCCTGTGACAATCTTGATTATCTCGGCAAAATGCTGGATATACTCAAAGACAAGATCGTCTACGTAAACACCCTTTTCCCCTCCGAATCCGCAAAAGACATCGCCCATATGTTCGATGTGGAATATCCCTGCGTAAAAGGCATAAACATCTCCCGCCACCTCAACACATACGAAAAGGACTCCGCCTTCCTCTACGCCCCCGCCACTGACGACGTACTGGGCAATCTGAAGGTTCCCGTCCGCATAAACTGCGTCATACAGGACCGGCGCGCCCCATTTTCATGGGTGGATTCCGTAGTACGGCGCTGGGAAAAGCAGCACGATCACAAGCCCAATCTTGAACTGCACTTTCGGGAGAACTTCAACGAAGTAACGGCGGAGAACCTGCACATACAGGACAGCCCCTTCCTGAAGACGCTGTGTGAGAACTACAAATATCACTACTACAACATGGGTACTTCCTTCGATGACGTATCCTTCCTGTCGGACAGCGGCATGACGGTATATTACCACAAGATACTTCCCTACAGCATATGCAAAATAGGCCCCCTCACCATACTGCACGAAATGGTGGTCTTTCCCGACGCCGAGGTATGCACCGACTGGGACGGCAGCAAGGACGGGCTGGAAGAGTACTGCAAATGGGTCAATTACAAGCTCTGATCATAAAAAGGCCGGGATAGCCCGGCCTTTTTGTTTTGGATGTCATATTTCCTTTATCATGGTGAACATGCCAAGGCGCATGCCTTCCCGGCTGTGTATTGCGTTGGGAAGTTCTCCCGTCACCCGATAACCCAGCTTTTCGTAAAGGCATTTCGCCCTGTCGTTGCCCTCTATAAATTCCAGTTCCATTTGGCTTATGCCCATGGTCTTAGCCTGCTTTTCCAAAGCGTTCATCATTATAGTGCCGAGGCCCTTACCCCAGCATTTGCTTATCACGCTTATGCCCACGCTTGCCCTGTGCCGCACCTTGGACTTCTTCATCCCGGCACAGTTGAGTGAGCAGAGACCCACAAGCTCACCGTCTATATCACATACCAGCATCAGCGTGCCATCCGACTCATTGGTCATCTGTATAAAGGCCGCTTCGCTTTCGTCGCTCCGTATTATCTCGTCCGGGTAGTGTATAAGGTATTCGGTCTCCCCTGCGCAGATCCGCATGAGCTCCAGCACCTTGCCGCCTTCGCATGGCTCCGCATTGCGAAGAACTCCGTATCTCTTATCCTTCAGCCGTATCAGCTCAGCATCGTACCTCATCAGGCGTCCGCATCCTCCTGCCTCGCCCTGCGCTTGCGCTTGCCCTTAAGGCTTACATCCAGCTTTAGGGCGTTGTGTGGACATACGGTAACGCACTTGCCGCAGCGTATGCAGTCGGTAGAGTTAGGCTCCTTGTATACGGGTATATCCAATCCGCAGGCCTTCTGGCAGGCGCCGCACCCCACACAGCGGCTCTTGCTCACCCGCATTCTTACCAGCGATACAGGGTTCATCAGGCCGTATATGGCGCCCAGGGGGCAAAGATAGCGGCAGAATGGGCGGAACATGAGTATAGAGCCTGTGATTATCACCACCAGCAGAAAAAGTTTCCACGTAAACAGCCAGCCTATAACGCTCCTCAGCTCCTCGTTGAGGGCGAGCAGCGGTATACCGCCCAGCAGTGTGCCGGAGGGACATATCCACTTGCAGAACCACGGCAGGCCTACGCCGTATGAGCCCTTGACAAGCATGGGCAGCAGTATGCACATAACCACGAGTACGACGTAGCGTGTCTTGCGCAGGTATTTCTCGCCTGGCAGCCGACGTATTTTTTTCTTTGGAGGTATCTTGAACAGCAGATCCTGCACCAAGCCGAAGGGGCAGAGCCAGCCGCACACTATCCTGCCGAACAGCGCACCTATGGTTATAAGCGTGCCTAATACGTAAAATGGGAATCCGCGCGTCCGGCCCGCCAACGCATTTTGCAGCGAGCCCATAGGGCATGCGCCCCATGCGCCTGGGCAGGAATAGCAGTTCAATCCCGGAACGCATATATTCTTGACGCCCCCCTGATATATGGTGCCGTTTATATAGCCCGAGGCATAGCTGTTTGTCAGCAGCGTCCAGCAGGCCTGAAAGTATATTCGCGCCCTGAGAAAGGGGTGGTTTTTCTTTTTGCTTTTCTTCTTATCCAAGGCCGATACACTCCATGCAGATCATTATGGCCTTTTGCATGACGGCATTGGCCTCGCCCCTTACCGCACCTATGACGATAAAGGCCAGACCTGCCGCTAAAAGTGCCAATGATATAATGCTACGCTTTTTCATTCATCACCGTCTCGATAATATCTATCCATTTCTGTTTGCTCTTTGCGCCGTGTACCACCGTTACGAGCCTTCCTTCCGAGTCGTAAAACTTCGTTGTGGGTACAGTGTTAACGCCCTGCAGTATGGTATTCCTCACGCTCGCGCTGGCGGTAATGTTGGTAAAATTGCCCCCCGCGCTTTCAAACATCTCCTCGGAGCTCAGCAACGTGTCAGGACTCTCCGGTATCGCGTCCGCCGCAAGGCCTATTATTCTGAATCCGCTGCCCTTGTATTCCTTTGCCAGTTCTGAGAGATCACCCATCTCTTGCAGACAGCTCGGTCAGGTACGGGTCCAGATATTCACCATAGTTATGCGGTTCTTGCTGAACAGGCTGCTGCCGGTGCTGCTGCCATCCAGCGTAGTCGTCTCGAAGCTTATAGCCTTGGAGCTGCTCTCGTACGAAAGGGACTGTTTTGTATAGTTGCCCGCATAGGGCGTCTTTACTTTTTTCTCAGGCTTAGGCGTCGGAGTAGCTTCAGCCTTCTTGTCGTCCTTTTTGCCTTCCGTCTGCTCCTTATTGCCGCTGCTCTGCTTGTCCTCCCGCTTTTGGGGCCGCTTTGTGGGTTTGGGCGTAGGTTCCGGAGTAGGCACTGGGGTAACGACGGGCTGTGGCGTAGCATATCCGGTTATGGCGACGAACGTAGTGTCATCCCCGTACTGCTCGTCGTCCAGATATCCTATATCCACCATCACGAAGGTATCCGCTTCTGTCTTTTTTGCGCAGCCAAAGGAGCACAAAAAGCCTGCCGCCATCACTGCCGGCAAAGCCCTTTTGGCCGCCCTATAAACAGAGCCCTTTTTTATGCCGGCCCATACTGAAGCATTTTCCTTCTTATACATGGTTTGATTATAAATCCCGTAAAAAAGGCTGTCAACAAAGAGGGGCAGATTGGGGGAAAAGTTAACAGTTAGGCCATAAGGCCGGCAAGTATGCCGGTATGCTCCAGAAGTATCTTGAGGCCCAGGAGTATGAGCATCACGCCTCCTGTCATCTCGGCTTTTGACTTGTATTTCGTCCCGAAAACGCTGCCCACCTTTGCTCCCGCCATGGATATGATGCAGGTGGTGCAGCCTATAATGCTCACCGCGCCGACTATGTTCACATCGAGGAACGCAAAGGTTATGCCTGCTGCAAGAGCGTCTATGCTGGTAGCCACTGCGAGCATCAGCATGGTCTTGAAGGACAGGGAGCCGCTATCCTCCCCTGCGCCCTCGTCCTTGGACATTGCCTCTCGTATCATATTGGCGCCTATGAGGGCAAGCAATATGAAAGCCACCCAGTGATCTATCGACTGTATGGCATTGCTGAAACGGGAGCCCAGGAAGTATCCTATCATTGGCATAAGCGCCTGAAAGCCGCCGAACCACAGGCCCACTATGCCCGCCTTTCCCATATCTATGCGTTTCACAGCAAGGCCCTTGCATATTGATACGGCAAAAGCGTCCATGGACAGGCCGACGGCCAGAATGAGTATCTCCAATACGCTCATCAGCTTCTGTACCCCTCTCTCGGTAAAAACCGCAAATGGCTTGTAATTATATACTCATTTCATATTATAAGTCAAGGGCGTCCACATGATGAACGTCCCTGACCTTAGCTATGTATTACTTTTGCAGCTCCGCAAGGCGATGCTCCAGCTTGGCGAGCATATCCTTAGCCACATCCAGCTTGTTCTTTTCCTCGTTGATGACCTTCTCGGGAGCCTTGGCAACGAAGCCCGGGTTGCCCAGCTTGCCCTCTGCGCGGGCGACCTCGCCCTTCATTCGATTTATCTCCTTGTTTACCCTCTCTATTTCCTTATCTATGTCGATAAGCTGATCCAGGGGTATGAAGGCCTCGCCCATGGCGCACACGGCATTTACCGCACCCTTGGGTATACCGCTCTTATCCTGCTGTACGATCACGCTCTCCGCGCCGGCCAGCTTCATCAGGTAGGCCTTGGCCATCTCGAAGGCAGGGGCGTTCTCGGCGGGGGTTACCATGTACACGGCGGTGCGCCTTGCGGGAGGTACGTTCATCTCTGCACGGAGGTTCCTTATGGAGCGGATAACGTCCATCACGCCCTCCATCTCCTCTGCCTCCTCAGCAAACTGGAAGTCATTGGTGTACTTGGGCCAGCTTGCGCGCATGATGGTCTCCTCCGCGTTTGGCAGGCTTTGATACAGCTCCTCCGTAATAAACGGCATGAATGGGTGAAGCAGCTTCATGGAGTCGCCCAGCACACGGACCAGTATAGCCTTCACGTTTGCCTTGGCGCTCTCGTCGTCGCCGTAAAGGCGAGGCTTTGCCATCTCTATGTACCAGTCGCAGAACTCGGTCCAGATGAAATCATATACCTTCTGTGCGGCTACGTTGAGCTCGAAGTTGTCCATATTGGAGGTGACTTCACCTGCAACGGTGTTGAGCCTGTGGAGTATCCACTTGTCGGCGATATCCAGCCTTGCCATGTCTATATCGCCTATCTTCCCATCGCCAATGTTCATCTGAACAAAGCGGGAGGCGTTGTAGACCTTATTGCAGAAGTTTCTGGCGGCCTCCACCTTTTTGTTGGAAAAGCGCATGTCGTTGCCCGCGCTGTTGCCGGTCACCAGGCTGAAGCGCAGGGAATCCGCGCCATAATACTTGATTATCTCAAGGGGATCTATGCCGTTGCCAAGGGATTTGGACATCTTGCGGCCCAGCTCGTCCCGGACTATGCCGTGTACGTATACCGTGTCAAAGGGTATCTTGCCCATGACCTTGGTGCCGAACACTATCATTCTGGCTACCCAGAAGAAGATTATGTCGTATCCTGTGACCAGCGTGCTGGTGGGATAGAAGTATTCCAGCTCAGGGGTCTTGTCCGGCCAGCCCAGTGTGGAGAAGGGCCACATGCCGGAGCTGAACCAGGTATCCAGCACGTCCTCGTCCTGATGGACCTTTGCGCCGCAGACGGGGCACTTTTCGGGCGGGTCCAGAGTTACTTCTATATGGCCGCAGTCGGGATTCTCGCAGTAATAGGCGGGTATCCTGTGGCCCCACCAGAGCTGGCGGGAAATACACCAGTCCCTGATGTTGTACATCCAGTTGAAGTAGGTCTTATTGAACCGCTCGGGCACGAACTTTACCTCGCCCTCCTCCACTACGCGGATAGCTTCTTTGGCAAGGGGCTTCATGCTCACGAACCACTGGAGGCTGGTGAGGGGCTCAACGGTATTATGGCAGCGATAGCAGACCCCTACGTTGTGGGCGTAGTCCTCTATCTTCACAAGGTTGCCGCTCTTTTCCATATCGGCCACGATAGCCTTGCGGCACTCCATGGTAGTCATGCCGGTATAAGGCGCTCCCAGCTCGTTCAGGTGTCCGTCGTCAGTGAATACCCTTATACGGGGCAGGTTGTGGCGCACGCCTACTTCGAAATCGTTGGGGTCGTGGCAGGGAGTGATCTTCACTGCGCCGGAGCCGAACTCCTTCTCCACGTACTCGTCCGCAACTATGGGTATCTCGCGGCCCACTATGGGAACTACCACGGTCTTGCCGATAAGATCCCCATAGCGCTCGTCCTCGGGGTTCACGGCTATGGCGGTATCGCCGGGTATTGTTTCGGGGCGGGTGGTGGCACAGATTATGGAATAGCTCTTGTCGGGCGCGTCGTAGCGGACGTGCCAGAGATGGCTGGCCTGCTCTTCGTACTCCACCTCGGCGTCTGAAAGCGCCGTCTGGCATACGGGGCACCAGTTGATTATCCTGTCGTCCCTATATATAAGGCCTTCTTTGTAAAGGTCTACAAACACCTTGGTGACCGCCCTGTTGCAGCCCTCGTCCATGGTGAAGCGTTCACGCTCCCAGTCACAGGAGGAGCCCATTTTACGCAGCTGCTTTACGATGGTCCCGCCGTACTCGCGGCGCCACTCCCATGCGCGCTTGAGGAATGCTTCGCGGCCTATGTCGCGCTTGTCTATGCCTTCCTTGGCCATCTCGGTGACTATCTTCACCTCGGTGGCTATGGAGGCGTGATCCGTGCCGGGAAGCCAGAGCGTCTCGTAGCCGTTCATGCGCTTATAGCGTATTATGGAATCCTGGAGGGTATTATCCAAGGCGTGGCCCATGTGCAGCTTGCCGGTTATGTTTGGCGGCGGCATAACTATGCAGTAGGGTTTCTTTTCGGGGTTGGCTTCCGCATGGAAGTAGCCCTTCTTTTCCCATTTTTCGTAGAGCCTGCTTTCCACGTCGGAATGGTCATAGGTCTTGGGCAGTTCTTTGCTCATGTCTCTTCCTCCTGTATTTTAAGAAATAATATGCAATAAAAAATCCGCCCCGTCTTTGCAACCAAAGGACGAGCGGACCCGCGGTACCACCTTTATTGAGCGCAATGCGCTCCTCTTTTGCGCCGTAACGTGGCGCGTCCGCCGGGAACTACTGTTATTTCACCCCCGGGGCTCCTAAGCGACCTTCTGCCCTCTCCTTGCAAACAGCCCTTTCAGCCGGCGGGGCCGTCTCTCTTGTGCGGTATGAGCGCATACTCCTCTTCATCTTTGCCATTATTAAGCTTTAGTTTATAAAAAAGCAGGGGCTTTGTCAAGCCCCCGCAATTATATTACGCCGTTACGCCTCGGGTATGAACCTTACCTTGCCTATCCAGGGTATCTCATAGTACTCCCGCTTGCAGGTACGCACTATGGCCATTATCATAAATACCACGCCGGCTACCATGCCTGCCACGCCGGCTATCCAGCCCAAAAAGGGTATTATCATCACTACAGAGCTCGCTATGAACCACAGCAGCAGGCATATCACCTGATTGACATGATGGCGCACATAGTTGGAGTTTTTGTCCAGTATGAGCATCACTGCCGCAAGAGGCATGAGCACGTAGGACAGCGCCGCGATATTGCGATACCTTTCCACGTCGTTGTTGAGGGCCGCGTTGTCATTGATGTTTTCCATATATATTGTTCCTCCGTTAATAAATTCTGCGTCTTTCTTACCACACCTTACACTTTATATCTATATTCGCCAAGGTTCAATAGCATTTTGTCCTATTTAATAAAACCTTAAAATCATACCCTTCTCAGGCCCTTGGGAATGTGATTTTTAAGCGTGCCCTCCACCGCCTTGCCGAAGCCTACCGGGAAGCCGCCTACGCAGAGCGGCATATATCCCTTCAGTCCTCCGGATATGCCTATGGTATTGCCTCTGAGAAAGGCGTCCAGCCGCAGGTCGTCCGTTGTAAGATCTATCGTGTTCCTATACTTGCCGCCGTGGGCTGCCATAAAGAGACTGTGGGCGGGAGCAAACCTGCCCTTCAGCATATCTCCCGCGTACACGCCGGCGCTGAGCAGCCTTACCGCTGACAATCCCGCCGGCAGCTCTCCGTCGATCAGCAGTACCCGTCCATCCTTTAGCATATATGCCTTGCCCTTTGGCGGCTGGGCAAAGGTATGCTCTATAAAGCCGAAATAGTCCTTCTCCCTGCAGGGCATAAGCTTCATATCCGGCTGGGGCATGGGGTCATCGCCAGCCTTTTTCAGCCGTGCGGCAAAATGCCCCTCCCCCTGGCATGTATGTGGATACAGCCGTTCCGTCAGCTCTATCTCCATATCCGGAAACTCCGAGGCGAGCCAATTTACGTTCTCCTCATTTTCCTCCCTTGAAAAGGTGCAGGTGGAATATATCAGCTTGCCGCCGGGGCGCAAGGCTTTATACGCGCTTTTGAGTATAGCCCGCTGCCGCTGGGCGCAGGATATTACGTGCTCCTCAGACCATTCGGCTATTGCCGTTTCGTCCTTTCTGAACATGCCCTCCCCGCTGCACGGGGCGTCCACTATAACTCTGTCGAAGTACTCCGGCAGCGCCTCGCAGAGCGCGTCCGGATGGGCGCAGGTGACGGCGGCGTTTGTCACCCCCAGCCGTTCCAGCGTAAAGCCCAGTATCTTTGCCCTGCTTGGCACTATCTCGTTGGCCACGAGCAGGCCTTCGCCGTGCATACGCGCTGCGATGCCGCCGCTCTTGCCGCCCGGGGCAGCGCAGAGATCCAGCACCTTCATACCCGGGTTTATCTCTGCCGCGGCAATCGGCGCCATGGCAGAGGGTTCCTGAATATAGAACAGCCCCGCTATGTGGTAAGGGTCATTGCCTATGCCGTCCGGGGACTCATTGAGCACAAAGCCCTCCTCCAGTATTTTGGAACGCTCAATTTTATAAGCAAGCAGGCTTTTCAGCTCCTCCGGGCTTGTCTTGAGCAGATTTGCCCGAACCCCCCGCACGGGAGGCTTATCGTAGCTCGCAAGGAAATCCTCCAGATCGCCGCTCAGCGTTTGGCTCATTCTTTGTATGAACTTTTCCGGCAGCCTTATCATAATAAATTACAGATACCTCTCCAGTCTCTCCCAAGCCCTGCCGTATATCTCCCTGCCCTTTTCCCTTGCCTCCCGGCTGCGCTGCTCTGCGCGGGCATATGCCTCGCGTCCTATTTCTTCCGCCTTGCCGTAAATCTCCCGGCCCTTCTGTTCGAAGCTTATCCTGCGTTCACAGGCGGCATTCATAAGGGTCTGTATCTCCGCCATCATTGCAAAGAAGGGATCGGTCCATATGCGGTCGCGCTCGGTGCCGCCCCTTTTGTAGTTGTCTATAACCACGCCGTAGCGGTCAACGGCCCGCCGCACGCTCTCTTCCCATGAGATATACAGCTCGTCCATTGCGGCGCCGCCCATGTTTTTTACAGCCTCTTCCTCGCGGCAGGCAAACTTTACCGCCTCCGCCATTGAATCGGCGTTTTCTTCTATGAGATAGGCATTTTGCAGATGTGTGGTGCCCTCCGCTGCGCAGCTGCCCTTTACCAATACGCTTGGCAGCCCACATGCGGCAGCTTCCCGGACAACTATGCCGTTTGTATCGAATGTGGAGGGGAACAGGAACATGTCTGCCGCACAGAAATACCTTCGCAGAAGCTCCCTGTCCCTAATTGCCCCGGGGAATATACATTCCTTCTCGAGCCCTAGCTCTTTGGCGTACTTCTCCGTCTCCGGCCTGTCCGCACCGTCGCCCACGAATATCATCTTAAAGGCAAAGCCTTCTTCCTTTGCCTTCTTCAGTCCGTCAAGCGTTATGCGTATGCCCTTGTACCACATCATGCGGCCCACGTACATAAAAACCCGCTCGTCCTGGCCAATGCCGTATTCCCTGCGTACCTCCATAGCCTCGTCCGGCGTTACGCGTCCCTTCGGAAAGTCCACTCCGTTTTCCATGACGATGTATTCCCCTTCGTAGCCTATACCCCGAAGGTTCTCACCTGCTCCCCTGCTAACCACCCATACCTCATCGCAGGACTGTATGTTGGCGCAGAGATTGTGCAGGGCGGCTTCCTGTATAAGCTTTGAGCGCACCATATCGCATATGTTTACATCGAACTTTGTGTGATAGGTGAATACCACCGGTATATCAAGCTTTTCCCTGAGGGTACGCGCCATAAGGGTAGACACTACGGGACAGTGGGTATGTATTATGTTAAAGCCCGCCCTTTCCAGCTGCCCGAATATCTTTGCGTCAAAGGGCACGCCCGCCCTGTAGCCCACCAGCTGTTCTGTGCTGAGGCTGGGGTAGCGCACCACGTCAAATGGGTAGTCGTCCACCGCATCGGGATAGTCCGGCGTCACCACGGTGGCCTTGCCCAGATTTTTTGTGGATATTATCTCTCCGTAATTCACCACTGCGTTGGCCACGCCGTCTATCACAGGTGGAAACGAGTCGTTCAGGAGACATACGTTTATTTTATCGTGCATTATGCTTCCGTCCGTTTACTTTAATTTTATTTATTATACAGGCTGGAAGGATTTCTTTCAACCGCGTACAGACCGGTTTCTTGTCGTTCTTTCGAAAACACTTGTATTTATTTTATATACAGTTTATAATATTTAACAATCCGGTTCCCTCTTTGAGAGCCTTAAAAGGAAAGGTAGCACAATGAATTACACCTGCACCAGGGACAACAGCATCAGCATCTCCGCTTCAAAGGCCATACTCGCCGGCATATCTCCGGATGGCGGACTGTTTTTGCCGGAAGAATTTCCAAAGGTATCGCTGGACGATATATCAAAAATGCGGAGCATGACCTACCCGGAGCGGGCGGCGTATATAATCTGCCTCTTTCTTACCGACTTCACAAACGATGAGCTCAAAGCATATACCGCAGCGGCATATTCCAAATCACGCTTCGGCGAGATACCGGCGCCTGTAATTGACATTGGCGGCGAAAGCATACTTGAGCTGTTCCACGGCCCCACCTCCGCCTTCAAGGATTTCGCCCTTCAGCTGCTGCCCTATCTTCTTACGGCCTCGGCCAAAAAGCAGGGCATAAACGATAAAATCGCCATACTCGTGGCCACCTCCGGCGATACCGGCAAGGCTGCCCTGGAGGGCTTTGCGGACGTCGACGGCACCGGCATATGCGTATTTTACCCATACGGCGGCACCAGCGAGATACAGCGTCTCCAAATGACTACACAGCAGGGAAAAAACGTCCTCGTCACGGCCGTAAAGGGCAATTTTGACGATGCCCAGTCCGGGGTCAAGGCGATATTTACCGACAAGGCCTACACCGATGAGCTTAAAGAGATGGGAATCATTCTCTCCTCCGCCAACTCCATAAACTGGGGCCGGCTTGTGCCTCAGGTGGCTTACTATTTCTCCGCCTACTGCGACATGGCAAACGCCGGCGCCGTAAAGTTCGGAGACGAGATAAACATCGCCGTACCTACCGGCAATTTCGGCAACATACTGGCGGCTTACATAGCCAAGCTCTGCGGCCTGCCGGTAAAGCGCTTCATCTGCGCTTCCAATAAAAACAACGTGCTGACTGACTTTATACAGAGCGGCACATACGATAAGAACCGCCCATTTTACCTTACCACCTCCCCCTCAATGGATATACTGATATCCTCCAACCTTGAGAGGCTCCTGTACCTGCTTTCCGGCAGGAACGACGCCGAGGTGCGCGGCTATATGGCGGCGTTGGCTAAGGACGGAAAGTACACAGTCAGCCCGGGACTGCATAGGGCAATAGCGGCGGAATTCGCCTGCGGCTTTGCCGACGACGCAGGGGCAGCCGAAACAATAAGGCGCACCTTCGAGGAAAGGCGCTATCTGGCCGACCCCCATACCGCAGTTGCCATAGCCGTATATGAGGAATATAAGCTCAGCACCGGCGACTGCACGCCCACCGTCATAGCCTCTACCGCCAGCCCCTTCAAGTTCTCCCGCAGCGTTTTGAAGGCGTTGGGTAAGGATACCTCCGGCTGCGAGTTCGACCTTATAGACAGGCTGGCCGACATATCCGGCCTTGCTATTCCCTCACGCCTCGCAGGCCTCAGGGACATGGCCGAACGTTTTACAGGCTGCATTGAGCCCGCCGGCATGAAGTCCTTCATCTCCAAAGGGCTTATAAAGTAGACAGACTTTTTTACCGAAAGGCATCTTTCATATGAAATACGTAGTAATGCTGGGGGACGGCATGGCGGACAGGCCAATCCCCTCCCTCGGAAACAGAACCCCCCTGCAGGCGGCCTATAAGCCCTATATGGACTATGTAGCAGCCCACGGCGCCTGCGGCATGACACACATGGTGCCAAAGGGAATGCCCCCTCAGTCCGATACCGCAAATCTTGCGGTAATGGGCTACGACCCCGAAATTTACTATCGTGGCCGCTCGCCTCTGGAAGCGGTCAGCATGGGGGTGGAACTCGCGCCCACGGATATAGCCATACGCTGCAATATACTCACCCTGTCTGATGAACCGGATTATCTTGACAGGACCATGATAGATTATTCGGCGGGAGAAATATCCAACGAAGAAGGCAAGGCGCTGGTAGAATACCTTGCGGAGCACATGAATACCGAACAGCTTGAGCTGCACGCCGGCATAAGCTACCGCCACTGTCTGGTGATACACAACGCTGAGCTTGGCACCGACCTTACTCCGCCTCACGACATAACCGGCAAGCCCATAAGAAACTGTATGCCGGCCGGCCGGTACGGCCAGCTTTTATCCGATTTTATGGTGCGCTCCAGCGAGCTTCTGCGCGATCACCCAATAAACAGGAGGAGGATAGCCGAGGGCAAGAACCCCGCCAATTCATGCTGGTTCTGGGGCGAGGGCACAAGGCCGGAGCTTGTGCCCTTCCAGGAGCTTTACGGCGTAAAGGCCGGCGTTGTCTGCGCGGTAGACCTTCTCAAGGGGCTCGGCATATGCACCGGCATGGATGTGCCCTTCGTGTCCGGCGCAACAGGCGCAAAGCGCACAGACTTCGCCGCAAAGGGCAAAAAGGCGCTGGAACTTCTCGATAGTGGCCTCGACCTCGTATACGTTCACGTAGAAGCACCGGACGAAAGCGGCCACGCGGGAGACGTAGAATGCAAGGTGGAAGCCATCGAAAACATAGACAGGCACATTCTGGGTTATCTTATGGATAACCTGAAGGCCCGGGGCGAGGACTTCGCCGTCATGCTGCTGCCGGATCACCCCACCCCAATAGAAATACGCACCCACAGCTCGGATCCAGTGCCCTTCGTGCTGTACGACAGCCGTCGGGAGTGCATCCCACGCGCCCTTTCCTACTGTGAGACCGAGGCGGAAAAGACAGGCCTTTTCATAGAGAAGGGGCATACTCTCATGAAGAAATTCATATCCCTTGATTTTTAAGGAGGACTCCGCCATGCAGAGCAATTATCTCATAGTGGACAGGCGCATACTTCCGGATTACTACGAAAAGGTAGTTCAGGCCCGAGACATGCTTCGGGAGGGCCGCGTAAAGGAGGTAAGCGAAGCGGTGAAGCTGGTGGGCATATCCCGCAGCACCTATTACAAATACAAGGATTATATATTTGCCCCCAGCAACGAGACTGCCTGCAAAAAGGCGGTATTCGCCTTCATGCTGTCCCATCAGCAGGGCGTATTGAGCGAGGTGCTGAACAAGTTTTCCGAGCTTGGCGCAAACATACTGACCATAACCCAGAGCCTGCCCATACACGGCAACGCCAACGTGGTTATTTCCGTGGATATGACAAACATGACAATGGCTCCTGACGGCATAATGGACCAGCTCATGTCCCTGCGCGGCGTGCGCAGCTCAAAGCTCATTGCAATAGAATAATATGTTTGCCTGTATGCCCCGCATTTTAGCGGGGCTTTTTTTGTGTAACTGACTGGGCCGCTGCGGAATAACTTAATCATATGTAAACCCCGCCTCTCGGGTGGGCTGACTGGAGGACGTATGACGCAGAAACTTTCGGATATAACTCCGGGGAAGTGCGCCGCGGTATGCGGCATCGTAGCAGAGGAAAGCATGGCCCGCCGTCTTATGGATATAGGCATGGTACAGGACACAGTGGTGGAGTGCCTTATGAAGAGCCCTTTGGGCGATCCCGCGGCATATCTCATAAAGGGCGCGGTGATAGCCCTGCGCCGTGAGGACGCCGGCACCGTGCTGGTAAGGGAGGTATAGCCATGGCAGAGTTTACCGTAGCCCTGGCAGGCAATCCAAACGTAGGCAAAAGCACGCTTTTCAACGGGCTCACAGGTCTTAAGCAGCACACCGGCAACTGGGCCGGCAAGACCGTATCCACAGCCGAGGGCAGCTTTGACTACAACGGCAGCAGGTATAAAATAGTGGATCTTCCAGGCTGTTATTCCCTTATGGCCCGCTCGGCCGAGGAGGAAGCGGCGCGGGATTTCATACGCTCGGGCACGGCTGACCTCACTGTGGTGGTCTGCGACGCCACCTGTATTGAGCGCAGCCTCAATCTGGCCCTGCAGATAATCGCGGAGACTGACAATGTAATACTCTGCGCCAACCTCATGGACGAGGCGGAGCGCAAGGGCATAAGCCTGGATCTGCCCCTCATTTCCGAGCGGCTGGGCGTGCCGGTGACGGGCATATCCGCCAGGAGCAAGGAAGGCCCGCTGCAGCTGCTGCCCGCAATGGAAAAGGCGCTGAAGGAAGGCCTGCACCCGCCAAAACCCGAACGCACCAGTCCCGAATATCTCTCAAGGCTTGCGGAGGAGATATGCCGCGGAGCCGTATCCTCTGGGCCGGATTCGCTCAGGCGCGACAGGCAGATAGATAAAGTACTTACCAGCCGCGTGCTGGGCTTCCCGATAATGCTTGCGCTGCTTGCGCTGGTGTTTTTCATCACCATAACCGGGGCTAACTACCCTTCGAAGCTTCTTTCGGACGTACTTTTCAAAGTTCAGGATAAGCTCATCGGATTTTGCAGATCCGCATCTGTACCGGAGTTTATATACGGGCCGCTGCTTCTCGGAGTATACAGGGTATTGGCATGGGTAATCTCCGTAATGCTGCCGCCCATGGCCATATTCTTTCCGCTTTTCACTCTTCTGGAGGACCTGGGGTATCTGCCCCGCGTCGCCTTCAACCTTGACCGCTGCTTCAAGGGCTGCCACGCCTGCGGAAAGCAGGCCCTCACCACCTGCATGGGCTTCGGCTGCAACGCGGTTGGCGTCACGGGCTGCCGCATAATAGACTCTCCCCGGGAACGGCTGATAGCCGTAATAACCAACAGCCTGGTGCCATGTAACGGCCGCTTTCCCGCCCTCATCGCCGTCATATCCATGTTTTTCGCAGGCGGCAGCGGCTCGTTGGTAAGCGCCCTGCTGCTGACGGTCCTCATAGTTTTTGCGGTCGCTATGACGCTGCTGGCCTCACGGCTGCTGTCGGCTACGCTGCTTCGCGGGGTACCCTCCTCCTTCACGCTGGAGCTGCCTCCATACCGGCCGCCGCAGATAGGGCGGGTGATAATCCGCTCCGTACTGGACAGGACAGTATTCGTGCTGGGCAGGGCGGCGGCGGTGGCAGCCCCTGCGGGACTCGTCATATGGCTCATGGCAAACATAAGCATTGGCAGCGGCACGCTTCTTTCCCTTTGCGCAGGCTTTCTCGACCCGCTGGGCCGCCTTATTGGCCTGGACGGAGTGATACTCATGGCGTTTTTACTGGGCTTCCCCGCAAACGAAATAGTGATACCCATAATGCTCATGGCCTACACGGCGCAGGGCATGCTGATAGATTATCAGGGGCTTGGCGAACTCAGAGCCATACTCGTGCAAAACGGCTGGACGGCAAAGACGGCTCTGTGCTTTCTGATATTCACCCTGATGCACTGGCCCTGCTCCACGACGCTCATGACGATAAAAAAGGAAACCGGCAGCCTAAAATGGACGCTGGTTTCCCTCCTGACGCCTGCGCTTATGGGCGGGGCGCTGTGTATGCTGGTAAATCTGCTGTTTTATATTATGTCCTTATGACGTAGCCCTCCTTGCGTGGCTTGGCCTCCGGGTGCGGGCAGTCGGCATAGCCCAATATGCAGCTGCCAACGCCTACGTACTTATCCTCTACGCCCCAGCCGCGGAGCATCTTCCGGCCCTCAGCGGTATCAAACATCTCCCGGGCGCGGTTAATCCAGCAGGAGCCAAGGCCTATGCTGTATGCGGCGTTCATAAGGTTGCCCATGACGAGGCAGCCGTCCGCAAAACCGTTGCGATTGGTACTGTCCGCAAGCACTATTACTACTGTAGGCGCGCCGTAAAAGGGATCTCCGTCAGGATCGGCGGTAAACGCGGCGTTCATCTTTGAGAGCCGCTCTATCGTGCCCTTATCCTGCACCACTACCATGAGGGGAGACTGGGTACCCATGCCTGTGGGCGCGTAGGTGCCCGCCTCAAGAACCGCATTGAGTTCCTCGTCTTTTATCTGTTCTGTCTTGTATTTTCTTATGCTGCGGCGGTTTTTAAGCGCTTCCAATACCTGATTCGTCACGTATCTTTACCTCCATAAAACATTTGCCCGTCTTATTTTACGAGCCTTCTGAACAGCTCTATATCCTTTTTAAAGGCTTCAAGGCTGCCGCGCCAGAAATCCCTGCACGATACATCTATTCCGCATATCTTCGCACTGTCTTCCACGGAAAGCGCAGGTGTCTCCCGAAGCATCGCCTTATACTTGGGCAGGAACTCCGTTCCCTCTTTAAGATACATTTCGTAAAGGCCCCGTGCAAGCAGCCCTCCAAATGCGTAGGGATAGTTGTAGAAGCCGAGGCTGGAGCTGTAATAATGGCTCTTGCAGGCCCACATGTATGGGTTTAGGGTGCTCTGGTCAAGGCCTGTGCCGTATGCCTTCTTCTGCGCCGTGAGCATTATATCGCACAGCTCGTCTGGCAGCATAAAACTTTCGCCCCTTCTGTCGCACACCTCTTTTTCAAAGAGGAAGCGGGAGTATATGTCGCATATTATCTGAGCCGCGTCCTGAAGCCTGTTCTCTATGAGCATGAGCTTCTCGTCGTCGCTCTCGGCGTGGTCTATGGCGTAGCTCACCAGCAGATTCTCGTTGAAGGTAGAGGCGGTCTCGGCCAGCGGCATGGAGTAATCCCTGTTCAGCACTCCGTTGTCCTTTACCAGCATCTCATGGAAGCCGTGGCCCAGCTCGTGTGCGAGCGTGATAACATCTCCGAACATGCCGCCGAAGTTGGTCAGAATTCTAAACTGGCCCGCGCCGAAGGCCGGCTCGCAATAGGCGCCCCCCACCTTGCCCTTGCGGGGATATACGTCTATCCAGCTCTCAGCAAAGGCGCGATTTGCGGTATCTTCAAGCTCTTCATCGAATGAGGAAAATACGTTTACTATATATTCCCGGGCCTGACCTATTGTAAAGGTTCGTTTGCTGCTGCCCATGGGCGCGAACATCTCGTACCACGGAAGGCCGTTTTTATATCCCAGGGCCTCTCCCTTGGCCTTATAGTAGCTGTGGAACACCGGAAGGTACTCCTCGACAGCTCCCCAAAGCGCGTCCAGCGTATCCCGCTTCATGTCCGCCATGAACAGGGACTTATCCAGCACGCTGTCAAAGCCCCTCAGCTCACATTCGCTTATGCTTTGCAGCTTTATGCTGTTGAGAGCGAATGCAACGGGGCCCTTTATTTTCTCGTAGCACTTGAGCTCGGCCTCGTATGCAGCCTTGCGCACCGCGCCGTCGTGGTCGTATGCCAGGTTGCGCAGCTCTGTCAGGCTCAGGCTTTCGCCGTTGAGCTCCTCCGTAGCGCCGGAGGTTTCATAGGAATGGAGCTCCTCCCATGCCTTGCCGCCGCTCACGTCGTACATCGCGGCCACATCCTCGCCGTCGCCGGTGAGCAGGTGCTGTCCCTTCTGCTTTTCTCTGCGGAAGTAATTCTTGTACTGGACAAGGCCAGGTTCCCCCGCTATGGCTTCATCCAGGTCGTCTATTGAGGCTATATAGCGGGTTATCTCCGACATGGCCTTTGCGGCGGCGCCGGAGAGCATATTCACCCTGCCGTTTGCCGATGCCGCATCGCCGTCGGAGGTATCCGCCGTCTGGCGGAACAGGCAGTAATCGGAAAGTGCGCCCGAAAGCAGCCTGCGCTCCTCCAGGAGCGGCACTATTGCCATGAGATTTTCCCTTGGGCTGCGGCCTGCGATCCTTTTCGCTTCCTCTGCGAGAAGGCCGTTTACCTCATCCAGCCGCCCCATATCACTTTTGAATTTATCGCTGTCAAAGCCGGTATACAAAACGTCAAGGTTCCATCTTCCGTCGTACATTTTACTTATCCTTTCTGTTTATTACGTTTATCTGTATGCTCTCCATGGAGTCAAGCGCTTCTGTGTTGGCTTTGGGGTCAAAGCTCGCAGTACAGGCCGCGTCCACAGTTATCTCCGCCTCGGGCAGCGCGGTCTTAAGTACCGCCGCGTTGGTGAGCACGCATATGTTGGACACAAGGCCCACCAGCTCTATCTTTTCATAGTTTTTTTCCATGGCGGCCTTGGCGAGCTCCATGCTGCCGAAGGAGGGCTTGTCTATTATCATATCGCCGATTTGCACCTGCTTTGCCGTCTCCCCGAATAGCTTATGCCCATCCCCTCCCTCTATGCAGTGGACCACGGGAAGCCTGCGGCCCTCCTGAGTTTCAAGGTAGTTTTCGCGATGGGTGTCCCTGGTGAATATGACGTCGGCGCCTCTCCTGCGGTATTCCCGTATCTTTTCAACTATAGGGCCGTCCAGCTTTTCCGCGCCCTCAAAGCCAAGCGCTCCATTCACAAAGTCGTTCTGGTAGTCGATAACAACAAGCAGTTCTTTCACTCCGCATGTCCTCCGCTAAATAATATTAAATCAGATAAGCGCCGTATACGCGCACCACAGCAGCAACGCTGCCATTATGACGCTGAATACCTTTATATGCTCCGAATAAACCTTCCGCACCGCCCTGCCAAAGGAACACCAGATAAGGCTGGCGGCTATCATGCATGCCGAATTTATACAGGCCACCAGCAGTATCGTTACGAATTCCGTAGTGTAGGGCACCACGTATATGGAAAACACGCTAAGGCCGCCCATCCAGCTCTTTACATTGAGCACCTGCAGCAGCACGCCTCTCTTATAGCCTGATTCGCCCGTCTGTACAGCCTCTTCCACATTATCCTGCTTTTTTCCGAAGCCGTCCATAAGTATGTGTATGGCTAAATACAGCATATATGCCGCCCCCAGCCACTTGAGGTACGGCACTATTTCTGGCAGCACATCGGCCAGCGCCACATTCAGTATGCCGCATAACAGCATCTTTATGAAAAACATCGCAATGCTGGCCGTCATGAACTTCCGAGCTCCCCTGAGGCCGCAGTGCGCCCCGAGGTACATGCACATTATGTTATTGGGTCCAGGGGTTATGCAGGTTATAACGGTATACAGCAGCAGCGGCGCATAGTTCATGTCTTATTTCCTACTTTCCGGTTGGCAGATTCTTTATGTATTGGATTATATCACATAAAAAACGCCGGGAATAGTCTTCCCGGCAGAAGTGTCCGTATGTTACCCTACTACGTCGCACATGGGTTTTATTTCTTCTCTTTCTTTTCCGTTTCGTCATTATCCAGCCCCAGATCGGGAAACGCCTTGGAAATACGGCGATAAGTGAAGCTCTTTTTCCGTAGGTTCTCACGGAATTCCCTGGCCTTTTCCCGCCTGTCGGCCTGGGCAACGGCGGCGCGGGCATCCCTGCGGTTCCTTTCGGTTTCCCGTATGCTCTCAAAGAGCTTTCGCTCCTCTTCCCGGTTCTTTTCTATGAGCTCCTTCTCCTGAGCGCGGTGCGCCGCGCTCATATCTATGAGGTCGCCGTAAAGCTCCTTGGCCTCATCGGTACGCCTGCGCACATTGATGGCGGCATGGGATACGTTTTCGCCTATAATATCGGATATTTCGTGTATCTCCCTTGCGGCGGCGGTTATGAGTCGCAGCTTCTTCTGCATATTGCATATGGCGGCCACTGTAGCGCCCAGGTCGACGGAGGTCAAGCCAACCATGATACACGCAAGCACGGTACCCGGCTGATGTGGTATGCCGTTTATCAGGTTCATCACCATGGGGTGTATTATGCGCACTATGAACGTGGCGGCAAAGCCCCAAATCAGCGAAAACTCAAGACAGACATAGCCGTGTATGTTGAAGCGGTTATTGGTATAATCCCACCACTTGGCGTGAAACAGCTTCTCCAGCACCCAGCCGGTGATGTATTCAATTACCGTGGTAACTATAACGGAGCCTAAGAACAGTATGAAAAGGTTGTCCTTCAGGTCTGTAAGAAGGTATATGACCCCCACCAGGCCAAAGCCGTATATGGGGCAGATGGGGCCGTTGAGGAAGCCCCTGTTTACGAACCTGCCGTGGCGCAGCCCGGCGAACGCCACCTCCGCGCACCAGCCCATGAAGGCGTACACAAAGAACATCCAAACGAGCTGATACAGGCTGAATTTCATCATATCATCATACAGTCCTTTTCGTTTTCTTAACTTACGTATTATACAGGCTATAAGGGCAGGTTTTCAAGGGTGAACCTTATGCACAGTACGCTGACGGCAAAGCCCGCAATGCCTCCGATGAGCCAGTTGCGCTGGGCGGGAGGGGATATTCTCTCCCGCTGCGCCTTTGTCCACGGGGCATAGAGTATGAAGAATATTATAACGCACAGGGCAAATGCCGCAGCCGTGTCAAGTACGGAATGCTGCTTTACGAAAACGGTGGATATGGATATCGCCACGGCAAGCAGGGATACCAGCACCTTGGAGACAGCCTTTTTCACGGTTGGGCAGTTAGCCACTGCCGCGGCGCACATAAAGCTGCCCACCACGTGCATGCTGGGCAATATGTTAAACGGCGGATCCATGGAGTATATGAGTCCCACGAGCCTGGAGCAGAAATTATCCCTCGGGAACGCCGCGGGGCGGAGATCCTGAGCTATCGGGTATACCCAATACACGATCATACAGGCGGTATAGCCTATCATCATGAACAGCATATACTTTATAAAGCTCGTTTTATCCTTGAGCAGAGTATACAGGCCGACACCTATCAGCAGGAAATACCATGCGCAATAGGGTATTATGAAATACTCGCAGAAGGGTATCTGGTAATCAAGGGCGAAATGCACTGTCCTCGCCGGCACCTGCCTCGCCTGAAGCAGGCAGAATACGGTAAGATAGGCAGGCACGTACAGCGTAAGCCATACCTGTTTATTGTGAGCTATCCAGTTTTTTATTATATCCATAACGCCTTTTTTCTGCGCTATTCCCGGTTTTCCCATATTTACACTTTGCCTTTCTTTTGTGATAAAGCATTCCGACTTATATCGGTAATAGATATAATACTTCCCAAACGGAGAAAAGTATACCCTCTGTTGTGAACAAATCATTAAACATCACTTAAAATGAGCAAAGCAGCCTCTTAATTCGCGTAAATAATATATCATTTAAAATAAGTGTTGACATTATGCCGAAAATATGTATAATTAATTGTGCTTGCTCGATTCGTCTAGTGGCCTAGGACACCGCCCTCTCACGGCGGGAACAGGGGTTCGACTCCCCTATCGGGTACCATAATGGTGCATCAAAAAGAATATG
>OLPA01000866.1_pt1 | contig 27348 bp, 30 predicted proteins | sample 1672811 | NCBI WGS metagenome assembly OLPA01 (sample SAMEA3136726, study PRJEB25190) | human gut metagenome | biome: human gut; feature: human-associated habitat; material: faeces | place: Austria | collected 2013
CCCGCGTGCCGGACGGCCCACCGCGCAACAAGCCCCGCCTTCCTCTGAAGTGCCCCCGAAAGTTAGACAATATTTTCGAGCAGGAATTGTTCAAGCAGCCGAAAGGGCTTGTTGCCTGTAAATGGCAGGCGGCAAGCCCTTCAGCTTTGCCTTAATACGTTTGTTGTTGTAGTAGACCAGGTAGTCAATGAGCTCTTGTTTGAACTGCTCCAAGGACTGGAATTTTTGCAGATAGAGCAACTCGCTCTTGAGTAGGCCGAAGAAGTTTTCTGCCACCGCATTGTCCAGACAGTTGCCTTTTCGGCTCATACTTTACCGGACACCCTTTTTCTTTGGCATCTGTTGGTACTGCTTGTGCTGGTATTGCCAGCCCTGGTCAGAGTGAAGGATCAGTCCTGTTCCATCTGGTACTGTTTGAAAGGCTCTGGTGAGCATGGTTGTCACCATGTTCAATACCGGTCGGTCAGAGATGGTGTAGCTGACCAGATATCCATTGTGCAGATCCACAATGGGAGAGAGATACAGCTTTTGCCCAAACAATCTGAACTCCGTCACATCGGCAACCCATTTCTGGTTTGGTTTTTCAGCATGAAAGTTTCTGTTCAGCAGGTTAGGCGCAATTTTGCCCACTTCTCCTTTGTACGAGCGATACTTCTTCACTCTGACACGGCAGACCAGCCCCAACTGCTTCATGAGCCGCTGCACCGTTTTGCGGTTCAGCACAAACCCTCTGCGGTGAAGTTGTGCAGTGATGCGGCGGTAACCATATCGGCCCTTGTTTTCGTGGTAGATAGAAGCAATTTCGGCTTTGGCTATCGCGTATTTGTCTGGTTGCTGTGCTCTGTTTGCATGGTAGTAGAATGTTGCACGGGAAAGCTGAGCAATTTCAGGCAGAAGAGCCAACGAAAATTCTTGCCTCAGTTTCTTAACTGCCAGTGTTTTTTGTGCTGGCGTCGCTCTTCTTCCAAAACCAAGGCTTGCAAGTTTTTTAAGTAGGCATTCTCCGCGCGCAGCCGCTGCACCTCAGCGAGCAAATCCTCCTCTTTCTTCGGCAGTTGCTTATTGGGCTTATATACAGGAGGAACGATGACAGAAGAGCAAAAGAAACAGATTCGCAGCTTCAGGACTGCTGGTATGGGCTATAAGCGGATCAGTGCGGCGCTCGATATTCCACTTGGTACAGTCAAATCCTTTTGCCGTCGCGACGAGGCAGATATGCTTGCCATAACGGGCTATGAGGCGGTCGAACAGTCGGAGAGCCAGAGTGCAAAACCTGTATGTCTACGATGTGGGAAGCCGGTTATTCGTATTCCCGGCAGGAAAAAGCGCAGGTTCTGTTCGGAAGCCTGCCGCGTTGCCTACTGGCGCACGCAGGCGCATTGCGACGGAGAACGGACGCTGTGCGCCGGATGCGGAAAACCCTTGCAGGGCCATGACCGGCGCAGAAAATTCTGTAGTCACGCCTGCTACATTCACATCCGGTTTGCGACACAGAGGGGAGGCAGAAATGCGCAGCATGGATAAAGCAATATGTTCTCCGCTCCTCACGCATGATCAACTTCAACGCGAGCTGACATATCGCTTCTCCATAGCGATACTCAGGGATCTGCGCGATGCAGGATTGCTAAACGGAAAGGAATTCGTCAGAACGTCACAGTTTCTCGCAGAAAGATTCTCTCCTGTCTGGGGCGGATTGTATCAAGATCACGGTTGACTCCCGGCCTCAAAAGAGGGATATATGGTTGCGGAAGGAGGCGATTGCTTTGAAAGCAGAACAGAAGAAACCGGACATCCGGATCCGACAGGTCAGAACTGACACATCTGTCCCATGCCGTAAAAAAGTTGCAGCCTATTGCCGCGTGTCTACGGGAAAGGACGCAATGCTGCACTCCCTTTCAGCGCAGATCAGCCACTACAGCGCCTATATCCAGAGCCAGCCTGCCTGGGAATACGTGGGCGTATATGCGGATGAAGCGTATACCGGCACCAAAGGGGAAAGACCCAGGTTTTGTCAGATGCTCTCGGACTGCCGTGCGGGAAAGATCGATCTGATTCTGACCAAGTCCATCAGCCGGTTTGCGCGCAATACCGTGACCATGCTTGAAACGGTACGCGAGTTCAAAGCGCTGGGCGTGGACGTTTACTTTGAGGAACAGAACATTCACTCCATAAGCGGGGATGGCGAGCTGATGCTCACCATCCTCGCTTCTTTTGCGCAGGAGGAGAGCAAGAGCGTATCCGATAACTGCAAGTGGCGGATACGCAAGGATTTCTCCGAAGGAAAGCCCATCAATCTGATGCTGCTGTATGGGTACAGAAGCGAACATGGACAGATCGTGATCCATGAAACAGAAGCCGCCGTGGTGCGAGACGTATTCCAGGCGTATCTGAACGGTGAGGGAAGCGTCAAGATCGCGGCAAGGCTTCGGGAAGCAAAGATTCCGCGGCGCTTCGGCGGAGAATGGACGGCCAATCATGTGGTTGAAATGCTGACCAACGAGAAGTATACGGGCGACGCCTTACTGCAAAAGACCTTCGTGGAAGATCATCTGACCAAGAAGCAGCGTCGCAATATGGGCCAGCTGGATCGGTTTTATGCCGAGAACACGCACCCGGCTATTATCAGCCATGAGACCTTTGAACGCGCGCAGCAGATCCTTGCAGGGAGACGGGAGATGATCAACGTACGCAAGCCGACGACGGTGCGTTACCCTCTGACCGGCAAGATCGTGTGCGGAAACTGTGGCGCGCATTACAACCGCAGGACGCGGTCCACGGGGCGCAATGCCATTCCGCGTTTTACCTGGCAATGTGCGACTTATTCAAGCCGGGGGAAACGCTGCTGTCCAGCGAGTCAGATCCCGGAGGAGACGCTCCTTGCCCTGACCTGTGAGGTTTTGGACGTGGAGAGACTGACGGATAAGGCCGTGGAAGGCTTGGAAGCGATTCATGTGATCGGCAAGAATCTTCTGCGCTTTCTGCTTCGGAATGGACGCACGGAGGAACGGGAGTGGGCGTGGGAATCCCGAGCAAACTCCTGGACGCCCGAGATGCGTCAAAAAGCCAGCGAACAGATGAAACGGAGGTGGCAACATGAATGAAGCGACAGCCGGTGGCACGAGAGTACGCATGATTCCCGCGACGGTGCGAAGGTATGCCACCACGCGACCGCTGACGGAACGCTTGCGGGTTGCGGCCTATGCCCGCGTCAGTACCGACGATGAGGAACAGCTCACCTCCTATGAAGCGCAGGTGGATTATTACACAAAGAAAATACGTGAAAATCCGGACTGGACGTTTGTTGAGGTGTATGCCGACGAGGGAATCTCGGGGACCAATACGAAAAAGCGCAAGAATTTTAACCGCATGATCGACGACGCCATGGCCGGCAAGATCGACCGGATCATCACCAAATCGGTCAGCCGCTTCGCACGCAACACCGTGGATACCTTGACAACGGTTCGCAAGCTCAAGGAGAAGGGCGTGGGCGTGACGTTTGAGAAGGAGAATATCGACACGCTGGACAGCAAAGGCGAGTTGTTCATCACGATCATGTCATCCCTGGCGCAGGAGGAGAGTCGTTCCATTTCCGAAAATGTGACCTGGGGCTGGCGCAAGCGCATTGCGGACGGCAAGGTATCGGTTGCCTATGCTCATTTCCTCGGCTATGAAAAAGGACCGGACGGCAAAATGCAGATCGTGGAGGAAGAAGCCAAAGTTGTGCGTGAGATCTACGCCATGTTTCTGGACGGGAAGACGCCCTCCGGCATAGCGGCTGCTCTGACGAAGCGTGGTGTTCCCACGCCTGCGGGGAAAGCAAAGTGGCAGGCCAGTACGGTCAAATCCATCCTAAGCAACGAGAAGTACAGGGGGGACGCACTGCTGCAGAAGACCTTTACCGTGGACTTTCTGACGAAGAAGGCAAAAGTCAATGAAGGTGAGGCTCCCCAATACTACGTTGAAAACAGCCATCCGGCTATCGTCAGCGGGGAGGTGTTCGAGCTTGCACAGTTTGAAATGTCCAGGCGCAGACAGCATGAAAAGCATACCAGCGCGACCACGGTCTTTTCCGGCCGGCTGATTTGCGGGGAATGCGGCGCATACTTCGGCAGCAAGGTCTGGCACAGCACGGACGCCTACCGAAGCGTCGTTTACCGCTGCAACCGAAAGTACGCACAGAAGGGCAAGCCGTGCCCATCACCGCATGTGCGGGAGGAGGAGATCAAGGCCGCCTTTGAAAGGGCGCTGGGGAGGATGCTGGAGCGCAGGAGTGAAATCTTCTCCGCATACGAGACGATGATCGCCAGCCTGACGGACACGGCGCGGCAGGAGCGCGAGCTGGAACGCACGCAGGCAAGGCTCGATGAGATCAATCTGGAGATGGAGCATATGGTTTGCAGAAACGCGAAAACTGCCCAGAACCAGGACGAGTACAACCGGGAATTCGAGGCGCTGTCAGCGAAGTGTGGCGTTTTAAAGGAAAAGATTCTCAAGTTGAAAGAACAGCTGACTGTGAAGGCAGGCAGGAAGCGGAAATTGGAAGCGTTCATTGACAAGATCAAGAATACGACGAGGCTTATTAGTTTTGATGAGCAGCTGTTTGCAGGAACGGTAGAACAGGTTATCGTCAACCGCAGCAAAACAAAAAACGAAAAGACATTAACCTTTTGTTTCAGGGATGGAACGGAGATTACCGTATAAGAAATATACCCCGCAAACAGAGCTGGTGGCTGAATTGTAGCTGAAGGCTGGATTCGCGGGGGATTGGTTCTTCGGCACAAATAAGGACTGAAACTTTGATACAAGGTTTCAATCCTTTTCTTTATGTTTCTGCAGAATCCAAATGCAAAACGGCTTTTGTACCCGGAAATTTGCAGTTTTCCAGCATGCTGCCGTCGCCGCTATGACCGAAGCAATTTCTCCCTCAAAAACCGCATAGAAAAAATGCACCCACTGTCCTCGTTGGGTGCATAACAAAACGATTGCCCGGCTTTCGTTTTGCAGTTGGGGACTATCGTTTTGTGAATAGCCCTTTCGTTTTGTTTTGGGTGCAAAAGGCAGAAAATCATGAGATATGGACCGCCCATTATTCCCGACAGAATTTACGAATCTCCTCTATATAGCGCCTATAATGGGTTGCCAGTTCTGGCAGGTATATTTTTGTAAGGACATCGAGCAGTTCCTTGATTTTTGTATCAGGAATCGCAAGAAAACGATGACAGATGTCTGCAAGAGCTGAATCAAAGACTTCTTTGAAGCATATTTTCAAATCATCGACAAGCATTTCATAGAATGCCAATGTGTATGGCCTGTATTCAATCTTCGGAAGCATGAAACTGGTTAATTGTTCGGATGAAATCAACCGTCCATACGCATTCTTGTTCTCCATAACCATGATCGAAAAATCCGCAGTATGACATCCTTCTGCAAAATCGCAAGTGTACAGGTGCCCAGCAGAATAAAGCAAATCACAAGAATCGTTATTTTCAAGAAGGCAGTGGGCCAATAAGCAATAAACATTTTGCTCTGCAAAGAGGCGTTGTGACGAATACGTTCATAATCCGGAAGTGGATCTGACGCCATGAATTCAATGGCAACTTCGTATTTGTCACCATGTATGGGAAGCATCAGGCGGGCATCCGGAACATTCCACCCATCAGTTTTGACAGATGCAGCCCCATGAACTCATTGCATGCACACTCGCGGCCATCGCTTTTGATGACATATCTAGTACCGCTATTGTCCTTTACGCTGCTAAATACTTTTCGTTCAACAAGACTTCAACATGACAAGCCTATAGTGGGGGTGAACACTTTATTTATTGACATCCAAAATAAAACAAAAAACAAAAAATACTATTGACATTATCTAGATGTTGTATTATTATATGTACAAGGTTAGAAAAAACAAAGATTCAAAGAAATCAACCAACTATAGAAAGGTGGATCACACAATGATGAACTACGAAATGGAAATCAGCAAGAAGGACATGGAGACGATAAAGGACCGTGTGGAAGATCTGATGGCCAGCCTTCAGGGCAATACCGATCTGGTGGATGGTTTGATTTCCTACTGCGCGGCGAACGGCTATACGCAGGACAAGGCAACTGTGCTAATCAAGGAAACGATTATCCCGACCGTTGCGGAGTACAACGAGGGCTGCCGCGCTGTCATGAATGAGGACGATAACGAGTGAGTCAAGAACAAGGTGAGCGAGCGCTGCGAAGGCATGAGCATCACGGAAGAGTATCAGTATAAGGCTGAACTGATCTGTGCCATTCGCGCGATGGATCGCGATACCCTCGATGCAATGGGCATGCTGACTGGAGAGGAATGGGAAGAGAAATTCAACGAGATTTGCTCCTATGGCAAGCGGCTGCCGGAGGGCATGGAGGCCACGGCCGAGATGCTGGACAACATCAACGAAGAGCTGGCGCATGCGATCGAGAGTTCCACGGTGGCGCTGCGTGACTGTGAGGCGTTCGAAACGATGCTGGAGAGCTGCAATGACGAGGACAGACTGAAGCATTTCGCTGGCGAGCTTTGGCAGGATGAGCGCGAGAAGTACTGCATGGCTGCAGCGGCCTGCGTTGCGCATCACAACCATGAGCTGGAGTCCATTCCCAGCGACATGGATGAGCGTATCCTGACCGTGCATTGCTGCAAGGGTATGGATATCGCTGCGATCGAGTCGAAGGCAGCTGCGGGTGAGATTTCGCATAGCGAGGCCTACGAACTGATCAAGGGCATTACGATTGTGTCGATTGGCGTTATGCTTGCGGGCGCGTTCATTGGGGCGCTTCCGACCCTTGCGGCCCTGAGCATGATCGCCGGCAGTGCGCTTGGCGGCGTAGGCGTTCTTGGCGCTGTGGTAAGTGCTTGCGTGATGTTCGGTATGACCTGGTGTTTTATTGAAGGTTGTGAAGTGATCCTCGATATCACCAATGTGGCATTTGATGTGACTGTTGCAATGGCCAAGCGTGCCAGCAAGGCGATTGTTCAGGTGGCTCGCGAAAAGGTAATTCCCGCCATCGTGAGCGGCTTTGAGTACATCAAGAGCCTGTGGAATCGTGCGAAGGACATGATCCGCCGGCGTAACATCGTTACGTGTCGTGCTTAATGGAACGGTTCCTCAAATCACCCGGATATAGATTCAAGATAAACGATCAATAACATGTATCGTTTTTTCAGTATAGGCCAAGTTCAAGTGTTGGGCGCAGCTTGACTGCGCCCAACACAATAGGACAAGGTGGATAAATACGACAACAAGTGTTGACGATGCTTATTGAAACTGGTGTAATTTTCCAAAAAGGGATGAAAAATATGGAGCGTTTTATTAACAGCATTCGACAGACTGCATCTAGAGTTGTGCAAACCGCTAGGGTGATGATCGAATTTGTTCGAGATAAACTGTCGGACTATATGGGGTTATACAGCGAAGAGAAAACAGATTATGAGTACTCTGAGCGTGAGAAAGATGTAATGAGAGCCATGGTGGGGTGCATGAGGGATTATTTCGATTGCGAAAATGATCCCGGAGAGGCGCTAGCCAGAGAAGCTTTCGAGGACAGGTGCATGGCCATCGAGGATTTTACGCGCCGGATTGGTGAAGCGGCAGGTATTGAGGAGCTCAATATTGCTGTGACGAATTCGGATGAAGCGTTCCCCCCGCGCGAGGGTATAAGTTTTTGTTGCGCCAACTATAGAGAGAAGTGCATCTATTTCAATGCTGCGGTTCTCTCATCTGATGATCCTAAGGTATTGACCGAGATGATTACCGGAGCGGTTCATGAGATGCGCCATATGATGCAGTTCAGGGCTATGATGCTGGAGGATACATACGGAACGAGCTACGAAACCCGATATCGTTGGCGCAGAAATATCGTGAACTATGTCAAGGGTGAAGAAGATTTTGAGGGCTATTACACACAGCCCGTTGAAACGGATGCGCGTCTTTACGAAACCGTGATTTACCACGCTGCGCTCCAGAAAGGTTGAGGTGATGGAAATGTTGTTTGATGGTATTGCGAAGATGACGAAGGACTATACGGAACAGAAGAACTGGGAAAAGCGGCTTCTGGAGGAAGGATACTCCAAGGCCAGTGCCAAATCTGCAGCAAAGAAGATTGTGGGGATGGATCCGAAGATTCTGGATGCCCTGACACGATGGATGGAAGAACGCGTGTTGGAGGATATCTGTGTTGAAGATATTTATGTGACGGATCTGGTTGAGAAAATGGGCCATCGTGAAATTGGCGCATTTTTGATCCTGGACTGGCTGAGCCGGGAGCCGGAAGAAGCGAAGAAAGCGCTTGCTGGAGCGAAGGATCATCTGGTGATTGACGAAGAGGTGGTTCAGAAAATTGCTCAAGCGGCCGTTGAGGATGATGCCGAGAATGCTGAGGAAAAGGCGCGTTTGGATGCTGAAGAGAAAGCAAATTCGGTCGATGAAGAGATGGAATGAGCGTATAGAGAATATAGGAGATTAGAGTATCAATGAAGGTCTTTAATATTGTTGATGCAATGGGCTACCTGAAAGATCGCTATGGAAGCGAAAACATGCCCTCCTGCGAGGAGACGCTCAGAAGAGCAATTCGCACGGGGGATCTGAAGGTGCAGGAAGCTGGAGACCCGGGGCGCAAGGGATATACGATTACCGAACAGGATCTGGTTGACTATGCTGAAAAGCGAATGAGCCGCTTGGGTAAAAGCCGAAAGAGGATTGAAATTCACCAGGGAGCGGTACCAGTCGCATACAGAATGGAAGAGATGGTCAAGTTCCCGGACCTGTACGAAAAATACCTGAATGGAACCCTTGACAAGGATCAGTATTTGCTAGCTCTCTTCCATGAAAAGACCAAGTGGGAAACCAAGATGAAGCAATATAAGGAAGATCTGGCGAGAGTTGAAATGGAGCGACTGAAGCTGGAAAATGAGATTCACGATTGTCAGTCGGCCATTGAGTCATTTGCTATCGGCATTCAGAGCATGTAAGAAGGCAGCAGCATCGTGAGATAAAACCTGTCAACAGGGAAAGGATACGTGAGGTTATGGAGCAACTAAAGATCTTAATGCTTGGTCCTTCAGCAACGGGCAAGACGACATTCATGATGACCACCTATGGCATGATGACCACGGATGGCATTCAGGGCTTTAAGGTGAAGAGCCGCAATCCAGTACAGCACAAGCAGTTGATTAAAGCGTACAGGCAGTTCGAAACAAATGGTGAATATCCGGAAGCATCGATTCAAATGACGGATTATCAATACGATTTCTCGATTGATGGGGACCCAATCCTCGATTTTGAGTTGACGGATATACGTGGCGAGAGCATCGCTGATCTGGATACGACGCAGCTCAGAGAAAAGATTGAGGCGTGCGATGTTCTGATGCTCTTCCTCAACGGGTATGATTTGTACATGGGCAAGGACATGACCGACGACCTCTCGCTGCTGTATCCGCTGATCAACACCTGCCTGAATCTGGAGAAGAAATCCAAGCTGGTCATGCCGACCTTTACGCAGATTGATCGCATCCCGGGTGGCCTGACAGATGAGGTTGTAGAGAAACTGAAGGAAGCTGTGCAGCCGCTGATCGATGCAAAAGAGGACAATGACAAGTTTCTTCTGCAGATTGTACCGACGGCCTGCACGCCGGATTGCCTGATGGATCTCGATTTTGCGATCGTTACCATGATCTTCTTTGGTTATATGGTGAAGTTGGTGGAGCGCCGAAAAGAGATCGAGAGAGAGCTGGATGAGATTCGGGAGATGTATGGCTCCGGACTGATTAGAGTACTTATAGACTGGATTGGGTTGGATTTTAAGCGTGCTAAAGCCCGTGCGAGAGCAGAAGCACTGCAGGCGGAGATTGATCAATTCAACGGCATGACCGAGTATTTTGAGCGCCTGAAAAAGTTTCTTGACGATTATGAGATCGGCACAAGTTATCATATCGATAGACCGAAGTATTCGCACAAAGACAAAAAAAGCCCGTATGAATGGTAAAGTACATCAACCCACAAAAGCAAGGAGGACATGAACATGAGCAAGGTTGTTATCTGTGGCATTAAGAACTCCGGCAAGACCTGTTATTTCTACGGCATGCTCCGCAGTTTGATGATTGGCAAGGCAGGCTTTTCGGTTGCGCCGCTGAAAGAAAACTTTAATTCCATCCGATTGGCGACCAAGCGCCTGGCTGATACCAGCCTGCCGCTGTCTGATCGCTTTCCGGAGAGCTCGACGCAGGAGGATGTCTATCATATGAACCTGTTCTACAGGCTCCGCAGCATCAGCGAGTTTGACTGGGTGGATTATCCCGGTGAATGGGTGTCTACGGCTCAGGATGGATTCCTGAAGCATTTGGATGACGCAGATGCGCTGCTGATCTGCGTGGATGGTGAATTGTTTCAGGGCATAGAGGATGATGTGGATGATATCATCTATCAGCTGCAAAATGATTGCGGCGGTTATGAGTTGAACCATGCGCTGATGACTGCGCAGAAAAATAAACAGGAACAGGGAAGCGCTCTGCCGCCTGTGTGCATCATGATTACCAAGTTTGACAAGGTGTCGCCGGATCTGATGAATCCGGAAATCCTGGAAGAACAGATCATCAAGCAAGCGTTCCCGATTCTCTTTGACAGCGAAAAGGCGAAGGTGGCCATTTGCCCGGTCTCTTTGGGACGGGAGATCGAGAAGGGCGGCAAGTTGGAACCGAAGAATGTCGAAATCCCGGTCCTGTACGCGCTCTATTGGGAAATCCTGAATAATTATTCGGAGATGCGCGATGAATTGAATAGCAGGAATGGAAGGGTGAAAGCATATCAACAGGCGAAAAAGGATTATGATGAAAAGAGTGCTCTCGAGAGATTCTTCTCTATTGAGCCTACATTGGGATTCACAAAGGAAGACTATGAAAAGGCTGTGAAGAAGGTTGAGCAATTGAAGAAGGATTGCAATGCCATTTTGAATTGGATTGACATCATTAGCTTGTATGAGGGCGGAGAGAAGAAGGACTGGGTGGACTATTACCTTGAATAAGGTGATCATGTGCATCCTCCTCTTGGTGTGCAACGGCGCATATCAAGGGGAGGACCATCCGTTTGTTCGTGGATTCGTGGCGTAGGCGGCGTATATGGGACTGCCGAAGATGAACGAATCGTTGAAATGAAAGTGAGCAGGTGATTATGGGAAAAATGTTGACCAAGGCGGCATGTTTGATCCGAACGAGGATGTTCAAGGTCGGTTTTCCAGTGCTTTTTTCGCATTTGCCTAAGGACATGACGAAGGCGTGCGCAGAGAAGATTGGCCGATATGCTGATGCTGCGATGCAATACGTAAGTGAACTGAGCGGCGAAACGGAAAAGGTACGTAAGGTGGTCATCCGGGAAGATAAATTCCTCATCTTGGGTATTGCTGGCGCGCTCAACGATATCCTTCCGGAGAAAGCGAGCGAGTACAACGGGCTTTTGGATGGCCATCGCAAGATTCCTTGTTTTGTCGGCTTGGTTTGGAATTTGATGGAGCGTAGCGAGTTTCCGACCGCATTCCCAGAATACGAAAGCTTTACGAAGGTCTTGGAGAACGAAATTCTGACGCATTGGACCGAGAATGATACATCGAAATGGAGCGAAAGATTCGCTCAGGGTATGGCCATGCCCTACCAGGAGCAGGCAATGATTCCGGACAAGACGGCTCAGAAATTTGATGGGCTGAACCTGCTGCTGGGCAAACAGTGCGTTGCACCGGTTAGCGATAGCGATGCCATGCTGCAGGCGGCCCTGGATGCAGTCATTGAAGACAAGTCTGCGAGCGTGTCTGCCTGCACCAAGGCGAGCCTGAGCTATGCGCAGCAGCCGTTTATGAATGTGACGACGACGGAGGTCCAAACTGTTCATTCGCGCGTCATTAAGACGGAAGCGACGTCAAGGCAGAATCGGGGCTCAGAGAATGTTCCCAATAACAGGACCGAGTCGAGTCGAAATGGAGGATACCATCAGTCTCAAGGATACGAGGGCGCGCAGTCGGAGCGCAGAGATGAGAGTAAGCAAATTACCTTGACGCTCAAAGTTGATGATGCTCAGCTCGAAGCGCTTATGGAGTATATACGCATGAAAGGAATAGAGGTTGTTTCTGAAGGAAGGTCGCAGGGGATAAAAGTTTTGGGGTTGACGGTTAATTTGCAGTGGAAAGGATGTTGAAACGTGAATCATGGCGCAGCGCTGATCTATACCAAGACCCAGTTTGTCGGATTTCGCGCCGGATTCGTTGTTCAGCCGGTGGATTTCAGCGAGGCTGCGGCAAGCAAATACATGAAGTATGTGGAGGCGGCGCTCGGGCAGATTGGAGAGCTCCGCGAGGCGCATGCACAACGAAAGATTGTGATTGCGGACGATGAATTTGTCATCCTTGCCGTCGCGGGCTATTTGCAGGATTTCTCGGATGAACCGCGAGTCGATTTTGCTGGACGGCCGATACAGGGCTTTATGGGCATTGTGTTCAGAAAGAAGGAGTTTGCGCTTTGCACGTTCCCGGACAAGAGCGTGTTCCGCCAGATCTTGGAGGATCATATCTTCCCGCATTGGGCGGATAAAGTGGAGAGCAATCCTGAATGGGCGAAAAAGACACAGAAATGTGATTACAGCTACGAAATCCCAACCATTCCGGCAGAAGCTGAAGAGGCGAGCGCGTCGGCGTATGTGTTTTCCCCGCAGATGGCCAAGGCCGCTGTTGCCCATGCCATTGGATTGGCGGCACAGGGGAAGCATATTTCGCTGTGTACCAACCAGAGCAGCTTGAACGAAGAGCGCATCCGGTTTGAACAGTATGCTCTACTGCGTGGCATCGAAAAAAGGCCGCAGCCTGTTCGTGCGACGCAGGGGATTCGTCCGGAAACCGCGGCAAAGCCTCGTCCAGAGACACCCTCACGCCCGGCATCGCCTGTGGTGACGGAGCGAAAGCAGCCCAAGGTGGCTGCCATCATGGCAGTGGTTGCGATTGTGGCGATTTTTGTCATGCTGCTGAGCCGTTTCGGCCTCAAGAAGGTCGTTTTGAGCGTATTGATTGCGGTTGCAGCGTTGATTCTCCTTGTGCTTGTATGGAAGGTATTGACTATCAAAAGCCAGAAGAAAGCACGACCCAACGAAGCGGATGAAATCATGGCCATGCTCTCGCAGAAAGAAAAAACGCAGGCCTCTGAAAGGCAGAATGCCAAGGGTAAAACGTCGAAATCGGATATATACAAGTGGTAACTGAGGTGAAGGACATGAGGGACCTAAACAAACAGGACTTCGATATCGCCTGTTCATCGCTGCCTGGGAAGACGAGTGTCAATGTGATTGCTGTGCATCTGGATTCGGATGGCATCCTTGTGGGTGTTCAGAAAGGATTCGGTCAAAGGTCGATCATAGAAAGCGATCAACCCACAAAACTGACTTATAAGGGGAACGATGTGATCGTTCCCCCAAGTTGGTATTCCTGCGCATGCACAGAGGATACCCATATGGGCGATGCGTTCAAGCGGGCGATGGATGATTGGATTATGAGCCGACTGCTGAAATCGCAGGAATTTGATATCATTCCCGAACTGGTGACCTTTGTGAGCATCTGCGTTCCGGAACGAGCGCCGTGGAGCCGCGATCTGGAAACGCTGGAGCAGGTCATGACGGACATATTCTCGAAGTATTTTTGTCGCCTGTATTTGAGCATTCGCCTCGTGACTAGGGCGGTTGATCCAACAAAAATAGATCTCAAACGTTTACTTGTGGTGCGCATGGATGGAGAATGGACGGAATTCTTGATCCCGAATCTGCGAAAAGAAAAAGATGACTGTTATCCGGCACACCTGGGCTTTAGAAGGAATGAAAATCGACATGAGCCTGTGTCGTTGAGGATGAATGAGCTGGGACAGCAGGATATGGTGTTCTGGCACCAGATGGACGCAAAAAGCTGGGACGATGCGTTTGAGACTGTTTGGAATTCTATGAAGGCGGAGCTGTGGAAGTTGGGACATAGAAGCATTCATAAAGTGGTGGTCATTGCGCCGGCAGACGTACATCCAAAGTTGCAGAACGTGTTAAAAAGATACAATATGGGGGGGTACCACTATTTTTATGATAGGGCGTGGCTTCTGAAATGCATGCTCGAGGACGTGATAAACACTCTAAATGGTTATCGTGAAACGCAGGATGAGTCGAAAGCAACGGACTTCAATGGTCTTTTTGGCAAAAACAAAAAGAATAATCCGTACCAATGGTGAAAAGACAGGCGTCTGAGCGCTGATTGAGGGGATGCTTCCCCAAATTTCATACATAAGAAAATGGTACGCAGGAGGCACGCATGTATTTTGACGGTTTTGAAATCATCAACCTGAAATCATATCGAATGTATTTTAGTCTCCGTGAACTGCTGGATGCTGTGGATAGCCAGCTGCTTTTTGAACAATGGCTGGATGACGTTTTGAAAAGGGAAGATGATAAGCTGCACGAGCTGATTCATGATGTGTACAATTGTTGGGCCGCATCAGAAACTTCGTTCAATCGCGTTGTATTGGTAGAGGAGCTGGAGAGGATTCAGGACAGCGATCTCGGCAGTCAGATGAAACAGTTGCTGGACAAGGACCAGGACAACGAAAAACTGGCATGCTACTGCTGTCTGATGTGCTTGCTGATTCGGTTGTCTGGAAGGGGATTGCCCCCGAACGATGTGGCTGATCTGATCCGGCATATTGCAAAGAAGTATCCCGGGGAGAAAAACATAGAGTCCCCTCAAGAAGGGCAGCCAAAGGAATTCCCCCCGAATGATATAGATGATCCGATCCAGCATATTGCAGAACAGTATCCCGGGGAGAAACCCATGGAGTCCCCTCAAGAAGGGCAGCCTGTGTATAGAAGACGACGCCAGCAGATGTTGAGCGATCCTCCTGCCGACAAGGCGTTTAGCGAGGGCGAGGGTCAAAGAAAACTGAGTATATCTTGCAGCCCGACGGAAGGGACGATCCTGCTTTGTGGGGACAAGACAATCGGCAGGCTGCCGATGAGTCAACGGTGCATGAAGCGCGTACCGGAAGCCATATCCGCGATGTACGATGAGGATACGGGGTATTTGGCTATCACGGAAGACGGGCGGCTGATCAATGGCTCCATGTTCGAAATCCCGGAGGTGAAAAAGAAGGTCGTCAAGGTGCTGATCAGCAAGATGAACTATGCGCTCTTGCTGGAAGATGGCACAGTACACCACAACTTCAAGTACGCAGATGAACCGCGTAGGTTTGTCTATGACCTTGCATTGGATGATGGAAAACTGGTGTGTACATATTCAATTTAAATGAGTGGGTGGCAGTGTGAAGAAGTATGAGTCCATATATGACAATGTCGTTCGTGAGATCACCACAGTGATCAATATTAAGCCCATTATTGTTCTGGTATCTCAAGAAAGCGACGTGATGGAGGAGATCTTCAGCCGCGCTTCCTGCTTTGATTTCCGGCGTTTTGATCAGGATAAAAAGCAGGCTGTATCCGTGGAATATGATCGGGAAACATTTAGAAATCACCCCTTTAATAGTAGGCGCAATGCTACTGTAAATGTCTATACGCAGTATGTGAAAAATGGCGATACACTTGCATTGACAGCCACAGGAACAGGCGACGCGGCAAAAGCATTGTTGGCTGGTCCGGAGTATTTCATTATTCATTTTCTTGAGCTGCTCAGCGAAGAGAGCCAGAAGACATTTTTGATGCAGTATATATCTGATATCGAAATGAATGATCAACTGCGGCGGGATAAGCACATGTTTGTGGTGTCGCCTATCACCCCGAAAGTTCCGGATGGCTTCCAAAAATATGTCCATGTCATCGATGTGCCGCATTTTGGTGAACGGGAAATCGCAGAGATGATTGTGGAATGGCAGAAGCACCGCATCAAAAAGGTGGCGCAGCAGATGACGGTGGAAGAATATCTTCGCGCTCCAGATCCATATTTGGGCAACTTCAAAGGACTCAATCGCGATCAAATACGGAGCGTGCTTCAGCGGACAAGCACGCGGTTTGGCTGCGTTTCCACATATAGATTGCCTGAACAGAGCCATGTGGATAAGCAGGCGCTTTTCCGCTGCATCGATGGATTGATCAATGAGGAAAAGGCACAGATCGCTGCGCAGAGTGGAATGATCACTTTCGTCAATGTGGAGAATGCGATTGAGCCCGGCGGCATGGAAGGCATGTTTGAATGGATCGGGCGTAACAAGGTTGTGTTGGATCATCCGGAATCGGCAGCATATTACGATGAACGCATTCCTAAGGGTGTGTTGATTTCCGGTTTGCCGGGTTCGGGCAAATCGGCCATGGCAAAGTACAGTGCGAAGCTGATGGGACTGAAGCTTGTTCAGTTTAGATTTAGCATCGTGTTAGGCGGCATTGTGGGTCAATCGGAAGCACAGATGGAGGAGGCGCTCAAGATTATCGATGCGATTTCGCCGGTCGTTGTTTGGATTGATGAAATCGAGAAGGAATTTGCGGGCCTGAAAGGCGGCGACGGCGACAATGGTGTAACCAAGCGTTTGTTTGCGCGTATCCTGAACTGGATGCAGGAGAATAATAAGTGCTTCATCTTTGCGACGGCCAATGATATTTCCACGCTGCCTTCTGAATTGCTGCGCCGCGGTCGATTCGACAGAAGCTACTATACCTTCCTTCCGATGCACGAGCAGTGCGTTGAGATCTTTGAGAAGATCATGCAGGGGAATATCAAGCATACGCCGGAGCTGTTTGACAAAGAGATTCAGGACAATCTGCAGCGTTTGGGCATGGAATTGTTTAATTACATCGCTCAGATCCCTGGAAAATTCTACACGGGTGCGGATATTGGGGGCCTGATCGAAGAAGCGAAGAGCAAGCTGTTCCAGAAGCGGAACGTGCAGGAAGAAGACGGAACGAAGAGAAAATACGGTTATGAGGAGTTCAAGGAAGCACTCATGGATGTTGCGCGGATCATCAAGCCGTATGGAGAGTCAAATCGCCAGAAAGTGCTCGATTACTGGATGATGATGCGTGAAAACGCCTTTATCAGCGCAGCACTCCCTGAGTCTGTTTATATTGAGGATGCGGATGCGCTGAAGCAGACGAAAAAAAAGAACGAGAAAAAGTATCAGTATTTGATGTTTGACTTTGAGGATCTGCAAAAGAATGGAAAAGACTGGAAATGGCGTGAGGGCATGAGGAGTGTTTCACAGCATCTCTATGATCAGCGGATGTTTGAGTGCCTTCGCAAAGAGATCTTGGAATACGCACCGGTATGGGAAGATGAGCAAAGAGCAAACAGAAACCGGTAATCGTGACGCTCGGCGGATAGCACAGACATATATATATATATATACAACGAAATATGATAGAGAAAATGTATGATTTCTCGATACGAGGAGTCACATTACCTCTTTTTATGTGAATCCGAGCGGGTTCTGAATGAAAAATGTAGGAAAGTAAATGAATTCTGAATTAAAAATAAAACAACAAAATTAAATAAAATACTGTTGACATGCATTTTATGTTGTAGTATTATATAGCTACAAGAACAACATAAAGCAAACATAAAAGAAAGGTGGCCAACGATATGACGAAGCATGAACTGGAAATCAGCAAGAAAGATATGGAAACGATGACCCGCCGTATGCAGGACATGAAGAACAGCCTCAATAGCACTGAGGACCTGGTCAGCGGACTGATCTCCTATTGCATGGCGAACGGCTATACCGAGCAGGATGCGACGACGCTGGTCAAGGAAAAGATCATTCCGACCGTCGACGAATACAACAGCAGCTGCGTCACCGTGATGGGCGACGAAGATAACGAGTGGCTCACGAGCAAGATCAGCGAACGCTGTGAAGGCCTGAGCATGACGCAGGAGTATCGATACAAGGCGCAGGTCATCTGCGCGATTCGCGCGATGAATCGCGATACGCTTGAGCGGCTGGGCATGCTGACCAACGAGGACTGGGAAGCGGAGTTCCTTGAGATCTGTGATCACGAGTATCAGCTTCCGGAAGGCGCTGAGGCAACCGAGGAGATGCTCAAAAATATTAATGCCGAGTTGGTTGATGCGATGGACAACTCGACCGCGGCGCTTCGTGATTCGGTGGCGTTTAACGAGCTGCTGGAGAGTAGCGATCAGGAAGGCCGCCTGTATTATTTCGCAGGTGAGCTTTGGCAGGATGCACGCCAGAAGTACTGCTTCGCGACGGCAGCCTGTGTCGCGCACCATAACCATGAACTTGAGTCGATCCCTGAGGATATGGATGAGCGTTGCTTGACGCTTCATTGCTGCAAGGGCATCGATGTTGCTGCTATTGAGGCGAAGGTTGCTTCGGGTGAGATGGAGAGCAGCAGGGCGTATGAGCTGATGCTGGTTGTTGCGAAGGTAGCCGGCGCGTTGGCGTTGGGCTATGCAGCGATTTGGCTCATGATCAACGCGGCTGCCCTGAGCGTGTTGGTCTCCACTGCGCTGTTTGGCGAGACCGTGCTGGGCGCTGCATTTGGCTTTGTCATGCTGATCGGCCAGATCTTCCTGATCGGCATAGGTTTCGATAAGCTCGTCGAATCGGGCGAAGACATCATTGAGACCACGTTCTATAGCCTTGAGATGGCGAGCAAGGCGATTGTACAGATTGCCTGCGAAAAGGTCGCCCCGGCGCTGGTGAGCAGCTTTGAGCGCATCAAGGGTTTGTGGCAGCGCGCAAAGGCGATGGTCTGTCAGCGTATCGTTCGCTGCCGCGCGTAATCCAATTTGATCGTAGCATAGTCAGATGGCGCATGACGTTCATAAACTAATGCACCCGTTTGTTGAAACTGCAGCATCAGTATGCGTTTTTCATTGTGACGGTGAATATGTACTATGTGCGATGAACCGGGCACAACAGCTGGGAGTATGCTGCACGCTGGATGAAAGCGGCGCATATCGCGCTGTGTTCAGAGATGCGGAAATCTTCGGACTCAACGCAATTTCGCACTGGCGCAGATTTACTTTCCCGGAGGGAAAGCAAATGGATTGGCTGAAGAAGCAGCTGAGCAAGGACGCGTGGCAGTGTATCGTGCTGTGTCACGCGCCGTTAACCGCACACAACACGTTGCGCAGCGAGCGCGACGCGCCATATCTGGTCAGGGATGCTTGACCTTAGCAGATCGTGGAAGATGCGGGAAAGGTGCTCTTTCTGTCGGGACATACGTAGCTCTCGCTCAACGAGGGGAGAGGTTGCGTAGAATACGATGCCGTGCATGGCAATCTTTATCTGAATGATTCCAGCATCACGCCTACCCTGCCCTGCAGGCAAGAACCGCTTGTGGATCGGGAATGGGCGGATGGCGCAATATGCTATCCGTCGCTGAATGTATCCGGAGCGAAAACCAGGGTGTGTTGCCTGCCGAGCGGAAAGTGGATTGCAAGAGGCCATTATCGATATGATACAATCTATACGAAAACAAGAAACAGTTGACAACCTGCTGCGAAGCCAATCCACCGAATGAATTTCCATATTGTGATTGCTGTACGCGGATGCAAATTGTCATCTGTGACGGCGTGCCGGACGGCAAGAATATATCGGAGACATAACAAGGAAGGGAGCGGTCGCATGAAGGATCTAGACAAATACAAAGGCTGCCTGATTGGCGGTGCGGTGGGGGATGCGCTGGGCTATCCGGTGGAATTCATGAGCGCCGCGTCAATTTTTAGCCGTTATGGCCAGCGCGGGATTACCGATTATGAGCTGTCCGACGGATTGGCGTTGATTTCATGATACGCAGATGACACTCTTTACAGCCAATGGAACTATACTGGGCAGAGTGGCTGAAGTGAGAGAAGGCGTCAAAGATTATACCGGCTGTCTTGAGCGCTCCTATCGGGAATGGTACTATACCCAGCCGCATGAGGAATCGATGCCGACACCTGGCCATTGTTCGTGGTTGATCGCAGCAAAGGATTTGTATAAACGCAGGGTGCCAGGAACGACCTGCATGTCTGCGCTGAGCGGTGATAAGCTGGGCAGCATTGAAAAGCCGATTAACAACAGCAAGGGATGCGGCGGCGTGATGCGCGTGGCGCCCATCGGCCTGTACTTTAATGTGCTCCGGGAGGAACAGGCGAAGGTTGACCGGCTGGGCGCAGAGGCCGTTGCTCTGACACACGGACATGATCTGGGCTATATCCCTGCCGCGGCGCTGGTTCATATCGTCGGTCGGGTTTCCCATGATCTCCATATGACGCTGACGGATGCGGTGTTGGACATGAAAGCATCCATCAAGGAGCAATTCGCAGGGGCAGCCCATCTGCAAGAATTTCTGGAAGGTGTCGATCGGGCCATGGCGCTGGCTAGAACGTCCACGAACGATCGGGCGGCGATCCGCCAGCTGGGAGAAGGCTGGGTAGGCGACGAGGCACTGGACATTGCGTTGTACTGCGCGTTGAAGTACGAGCATGATTTCGAAAAGGCGATTGTGGCAGCAGTGAATCACGATGGGGACAGCGATTCGACGGGTTCGATCACCGGCAACATCCTGGGCGCTTGTCTGGGCTTAAAGGGCATTCCAGAAAAGTATCTGAAAAATCTTGAACTGATGGATCTTTTGACCACGATGGCGGAAGACCTGTATCGGGACTGTCGGTCTGAAGAGGATGCTCAACACATCGCTTCCGCTTGGCAGATGTCCTGCGTTAGCCGCTGCGATGAAGCAGAGGATGATGAATTCTGTGAATCTTATGCTCCCTGGAATATGGATGACGAGGACAATGACTTCTGGCCCTGGTGTAGCTCTGATGAGAATCCGCCGCGTGGGAATCATTGCGGGCGTTCACCTCATTCAAATGGCTTTGAAGAAGTCGAGGACGGCGAATTCCCGTTTTGATGGCATTTATCAGAAATGGAGGAGAATGAGAATGAAAAAGTGTTTTGCGATGTTGCTGATGGTCTTGTTGTTGGTGAGCGGGGGAGCTTTGGCTGAAGGCAACAGCGGCGTTGAAGAATTGACTTTTGAGATGTTCTACACGGAATACGGACTGCCGTACGAAGGCGAATGGGTCAGCTTTGATGATGCCGTCTATTTCTATATGCCCGCGGAACTTCCCCAAGCGGAGATCACGGATGAGATGCGTGCCGACGGGATTCTGGCGTCCTACTCGGATACGGATGAACAAGGCACTTCCCTGCGGATTGTGATTTCCAGGGAAGGAGAAAGGGATTGCGTTGATACAATTGCTGAGGAACTTCAAGCTCATTGCGCCAAGGTGATATTTATTACGATCAATGGCCTACCTGCCGTGATGGGCACAAATGCCACCCAATTTGATGGCGATTTTGAAATCTATACAGAGGTGCTTACATCCGATCAAGTGTCCTATCGTATGCAGATGAGCTTCACGGATGTGAATGAGGACATAGATGAAACGTTGAGTCTGTATGCGTTTGGAATCCTGAGTTCCTTCTCGGAAACGCCCTTGGAAATTGATTTGGAGAAGGTCAACACACTGGACAAATGGCTGGAAAATGGCCCGGAAGCAACGCCGGAACCCATGAGCAGCGTCATTACGATGGAGTTTTCTTTTCATGACCGGGACGAGCGGGATCTTGAGCAGATCAATCGCATGCTGGCGGTTATGGACTTGACGGATGTGGATATAGATGCGCTTGATGGTTATGTGGCCGTGACGCGGCGCATGCAAGATAACGTGGTCGTGGAGGCTGCCTATCGCTATGGCTTTGATAGCTGCACGCTGGTATGCGAGAAAGCCGAATCAGGACAGACGCACCGATACCAAATTGCAACCGAAGTCTTTGAGAACGCAGATGCTATGGAAAGCGAAAAATATGCGGAGCACTGGTGCGAAACATATCCTGAACGCAAGCTGAGAAGGGTCATGGCGCTGGGTTTTGATGAACATACCGTATTCATTGTCGTGTACTTTGAGGAGAATACAGAGGCGGAATCCACTCTCGTCCAGGCCCTGTAAAGAGAGAATCAGAAGCGCAAAAAACTTCGAAGCTGGAAAAAGATCACAGCCAAACAGGAACGCCCTTGCATAACACAGAAAATCGTATATTTGTACCGTGGCGATACCGAAACCTGATCCGATGGGAACGCTCAATCGTTTTGTGGCAATGTGATCTCTGCTTTTTCATATGATCCGTCCTTGAATGGCTTAACAGTTGAGGAATAAAAGGCAATCCAATATGCAAAAGAATGGTGTTTCCAAGTTGGATGCAGTGCTGGATGAATGCTGAACACGGGGGAAAAGCAATCAGCCAAAACATGCTTCGGGAGGTGCTGCAAAATGTCCGTGACAGTGAAAAAACAGTACCTGTGCGGCTATCATTGCCAGTCGTGCGGATGGTTCAACATCGAAGCGGGAGAAACCGAAGCAAGGGCGGATGTGCAGACCGAGGCCGCCGAGCTGGCCCAGCGGCTTTTTCAGAATATCAAAAGCGGTGTCAATCAGCGTACAGAGTACGGAGTGCCGGGCATTAAGGGTGTCTGCCGGAAGTGCGGCGCAAAGCAGGTCTGGAGCAGTCGCGAGAGAAAGACATCGATGGCGGAAAAAGCGCTGTTTGCCATGATGGGCGTCTCACTGGTTATCGGCGCTGTAGGAATGCTCATCTATCAAAACCTGCTTCCTGTATTGCTGGGAAGCGTACTTGCAATGGCTCTGCTGGGCGTGGAGCTGAGGATGACAAGCAGGGTCAACAAAGCCTACCGGGAATCCGTATGCAAACAGGTAGACGAAGAGTTGTCAAGCGTTATTGGGTGGAATCCCTATCCCTATGTGGCAGCGTCGGATGACGCGGCAGATCCGAGTGACGAACGCTCCGTAAAGCTGGCGCAACATATGGAAAGCTTACATAATAACCGGAGCCCGTCTCTAAGCGCGACCAAGTACGGCGAAGAGCTGGTCAAGAAGATGCAGGCGAACGGCGCGAAGGCGTACCTTGTCAACACCGGCTGGAACGGCACTGGCAAGCGCATCACCATCAAGGATACCCGCGGCATCATCGACGCGATTCTGTCCGGCGACATCCTGAAGGCGCCCACCAAGAAGATTCCGTACTTCGACTTTGAGGTTCCGACCGAACTGCCGGGCGTGGACTCCAAGATTCTCGACCCCCGCGACACCTACGCCGACGCTTCCGAATGGGAGAACAAGGCGAAGGATCTGGCGTCCCGCTTCGAGAAGAACTTCGTCAAGTACACCGGCAACGACGCTGGCAAGGCGCTGGTTGAAGCTGGCCCCCACGCGTAATTTGACGGTTGCGTAAATATCGAGCGGCTTGTTCTGGAAAGAGCAGGTCGCTCTTTTTGCGTGCAACAAAAAGGGGACTTGCTGGGTGGGCAAGTCCTTCCTTTTATGCTGATGGAGTTGTTGCTTCCTCCCGAAAGCCGATTTCCACGGTAGAATCCGCATCGTAGCAGTAGCAATAGATGTTATTCCACTGGAAGAACAACATCAGCGTGTCCCTATCCACCATGAAAACACCGTCGATTGTCGTGATGACGGCGGGGTGTTTGCTGCCGGGGGCGGGCAGGAGCAGCGAGAAGTTGGGGGAATCTGCATAGACGAGCGTCCCCGCGGCGGTGTCCAGCACGAGTTCTTTGCCGCTGACCTCGAAGCGCGCCGTGTGGTCATCCTGCCAATCCAGCGAAATTCCTAATCCTTCCAGCATCGGCACGACCGGAATCAGCGCGTACTGCCCGTCAGAATGGTAGGGGATGCAGTCAGAAATCAGCGTGCCGCAGACGATGAGCGAATAGGGGATTGTGTCCGCTTCGGATGATTCCAATGCGCACGCTTCCGCGGCGGCAGACAAAACGGCGGGCGCGGCGCACGGGAGCAGCAGCGCGGCGCAGGTGGCGGCGGCGAGAAAACGGGATGCCTTGCGAAACATAGGAAAACCTCCTTTCGGCTTTTCGGAAAAGACGACGGGAAATGGGGGATTGTTCCCGGCGCGGAAGGAAAATTTTGCGGAATGAAAAGGGACTTGCCGAAAAGACAAGTCCCTTTCTGTGTACTCATTCGCAATCCAAATAATTCCCATACGCCACCAAATGCGGATCATCCGACTTGGGAATATGCCGGAAGAATCGCCATTGCTCATGCTCCGGCGGCTCTGCTGCCCAAATCTCGATGCGCAGACCGTTTTCTGTGCAGATGGTCAAGTCGTTCATCTCGGAGCATTCAATACTGACGACTTTCGCGGGCAGGAGAGGCGCGAGCTCGGCGACGTCGTAGTCGAACCAGCTGTTGCCTTTTCCAAGCGGCTTGTTGTCGCGGGTGCAGTAAATCTCGTCACGGCTCAGCATGGCTTCACCGTCGTGCAGGACGCGGAAGGTGCATTGCGTGTGCAGCGAATATTCTGCGCCGTCCACATCGAAAATCCACCAGACCAAATCCGCCGCACGCCCGATGGCAATCAGCGAATGCCCAAGCAGCGTGTCAAGAGAATAGTGCGCGAACATGGTGTCCCTCCATTATTTCAAGTGAACGCAGTCTGTAAAGGCGCTCAGACGCACATCATCCTGCGGTCCGAAGCGCCAGTCTTCGCACCCGGGCAGAGAGTCGGCGAAAATTTCGATGCGCAGGTGATTTTCGGCGCAGAGGGTCAAGTCATTCGTGTCGGAACACTTGACGCTGACGATTTTCACGGGCAGCAGGGAAGTCAGGCGGACAATATCGCGGTCGAAGCGGCGGTTGGCATCCGTCAGCGGTTCAAGGTCGGTGGGGGAGAAAAGCATCCGCTGGGTCAGAATGGTTTCGCCCTCGTGTGTCACGCGGAATCCTCCGTACGTTTGCAGGATGTACGGCGAAGTACGCCCGCTGAACGTCCAGCGGACGACAAAATCCGGCGTGCGGGCGACGTCGGTCAGGCACTGACCAAGCAGTAAATCAGGACAATAGGCACTGAACACGTCATTCCTCCATTATGTCAAACGAGGGCAGGGGCGCAAGCTAATTCGCCGCGCTCCTGCCCCAAATGGTTATTCCCCGTACTCCACCATACCCTGCGATTCCAAAAACATCTGCTGGGCATCGAGGTAGTCGTCCACCAGCGCGGCGAGCTTGACCGCCTGCTCGGGGTCGAGCGCGTTCTTTGCCGCCAGCGATTCGACAATGTACTCAATCGCTTCGTCGTCCTCGTAGTAGGCGTCGCCCGCGTAGCCGTCGGCATCCAGAACGCCCGCTTCGTGCATGTACGCCATGTCCGCGTCAATCATCTGCGGCACGAGCGCGGGAATGTCCTCCGCCAGCTCCGGGTGATCCGCCTTGCGGATACAGCGGGTGATGAACGCGACCGCCGCATCCTTGTCGTAACCGTGCATCATGGAAAATGAACCTCCTGTTCATACGGATTTCAGTGAGCCTGAAAACCGTATTACGCCATAACCGCCTTGAACTGTGCCAGCGTGTCCTTGAAAACGCCCAGCGCACGGCGGACGGGTTCGGGGCTGCTCATGTCGATGCCCGCCAGCTTCAAAGCGTCAATCGGCGGCACGGCGCAGCCCGCGGACAGGAACTTGCGGTAGTCGCGGACGGCGCTTTCGCCTTCGGACAGAATCTTGTCGCTGAGCGAAACCGCCGCGCACAAGCCCGTCGCGTACACATAGACGTAGTAGGAGCGATAGAAGTGCGGGATGCGCATCCACTCGTTGGCGATGTTCTCATCCACCGTGCAGACCGCGCCGTAATACTTCTGGTTTAATTCGTAGTACGCCTTGGACAGGCTCTCACGGGTCAGCGGCTGCCCCTGCTCCGCCATCGTGTGGGCAATCAGCTCAAATTCCGCGAACATCGTCTGACGGAACACGGTCGTGCGGAACTGCTCCAGGAAGTGGTTCAGCAGGTACGCCAGCGCCTTCTTGTCGTCCGCAAACGTCTTGAGCAGGTGGCGCATCATCGTCGCCTCGTTGCAGGTGGACGCGACTTCCGCCACGAACAGGCTGTAATCGCTCTTGGGCGCGGGCTGGTTGGTGTTGGAGTAGAAGGAGTGCATGGAGTGCCCCAACTCGTGCGCGATGGTGAACGTATCCGACAAATTGTCGTTGTGGTTCAGCAGCACATAGGGGTGCACGTCGCGCAGGTTGCCGGAGGAGAACGCGCCGGAGGACTTGCCCTTGGAGGGGTACACGTCAATCCAGCCGCCGACGCGGGCTTCGCGCAGCTTGGCCAGATAGTCCTCGCCCATGGGCTTCAGGCCTTCCAGCACAAGGTCAAACGCCTTGTCGTAGCTCAGCTCCATGTGGAAATCCTTGACCATCGGCGTGTAGAGGTCGTACATGTGCAATTCATCCAGCCCCATCAGCGCTTTGCGCAGCGCCAGATACTCATTCAGCACCGGAATCGCCGCGTGCACTTCGCTGATGAGGTTGTCGTAGACGCTCGTGGGGATTTCCAGCGGTTCCATGCGGGCATCGCGGGCGGTGGCGTAATGGCGGGCGCGCGCCTGGAACACGTCGTTCTGCACGCTGCCGTTGTACGTTGCGGCGATGGTGCTGCCGAAACTGCCGTAGGTGTTCATGATGCCGTCGAACGCCGATTTGCGCACGTCGCGGCTGTCAGAGCGGATGAACTGGGAATATGTGCCTTCAGTCAGCTCGGCGGTCGTGCCGTCGGGCATCTGCACGGGCGGGAAGGACATATCCACGTCGGTCAGCATCCCGAAGATGTGGTTCGGGGCTTGGGCGACCTGCCCCATCATGGCGAGCAGCTTCTCCTGCTCGGCGGGCAGCGTGTGCGGCTTCTGACGAATCAGGTTGCGCAGGAACGCGTCATAATCCGCCATTGCCGGATCAGCGGCGATTTCCGCCAGCAGCGCATCATCCAGCGAGAGCAGCTCCGGCTCAAAGAAGGACATTGCGGTGGACAGCTGTACGCCCATCTGGGACGCGCGGGCGCGAAGTCCCTGCGCAACCGGGTCGCCGTTGTCCGTTTCGCCGCGCAGGAACGCGTAGGAGAAAACGGGCTCAGCCTGCTGATTCAAGTCGAAATACTCGCGAATGGCCTGACGGGGATTTTCGGCGACTTTGCCCTCCCACGCGGCGAACTTCTTGCCGGACGCAAGCACATCCGCCAAAGCGGCCTCCCACGCGGCATCATCAGGGTAAATGTGCGACAAGTCCCATTTGTACTGCGCGGGGATTTCCTCACGCTTGCGGAGCTTTGCAGCCATTTTAAGACCTCTTTCTGCCGGGAAAAAACCGGCGTTTCCATTCCATTTCCTAGAGTGTGTTTCTAAATTCGCCCGGCAGCATTTTCGGCATCTTTTCATGCACTTCTGCGTCTTCAAACCTCGATTTACCGCCAGTAAACCTTCGGTTTTCAT
>OLPA01000875.1_pt1 | contig 27254 bp, 25 predicted proteins | sample 1672811 | NCBI WGS metagenome assembly OLPA01 (sample SAMEA3136726, study PRJEB25190) | human gut metagenome | biome: human gut; feature: human-associated habitat; material: faeces | place: Austria | collected 2013
CTCACAAGATACAGATTTGACAAGGTCAGGGAACGCGCTAAACTGAAAACTTCAATCTCTCGTTTGGTGACTGTTCTGTTTCCTGAACTGGAAAAGCTGGTTCCTTCTCTACATATGGTATCTGTTTACGCACTTCTCAGCGAGTTCCCTGGTGCCAAACAGATTGCTGGAGCGCATCTAACTCACCTAAAGGCGCTCTTGAAGGATGCGTCTAAAGGACGCTACAGACGGGATATGGCAGTGGAAGTCCGGGATGCCGCCAGGTGTTCCATTGGCTCTGATATGCCTGCTAAATCGCTGGAACTGCAGCACACAATTCGCCTGATCCGGGAGCTGGATTCCGAGATTGAGGACATTGAGGTTGCCATCCAAGCCATAATGGAAGAAATGCAATCTCCCATTACAACCATCCCGGGAATTGGTTTCCGTATGGGCGCTATGATCCTGGCTGAAATCGGCGACTTTTCTCGTTTTGACTCGCCAGACAAGATTCTTGCTTATGCCGGTATGTCACCGTCTACCTACCAATCCGGGCAACTCTCGCTGTCTGGAGCATACTCACATATGGAAAAGCGTGGTTCCAGATATTTGCGCTACGCTCTCTACAATGCTACCAAATACGTCTGCCTGTGGGATCCAACCTTCGGGGCCTACCTCGCTAAGAAACGTGCAGAGGGAAAACACTACAATGTTGCGCTTTCTCATGCTGCCAAGAAGCTGGTCCGGTTGATTTAAGGAGTGTTATAACATTTGGGGATATGAGCCGTTGCCGTCTGCCGAAGATGTTCTGATGGATCCAGCGGCATACGCCGCCCACATTCTTCTCCCCTATAAAAATGGTATGTGGGGAATGAAGGAATCCAAAATTGGAATCGGAGTTTCGGTGGTGGACAAGGCTTCCCTCTACCAATCGATCTTTGATTTGTTGCGAGATCACGATATGGTATGTGAGCAGCCCGAGGCGACACGTATTTCCCTTAGAGGACAAAATTTTTCGTGTCTTCGGGATCCGCAGGGATATTCGGATTCAGAAGAATTCCGCCGGTGGGTGAAGAAGTGTGTTGAGACAGAAGAAATCAACTTTGAAATTTATGGCCTGTGGAACGATCCTGCGCAGCAAAAATTATTGCATCAAATCCAAGCCAAGATTGAACAGGATTTTGGCCCCAATACTCAGACATCCTGCCTGCAAATCCACTGTATATGCAAAGAAGTTGGAAGCTTGACCGACGCCATGGCGGATGATAGCACAAAAACGAAGATCCAATATTGCGATGAAATTGTAGATAAGATTGGTAAAACCGATGCCGTAACTGCGTGCATTTTTGTCCTGCCGGGGCGGGATCAGTATTCCAAAGGAGGGGATCCCAAGCAGGTGCTTCGGAATGCGTTTGCCCAAACAGGCCGTGTGGTACAGTTTATAACTCCAGAAGAAAATGAAGGGTACAGCAAAATTCAAAATGCGGTATATGATCTCTATCGTCAGCTGGGTGTTGTTACTTTGCTGGATCCGACCAAGAAGCTCCCGCCGCTGGCCAATACCCCTTGTGTTGGGATGCATCTTTGCGCACAGGTTCATGGTATTGCCAATAAAGCACGGTTTCTCCCTCTGTATGTCACCGTGAATATCCCTGAAGGGAAAACAAGAGTTTATTGTGATGCTTTTTCCAAAAGAGGTGTTTCTTATAGAGAAGCCTGTCTGGAAATGGCCAAACTTTTTTGGGACAGTAATCTGGAACAGCGTTGTGTTGAAGCAAGTCGTGTACCTGCAAAGCAAAAACTGATTGAACTAAAAAATCATTTTTATAGCAAAGAGGACGGCGTTTTGTTGGTTGTACAGTCCGATGGGACTACACGTGCGGTGTGGAGCGGAATTTCCGATAAAGAAATTGGGGGTTATGATGTAATAGAGCCATATTGCCCCACGGAAATCAATGTTGGAATGCCGAAAAGCCCGTATAAAATGTCTCTACTGAATTCCGGAGTGCGGATCATACGAATTCGAAGCAATCAGGAAGTACCCGACTATTATACAGATCTTAGTAAAAAATCCACTGAGGAACGACTGCAATTAACTTCTTCCTCTGGTATATTCCAATACGGTGATATATATTGGGGAATCCATCCGAAACCCAAAGATCCTCAATACACAAAGAGCTTCATGGCTTCGAGAATCGATCATCCTAAGCTACGGTTTGCCGAAAAAGATATGATTGAATTGTATCCTCTGCAACTTCAGCCCGGTGACAAGGCGGAAAATTGGGTCTTCTATACAAACGCATTGCGCCATATTCCAATCCAATATAATCAGTCGCTTGTCCTCCCTCTCCCATTGCACTTAGCAGAGGGGCTGGAAGAATACCTGTTTGACGCATAAGGTGTGCTGAGTGATTGATGCTTGTAGAACGCTGGAAATGCAGGTATACTGGATACAAAATATACCACTATTCTTCTATCTATGACCACATAGAAAGAGTGACTGATATGTTGCAACCTGGCCTTTACGAACAAATCATCAATACTGCCCTGAACAGTGAGCTTTCGGAGATCCCCGATGCCCGCAAATCAGTTGCGCCCATTGACAAGGCGGAGGCCGCCAAGGTACTGGCACAGTATCTGGCGGATGTGGTACAAAGAGGCATGGAGAATGTGGTAGATAACGGTGGAGATATCTCCACGCAAATCAGCCTGGCCAACCAGATCGTAGCTCTCATCCAGAACACAGCCCAAGAAGTTGACTTTGCCACGCTGAGCGTCGACCAACGGGCAGAGCAGCTTCTTGCGCTTTTACAGGAGCAGGATCCACGGCTGGCAGTGGGCAAGACGGCTGCCGACCTGAGCCGGCCAGAGACCTCCATCGCCCAGAGCAGCCTGTTTACCGGAGCTATCCATGAGCCCCAGATGTAAACGGAGCTGAAAAAGGAGATCGTCTCCGCCGACCGCATCGACATGCTGGTGTCCTTCATCAAATGGAGCGGCCTGCGGCTCTTGATGGACGAGCTGCGGGAGTTCACCCAAAACGGAGGTGAACTGCGGATCATCACCACCTCCTATATGGGGGCCACCGATGTGAAGGCCATCGAGGAGCTACGCAAGCTGCCCAACACCAAAATCAAGGTCAGCTACGACACTAAGCGCACCCGTCTCCATGCCAAAACCTATGTTTTTTACCGGAACACCGGCTTCACCACCGCCTATGTGGGCTCCTCCAACCTATCCAACGCCGCCATCTCCAGCGGCCTGGAGTGGAACGTGAAGATCACCCGCAGGGATTTGCCGGAGACCATCGACAAGATCGCCGCCACCTTCGAGAGCTACTGGAATTCCAGCGAATTTGAGTACTACTCGGAGGATGAGAAGGAGCGGCTGGCCCGGGCGCTGAAGGCGGAAAAATACTTCGACGCCAACAACGCCGAAATGTACACCATGGACATCGCGCCCTACTCCTACCAGCAGGAGATTCTGGACAAGCTGGAGGCGGAGCGCACCGTCCGGGGCTATACCCGCAACCTGGTGGTGGCCGCCACCGGCACCGGCAAGACTGTGATCTCTGCTCTGGACTATAAGCGTTTTTGTAAGCACCACCCCGGAAAGCCCTGCCGTCTGCTCTTTGTGGCTCACCGGGAGGAGATCCTGCGGCAGAGCCTGTACACCTTCCGGGCCGTTTTGAAGGACGCCAACTTCGGGGAGCTGTTTGTGGGCAGCTACCGGCCAGAGGGCATTGACCACCTGTTTCTGTCCATTCAGACCTTCAATTCCCAGGATTTCACCGCCAAGACCGCCCCGGATTTTTACGACTACATCGTGGTGGACGAGTTCCACCACGCGGCGGCACCCACCTACCAGAAGTTACTGTCCTACTATCAGCCCCAGATCCTCCTGGGCCTGACCGCCACCCCGGAGCGTATGGACGGCAAGAGCGTACTGCCCTACTTTAGCAACCGGATCGCGGCGGAAATCCGCCTGCCGGAGGCCATTGACCGCAAGCTGCTGTGCCCCTTCCAGTATTTCGGCGTCACCGACACAGTGGATCTGAATACCCTAAAATGGAGCGCCGGCGGCTACGACAAAAATGAGCTGTCCAATCTCTACACTCTCAGCGGCGCCGTTGCCAACCGCCGCGCCGATTTAGTGGTATCCTCCCTTCTCAAATATGTAACCGATATTGACGAAGTCAAGGGCCTGGGATTCTGCGTGTCCATCGAGCATGCGGAGTTTATGTGCCGCTATTTCAATAGCTACGGCATCCCCTCCATTTTCCTGACGGGGAAATCCTCCGATGATGAGAGAAAGACCGCCAAGGGACGGCTGGTGAACGGCGAGGTGCACTTCATTTTCGTGGTGGACATCTACAACGAAGGCGTAGACATCCCAGAGGTCAATACGGTGCTGTTCCTGCGACCCACCGAGTCCCTGACCATCTTCCTCCAGCAGCTGGGCCGTGGCCTGCGGCTGGCGGAGGATAAGGAATGCCTGACCGTGCTGGATTTTATCGGCCAGGCCAACAAGCGGTATAACTTTGAGGACAAGTTTGCTGCCCTGCTGTCCAACACCACCCGCAGCGTGACCCGGGAGATCAAGGACGGCTTTATCTCCGCCCCCAAGGGCTGCTACATACAGCTGGAGAAAAAGGCCGCCAGGTACATTCTGGACAACATTCGTGCCTCCTACGGCAATACCGCCGGGCTGGTGTCCCGGGCAGCCAGCTTTGCGGAGGACAGCGGTCTGGAGCTGACATTGGCAAACTTCCTGGACTATTACCATTTGGACCCCAGAGCAATTTACAAGTTTTCCTCCTTCTCCCGTATCTGCGCCCGGGCGGCTATGATTGCGAATTTCAGCGAACCGCTGGAGGATATACTCACAAAAGCATTTGGTAGGCTGGCCGTCGTGGACTCCCGGCGCTGGATCCGCTTTTTGCTGGGCCTGCTGCCGCGCCTGGACGATGTGGACTTTGCAGCGCTGAGTGAGCTGGAGCAGCGGATGCTCCAGATGTTCTACGTGACCGTTTGGGGCAAGGCGGCGGACAGTTGGGCATCTGATGAGGTTCTGGATAACCTGTACGCGCTGTCGGACAGCCCTGTATTGCTGGGTGAGCTTTTGAACCTGCTCCGCTATCGGTATGAGCAAATTGACTTCATTGACGAGCCGGTGAAGCTGGGCTTTGACTGCCCGCTGGACCTCCACTGCACCTACACCCGGGACCAGCTACTGGTGGCGCTGGATTTTCTGAAACCGGCCACGGTGCACGAGGGTGTGAAGTGGCTGCCGGAAAAGCAACTGGACGTGTTCTTTGTGACGCTAAACAAGGCGGATAAGGACTACTCGCCCACCACCATGTATAACGACTACTCCATCAACGAGAGCTTGTTCCACTGGCAGAGCCAGAGCACTACAGCGGCGGACTCCCCCACTGGACAGCGATACATCCATCACCAGGAGCACGATAGTAAAGTGCTGCTGTTTGTCCGGGAGTTCAAGGCGGATCGGATCACAGGTGGTGCAGCGGCCTACACCTTCCTGGGCACAGCCAACTATGTGAAGCATAGTGGGAGTAAGCCAATGAATATTACCTGGCAGCTGGATCGACCGATTCCGGCGAAGTTTTTGAAGAAGACAAATAAATTGGTGGTGGGATAAATGACCGAGGTAGTAGCAGCCCTGATTTGGAACGAAAACAAGTTTATGATCTGCCAACGGCCAGCGCATAAGGCCAGAGGCCTTCTGTGGGAGTTTGTAGGGGGCAAGGTGGAGCAAGGAGAAACAAAAGAGCAAGCACTCATTCGCGAATGTCAGGAGGAGCTGGCTATCACTCTGGATGTTGGTGAGGTGTTCATGGATGTGGTTCACGAATACCCGGATCTGACAGTTCACCTAACGCTGTTTCATGCGACCATCCATGAGGGTATCCCCCAGAAATTGGAGCACAATGACATTTGTTGGATTACGGTGGATGAAATTGATCAGTATGCATTTTGCCCTGCGGATGAGGAAATTTTGAGGAGGCTGAAGGATGCCTACTAAAGCCTATCACAAGCTGGTGCGGGATCATATTCCAGAGATTATTGAAGCAGACGGAAAAATCTGTGTCTGCGAAACACTTACTGATGAGGACTACATACATCTTCTGGAGCAGAAGCTGAATGAGGAACTGGCGGAATATCAGGAGAGCAAATCCTTGGAAGAATTGGCTGACCTCTTAGAAGTTATGCAGGCTGTTGTAAAAGCCCGTGGCTGGACATTGGAAGAGTTAGAACAAGTACGGGCAGACAAAGCGGCAAAGCGGGGCGGATTTGAGAAAAAGATCCTTTTGAAGGAAGTAAGGGAGGAATGCTGAATGGATATTGTAAAAGCAAAAGAACTATTGTCTGCTTTGGCTGACGGCATTGATCCATTCACCGGAGAACTTCTACCGCAAAACCATGTATGCAATCAACCTGAAATGATACGGGCTTTTAATGAAATTTTGAATGTAATTCCATCGCCGAAGAAGAAAAGTCTGCCCCGAAATGCCGGAAAACCATGGACGGATATTGAGGAAGAAAAACTACTGGATGAATTTGACTCAGGAATGACGACTTCTGCAATTGCCAAAGAGCATGGCAGGAGCAAAGGCGCCATTGAATCCCGATTAGCGGATCTCGGGAAGATTACAGATACATATTTTAACAGGAAACCGAGGTGATCTCCATGCCTACCTACCGCTCCGCCTCCGGCAGCAGTGCTGAAGACCTGTTCATTGAACTGTTCTCTGACACCTTCGGCGCTGAGAAAGCCGGCTACCTCTACTCTCAATATCCCTTCTCTGACATCTACCAGAACAGCCGGTTTGCCGACTTCCTGATCGAAAACGGCGGGCGGAAGGTGGCCATCGAGATCGATGACGAGGCGTCCCACAATCCCAAGCTGATCTCCCAGAACAAGTTTTACGACGATCTGCTCAAGCAGAACAGCATGATCTACCTGGGCTGGGATGTGTACCGCTGGGCGGTGCGGCAGATGCAGCAGCAGCCGGAGACTGTGAAGGACGAGTTGCGGGTATTCCTGGGCCAGCACCCCAGCTTCAGGGAGATCGAGGACTACCTCCCCACCCAGCGGGGCAAGTCCCTGGACGGCTCCCAGCTGGAGCTGAAGGAACACCAGAAGCAGGCCCTGGCGGCCCTGGAGGAGATGCGCTGCAACTTCGAGACCATTGCCCTGCTCTACCACGCCACCGGCACCGGCAAGACGGTGACCGCCGTCATGGACGCCAAGCGGTTCGGCAAGCGGACTCTGTTTTTGGCCCACACGGTGGAGCTGGTGGATCAGGCCACCAAGACCTTCCGGGAACTGTGGCCTCGGGCCACGGTGGGCCGCTATGTGGAGAGCATGAAGCAGGGCAACGCCTTCGTAGTCTGCGGCAGCATCCAGAGCGTGGCGCTGAACCTGGAGCGGTTCAAGCTGGATGACTTCGGCTACATCATCGTGGACGAGGCCCACCACGCCTCCGCCGATACATACCAGAAGGTCCTGTCCTACTTCACACCGGAATTCACCCTGGGCCTAACGGCCACGCCGGAGCGGGCCGACGACAAGAACATCCTGGACATCTTTAAGAACACTGCCCACAAGCTGGACATCCAGACCGCTGTGGAGATCGGCGAACTGGTGCCGGTGCGGTGCATCCGCATCCACACCAACATCGACCTGACCAAAGTGCGGTTTAACAGCGTCCAGTACAACATCCGGGATCTGGAGAGAAAGATCTATGTGCCGGAGCGCAACCAGCTGATCGTGGACACCTGGCTCCAATATGTGAAGGACAAGCGGACGGTCATCTTCTGTGCCTCCGTCAAGCACGCCCAGGAAATTGCTGGACGGCTCCACCACGCTGGTGTGGCCGCTGAGGCTGTGTCCGGTGAGATCAAGGCCAGCGATCGTCGGGAGGTACTGGCCCGGTTTGAAAAGGGCGAAACCAAGGTGTTATGTGCCTGCGACCTGCTCAACGAGGGCTGGGACTGTCCGGCCACGGAGGTGCTGTTCATGGCTCGCCCCACCATGTCCAAGGTACTCTATACCCAGCAGCTGGGCCGCGGGATGCGGCTATCCCCTGGCAAGGAGAGCCTGATGGTGTTTGATTTCGTGGACAATGCCAGCCAGTACAACATGCCTTACTCCATGCACCGGCTGTTCCGGCTGAAGGAGTACAAGCCCGGCGCTCTGGTGTTAGGCACCAAACAGCAGAAAACCGCCGAACAGGGGCTTTATGACAAGGGCGAACGCCCGGATGCCCTCATCGACTGGCCGGTGGACGCACTGGACTACGAGCTGGTGGACATCTTCAACTGGCAGGAGGAAGCCGCCGGAATGATCTCCCAGATGGAGTTTGTCCGCCGGGTGGATGTGCAGACGGAGACCATCGAACGGTATGTCCGAGATGGCCTGCTGGTGCCCGATCTGGTGGTGCCCATGAGCGAGCACCGGACCTTCAAGTATTTCAAGGAGGAAACGCTTCAGAAGTATGCGGAGCAGTACGGCTGGACGCTCATCGACGACTCCAACCGCAAGGATCTGTTCCTGGATATGGTGCGGCAGATGGACATGAGCTACTCCTACAAGCCGGTGCTGCTCAAGGCGGTACTGCTGTTTGCCGACGACAAGGGCCGGGTGAAGCTCAGCGACATCGTCACCTACTTCCGGGAGTTCTACGAGGCCCGCCGGGCGGCAGGGATGGTGGTGGAAAAGGCCAACAGCATCTACGCCAAGGGTGGCTACACCGACGCCCAGGCCCAGCGGAATATCCTGTCCAACCCCTTCAAGCGTTTTGAGGACATGCAGATGCTTCACCATACCAAAACCCTGGGTGTGATCCAAGTAGACGAGTCCGTCTGGAAGAAGCTGACTCGGGAGGAAAAGCAGGAAATCGAGCGGATTTGCGATGAGAAGCTGGAGCAGTACTATGGCCGATTCCAGGTCGCACAAACGGAGGGTGACCTCAAATGAATCAAGAGATATTGAAAAAACTGAAAAGTACCCCGGAGCTGTCACCGGATGTACACGACGGCAGCTATGAACTGGTGCGTACGATTGTATCCGCTTATCGTGATGTGGATGAAGCCACACTGGACTACCAGGATCTCAATGCCATTTATCTCATGTGCATTGGAACATGGCGGCATAGCTATGACAAAAAGCATGAAGCTGTCCATGCAACGCATCTGCCCGAGGTTCGCAAGCAAGAATTGGATCATTTGATTGATGATCTGAAAAGCCGGGCGGACGCTGGCGTGTACAAGTACCAGGAAAAAGCTGTCTCCGGAACAGGCCATATTGGAATGTTTGGTACTGGATTCTACTCGTTCCAGAGCAAGACAGATATCCAATCCGTGCGCGCTTTTATCAGGATGTGCGTGGATATTCTGGATATGACGGACGATGAGGAGATGTTCCAGCGTGCCGCATCAGTGCTGACGAAATCGTTCCGCGGGATGCAGGCCGCGGCAGCCTCGGTGGTACTGCACTGCTTAAAACCGCTTACCTTCCCTGTCATCAACAGCAATGTGGGCAGTGAGGATATTTTTGCAGCACTGGGGATCGAGCTAAAATCTCGGGGCAAACTGGAAACTTACGTAGATAACTGCCGGAAAATCAAAGATTTCCGAGATGCTAATTTCTCTTTCAAAAATTATCGGATTCTGGATATGGCGGCATGGGAGCTGTCTGCTGATCCCATTCGTCGTGTTGTCAGCCAATACAAGGAATCCTTTGCCACCTGGTTTCCGGAAGAAGCGTATAAGTGGCGGGCAGTCCAATGTTTCCAGGAGCATTGGAATCCAGAGAGAGCCGATTTTGCAGAAATGCTGAAGGAAGCCTTGGCGCAGGCGAGTAATCTGATGGACACCAATTACTCCTTTCCTCGCAAAATGATCACATTTTTTGCGGAACAGGAGCCCGATACGGTTCGATCCATGTTTCAGCAGCTTCTGGCTCCCGGAGCAGATATTGTTGAGCAAATCCAAAACTTTAAGCAAAGTGCAGATGCCCTGTTAGCCAAGTATCAGTTCAAAGAAAGCATGAAGCAGCATTATCAAGGTGACCGCACCATTTGCACCTATCTGTTTTTTGCGCAGCCCGACCGGTATTTCCTCTATCAATATGGGAAACTTAAGGCTTTTCTGGAAGAAACGGGCTTGAATGACACCTGCAAAAAGGGAGACACCCAGAATATCCTCATTTATCAGGAGGTTGCCAACCGGGTCCTCTCCTGTGTTCAGCAGGACAGTGAACTGCTGAATATGTTCCAGATAAAACGAACCGAGTTGGGGCGTGAATATTATCCAGACGCTGAACATCATCTGTTAGCCGACGATATCATCTACTTTGGAAGCCAGTTGAATAAAAGCGATTATTGGCCCTCCTTGGCAGAGTATGACCCGGAAATCAGTACAGAACAGTGGCTGAAACTTCTTGCGAACAGAACAGTCTGCACAGTGGAAAATTTGCAGATTCTGAAAGCCATTCAACAGGCAGGCGGAGAGGCAACCTGCAAACAGCTGAGTCTAACATTAGGGGATGCATCTGCTCATTACAATGGCAGTATGATTCAGCTTGCCCGGAGAGTGCAGGAAAAAACGGGCTGCCCCCTGGTTCAGAATGAAAACAACGATCAGAAATGGTGGCCGATTTTGTTTGTGGGCCGTACAGCGCTCCAGGATCAGCCTGGTACATACTCCTGGAAACTTCGTGATGAATTAGCAGATGCGTTGAAACGTCTACCGCAGATAGAGGTGAATAAACCGATGTCTTTTGCAAAAAACACAATTCTTTATGGCCCTCCCGGGACGGGAAAGACCTACCAGACCGTCAACTATGCCGTAGCGATCATAGAGGGGAAATCGCTGGAAGAAGTCCAGGCAGAAAACCACGAAAAGGTGTTGGAGCGATACCGACAGTACCGACAGAATGGGCGGATCGAATTTACGACCTTCCACCAGTCCTTCGGCTACGAGGACTTTATCGAGGGAATCCGTCCGGTTTTTGCAGAGGATAAAGAAGAGGACTCCGGCGACATCTCTTATGAGATTGCCGATGGTGTATTTAAAAAATTCTGTGCGACAGCACAGCCCCCTGCAGTAGATCCCAAGCAAAACCCCTATGGCTTCTCAGAGTCCCCGACGATCTGGAAGGTGTCTCTTGGAGGCACAGGTCAGCACCCTATCCGGGATTACTGTATGAAAAATAACTGTATTCGCATCGGATGGGACGATTATGGTGCCAATGTCACGGATGAGACCGACTACAGAATTGGTGGAAAGAATGTACTGGGCGCATTTTTGAACCGAATGCAGGTGGGCGATATTGTCTTATCCTGTTATTCGGCCTGGTCGATTGATGCAATTGGTGTGGTAACGGGTGAACCGGAGTGGCATCCGGAATTTGACGAATATAAGCGACTGAGAACAGTGAAATGGCTGGTTCAGGGCAAAAACATCGGTATTGAGGAATTCCATCTGGAAAAAAGTCTGACGCTGTCCACGGTTTACCGGCTCAACACAGCGGTGGAAACTGTCATTGAAGTGTTAGGCAGGCATGGATTTTCAGGTGCAGCCCCGGTGAAGGGTACCAAAGGCCCCTATGTATTCATCATCGACGAGATCAACCGCGGCAATATCTCGAAAATTTTTGGTGAACTTATTACTTTGATTGAACCTTCCAAGCGTCTGGGGCAGAGTGAAGAATTGCAAGCCAAGCTGCCATACTCTCACGAAGCCTTTGGAATCCCTGACAATGTCTATCTGCTGGGCACCATGAATACGGCGGACCGCTCCATCGCTCTGCTGGATACTGCCCTTCGGCGCCGTTTCAGCTTTGTGGAGATGATGCCGGACAGTGGTGTCCTGGATGGAGTAGAAGTCGAGGGCATTTCCATCAGCGGTTTGCTTACGACGCTGAATCACCGGATCGAGGTTCTGTTTGACCGGGAGCATACGCTGGGACACGCTTTCTTTACCCCTCTGCGTCAGTCCCCGTCCCTTCAGACCCTGGGTGAGATCTTCCGGGATAAAGTTGTTCCGCTTCTTCAGGAGTATTTCTATGATGACTATGAAAAGATCTGCTTGGTACTTGGGGACAGGAAACGTCCGGAACAGCAGCAATTTTTTGAGGTTGCCCCTGTCGATTTGCAGAGTTTGTTTGGTGTAGAGCCAGAGTTTGAGGTAAACCCCACATATCGTATCAATCCGGATGCCTTCTTTGATGTGGAAGTATACCGGAATCTCTGACAGTCACATTCCAGTGGGAGGTGAGCTCCATTGAAACAATATACAATTCGGGAATATATGGGGTTTACCCGGAATGGACCTCCACGGGCAGGCATGATCTCTCTGCCGGAACACGCCTTTGATCAGCTGGAGCAGTTTATCCTCTCCAACCGGGATGCAAATTCCGGAGCCAAACCACTGGAGTTGATGAGCCTGAGCGCAAGGCCTGGTTTGGGCAAGGTAATTACTGCAAAAAATTATGTGGGTGTCATTACCACCAAAGACGGAACGGAGATTGAAATTCTGCCCAAACTGACGCTGGCGAAGGACAATAGTGACCGGGCTGTCCGAAAGGTGTTTCTCACCATGCTGCGAACGGTTCAGGAGGCGCCGTTCAAGACATTTCACACCGCTCACCTGAATGCTTCCCGTATGCGCTTGCTGGATCTGTTTGTGCGCATGTTTTTGGACGAGGCCCACCGTCTGATCGGACGCGGCTTAAAATCAGATTATACGGTAAAACAGGACAATGAAACTTGTGTCCGTGGGAAAATCGTATTTTCGGAGCACATTCGAAAAAATCTGCTCCACCGGGAAAGAATCTTCGTTGAGTACGATGTGTTTAGTGTGGATTGCCCGGAAAACCGCCTGGTCAAGTCCACAGCGCTCTATTTGCAGCGGCACGCCACGGATTTACAAAACCGCAAGGATCTGCGGATCGTGTTATCCGTCATGGAACAAGTTCCGGTGTCCAAAAATGTGGAGCAGGATTTTCAGCGCTGTGGGCAATCCCGCTCCATGGCAGACTACCAGCGACTTCTGGAGCTGTGCCGAGTGTTTTTACAGGGAAAGAGTTTTACCGCCTTTTCCGGCGGGCAGGCGGCGCTGGCACTTCTTTTTCCAATGGAGCGTGTGTTTGAAAGCTATGTGGCAGCAGTTCTGCGTCGGCACTTGGATTCCAAGCAGTATCGTGTTCATGTGCAGGCAAAGGGGAAATATCTCTTTGAACTGCCCCGGAAGCAGTTTGCCCTGCGGCCGGATTTGGTCATTGAAGATTTGAACAGAGGCGAGCGGACCGTATCGGATACCAAGTGGAAGCTGTTGTCCCCACAGTGGCACAATTATGGGATCTCACAGGCTGATATGTACCAGATGTATGCATATCAGAAAGAATATGCAGCAAAACAGACGGTGTTGCTTTATCCGGATTGTGAAGCAATGGCAGGACAGGAAAGCCCTCTTTGCTATTCTTCTCCCAGTGGGAGCCTGGTCAGAGTACAGACATTGCGTTTGGATTCTCCGATTGCGATGACAGAAGCAGTAAAACAACTGCTGGATTTATGATAACGATATCACGCAGGGAGGATGAGATACAGGATGAAGGTCATCTGCTTCGGCGACTCCAATACCTACGGATATGACCCCCGAGGCTATTTCGGTGGGCGCTATGACGCGGACAGCCGGTGGGTGGATATTCTGGCTACGGAGACCAGTTGGACAATCTCCAATATGGGTCAGAATGGCCGCGAGATTCCTTCTGCCGCTCCTGCTTTCCCGGACGACACCGACCTGCTGATTGTCATGCTTGGGACCAACGACCTGCTTCAGAGTAGAAGTCCGGAGCAGGCCGCTGAGCGGCTGGAGCGGTTCCTCTCCGGCATTTCCCTGGACCGAAGCAAGATCCTGCTGATCGCACCGCCGCCAATGACTCTGGGCGAATGGGTGCCCAGCCAGCAGCTCATTGATGCCTCCCACTCCTTTGCTCAACTCTGTCAGTCCCTGGCGGGGCAACTGGGTACTCGCTTTGCCAACGCCGGAAAATGGGATATCTCATTGGCCTACGACGGGGTACACTTTACCGAGCAGGGCCACAAAGCCTTTGCGGCACAACTTCTGGAGGAATTAAAATGAAGCGAATTTTACCTTTACTGCTTTGCCTGCTTCTGTTGACCGGATGCGGTGGAAACACCTCGGACAGCTCCTACCAGCAGATCACCCAGGAAGAGGCCAAAGAAATGATGGATACCCAGGAGGTCATCATCCTGGATGTGCGGGAGCAGGACGAATATGATAGCGGCCACATCCCCGGTGCTGTCCTGCTACCGGTAGGCACGATTGACGAGAACACTGCCACCGAGGTGATTCCAGAGAAGGACTCCACGGTGCTGGTCTACTGCCGCAGTGGAAACCGCAGTAAGACTGCGTCCTCTACTCTGGCTGACTTGGGCTACACAAACATCTATGAATTCGGTGGCATCAACACCTGGCCCTATGAGACAGAGCCATAAGTGTAACAGAAGCCCATAAGCAGCACAAAATCTACATCGCCTACACAAAGAATGAGGGACCGACTTGACGAAAGCCGGTCCCTTATTCTTTTTCTTGTCCGTGGTTCAGGAGTTCTTCAGCCACTCCACATATTCCTCCAGGGTGATGACATCGCGGTCACATTTCTTTTTCATCTCTCTGGCCTGCTCACTCCAGGCATAAAAATCCGTATCAGAAATGCGACCGGCTTTGATCCAGGCAAACCGTTTCTTATACTCCTTTCGGTAGGCCTTGAATACCGGATCTTCAGACTGCTTCTTGGTCCACTGCTGGAAGGCGCCAGCCTCACGGCAGGTCTGCTGTCCTCTGGGCACCGGACGCTCACAGTACTCCGCGCTGACCCGTCCGGTCTGGGGGAAGTAGCGGCCGCAGTTCTTGCAGCGCCGCACCGTAATGCCCCTCTCCACACAACTGCGCAGAGAATAGTCGATCATGTCCGGAATGCTGGCAGAGTACAAAACCGGCGAACACCGCCCCGGCTCCACCGGCTCAAAGCTGAGCGGAATGGGGCGGAAGCGAAACAGGCCGGGATCCCTCGGACTATCGTGAAGATAATTCTTAGCCGCCTGCTGCTGTGGGTCGCGCCCTGCGCTGTCCACATCCAGAACTAAATCAAAGAATCGCTGCACCTGCTTCTGATAGAGGAGAAGCTGCTCCGGGAGATCCCGCAGTTCCACTAACATCTGCTCATCCTCCGCGCTGCCCCAGTCACCATAGATTCCCATTCTGGAGAAACGGTCATACCAACGCACATACAGAAGTTCCAGATAGATATGCCGACTTTTCAGCTGGCCCAGTTCCACCATGGCCTCTGTGCCGGCATCCCGGTCAAACTCTGCAATCAGCCGACTCCAACGATCTGCGATCCGCTGGAGAATGGGTGTCAGTTCCCCACAATCCATCTCCAGAAAGGTAAGCAGGCTCTCCAGGAATGGAAACTCCCGATCAACGGACGGTACTCCCTGTATGCCAGAAGCGTCACACTGAAAAAGCTCCCGTTTTTCAGAGAAATACATTTTCACATACCACATAGTCGGCTCCCCCAAAATAGACTAATACCAAATTAGAGTTTCGATAGACTTGACAAATATATTTTGGTGTGTTAAGATACTCCCACAACGATGACTGTCTAATTAAAGTTATTATAAGTCTAACATCGGGAAGACAATTTGTCAATGGAAACTTTCGTTGTCCTCCTGGTACTGCACCTTGAAAACAGAATACCCATCACCAGAGATGATACTCCCTGGAGAAGTATTGCCATGACGCTGTTGTGGGCGAAGTAGCCGAGCATACCAAGGGAAAGCAAACGCCGTGCGTGTCAAACAAGGCCGCAGGGCAGGAACGGGTATGGTGATGGCCAGACACAGGCAAAAGACAGTCACCGTAAAAAAAGACCGCTGAACTGCTGCAACAGTTCAACGGCCCGCTGCGTTTCGGAAAACACAGCCCAATCTGTGTTCAGTTTATCAGAGAGACCTCCGAAACGCAAGAACAATTTTTCTCTGCACTTGAAAATGATCGGAGGTATTGAAATGAAGATGTCAGTCTGCAAAAGCTACGGCGACCTGCCGCTGTTTCTCAACGCAAAACTGGTGGCGCAGGTGCTGGGCGTGTCCATCTCCACCGCCTACGAGGTGATGCACGAACCCGATTTCCCGACACTCCGTGTGGGCAGCCGCATGGTGGTACCGAAAGAGAAGTTCATTCAGTGGGCGGAGGAACAGTCTGGAGGTGCGAAATGAGAAAGCAGAGCTGGACCAAGCGGGATCCTATCAAAAACTATTTCCCACTGCCCAACGAGATCTACGATCTGGGGCTGTCCCGCGGCGCAATCTCGGTGTACAGTTTCCTGCTTCGCCGGGAGGACCGTAAGACCTATCAGTGTCTGCTCAGCTACCGGGAGATCGGAGAGGGCGTGGGCATGTGCGTGACCACAGTACGCAAGTATGTGGCGGAACTGGAGGAGCGGTCGCTCATTCGCACCGAGCGCACGACCGTTACCACTAAAGATGGTCGCAAGCGCAACGGCCGTCTGCTCTATCATATCCTGCCTATCCAGTTGGCCATCGATCAGTACTATGAGCGGCAGATGGACATGGCCGACCTGGCACTGGAACAGCACAAGGCAAAGCAGCGCCTGGCCGCGCTGGAGAGAAAGGAGTGTGCATCCGGATGCTGATGCAGGAACTGGGCCGCATCCTTCAAGAAGACCCCAACCTGTGCGCCATGGCTATGGCGGACAAGCGAAAGTACATCATCAGCAAGTGGAACGCCAGTCATAGTGAACCCATCGACGAAGATGCCGTAGCACTGTTCCTCTGCGACGAGAACCGCGGCAACCTCACGGATGAGCAGAGAGCATTTGCGAAAGAGCGCTGTGCGGAATTTGAATTCTGCAATCAAGTCACCGCATTCCGGTTGTTTCAATGCGGCGAGATGATGAGCCAGCATCTGGTGTCCGGCCCGGCGGAATACTTCCGGATTTTCCAGCCGCAGTGCGCCGTCCCCTGCGGCAGGGGAATCCCCCTTTGCAGCGGCCTGTGAGGCGCTGTGTGCCCTCCTTGCGGGCAGGGCAGAGTCCCTGCCCCATCGAGGGATTTGGAGCGGATTTGGCCCGATTTCGGGCCAGGCTTTGGGACGGAGGCCGCGGGGGGACGAAGAGCAGGAGAAAGCCCTGGCGCTTTTGTGCGCCCAGGCAGTCACAACCGCCCGCAGTGCGGGCGGTTTCGGGGATTTGAAGTTGGCGCTGTTTCGACCAGTAGGCTTTGAGATTGGCGCTGTTCTTGTAAAAAAGCGCCTGAATCCCCGCCGTTGTGGGATTTCAGGCGGCGCTGATGAGAAAAGGAGGCGATTTTGGCGATGAAAGAGTTGAAGCAGAAACACTCGGTGTGGCTGAGCGAATCGGCCTGGGCCAATGTGGAACATCACTACCAGGCGGACAACTGCTCCACCAAAAATGAGTACATCGAAAAGGCGATCCAGTTCTATTCCGGCTACCTGGACACGGAACACGCGGAGGAATATCTGCCTCGTGTCCTCTCAGACGTGCTGGAAGGCAAGCTGGGTGCCTTCGGAAAACGCATGGGGCATCTGCTCTTCAAGCAGGCAGTGGACCAGGATGTGATGGCAAATCTGTTCGCCAGCGATATCAATGTTAGCCTGGATACGCTGCAAAAACTTCGGGTGCGCTGCGTGAAAAATGTAAAAGAGACCAACGGGGAAATTGATTTCCAGGATGCGTTTCGGTTTCAGAAGAGGATCGAAGAATGAAGGGTCTCATTCAAAAGTCTGGCTACATCAAGCCGGGAAGCGGCGGTGGACACTACGCCGAGTACATTGCCACCCGAGATGGTGTGGAACTGATGGAACCCACGGCAGGCAGTGGTTATCTGGAGTACATTGCGGAGCGTCCCCGCTCTCACGGATTGTTTTCGGCGGACGGTTCTGCCGACCTGGAGCAAACCATGGAGGAGATCAACGCACACGCCGGTCCGGTATGGACCTTCATCTACTCCCTGAAGCGGGAGGATGCCGCACGGCTGGGCTACGAAAACGGCGAGAGCTGGCGCAGATTGCTGCTGGCTCATCAGGCAGAACTGGCGGCGGCGATGAAAATTCCGCCCAGTAGCTTTCGTTGGTGCGCCGCCTTCCACGATGAAAAGCACCACCCACACATCCACATGATGGTCTGGTCTACCGATCCCAAGCAGGGCTATCTGACAGAGAACGGCATCGAGCAGATGCGCTCCAAGCTGTCCAACGACATCTTTCAGGACGAGCTGTTATCCCTCTATCAAGAGAAGGAGCTGTCCTATCAGCAGGTACGGGACGCGGCTATGGAAGCTATGGGCCGTCTCATCCAGGAGATGAAGTCTGGACTCTGCGACAGTCCTGTCATCGCCAGTCAGATGGAAACGCTGGCCGAAATGTTATCTAAAGTCAAGGGCAAGAAGGTATACGGCTATCTGAAAAAGCCGGTCAAGGCCCAGGTGGACGCCATTGTGGATGAGCTGGCCAAGCTCCCGGAGGTGGCGGAGTGCTATGAACAATGGAACCGAATGCGGGATGAACTGGAGCGGTACTACAAAGATACGCCACGAGAACACAAACCATTGTCACAGCAACAAGAATTCAAGGCCATCAAGAACATGGTCATACGGGAGGCAGAGGAACTGTGCTTTGGTACCTTCACCTTCGAAGATACGACCATGAAAGACGAAGTGGACGAGGACCGGGCGGAAGTGTATTACGCCTGGTCTTCCCGCTGGGAGATGGCGGAGGCCTACCAGAACGCGAAAGAAATCCTCACGGTATATGAAAACACAGAAGCGGAAAAGGCGGAGCAGGTTCGGATGCTGGAACAGCTCTGGGGCGCTGGCTTCACCGTGGCAGCTCACCTGTTGGGCAAATGCTGGCGGGATGGTATGGGTGTGCTGCCGGATGAAGAACAGGCGGAGCTGTGGTTTCGGCGTGCCGCCGAAGCCGGTCATGACTTCTCACAGTACGCCCTTGGTAAACTGCTGCAAAGTCAAAAGCGGATGGAGGAAGCGATGTCCTGGTATAAGAAAGCGGCGGCGCAGGGCAATCTCTGGGCCAACTACCGGCTGGGTAAACTGTATCTGGAGGGCAAGGATGTCCCAAAGGATACGGCCAAGGCGGTAGAGTATCTGACCAATGCCGCCCAGGAGGGCAACCAGTATGCGCAGTACACCCTGGGCAAGCTGTACCTCACCGGCAAGGATGTGGCCCGGGATCGAGAGCAGGCGTACCGCTGGTTCTGGGAATCTGCATCACAGGGAAATGAGTACGCACAGTTCTTTCTGGATCATTTCAATGACAATCGCAGTCCCAATGTACTCCTCTCTGCCACCAAGCTGTTCCACCACATAGGCCGGATATTCCAGGACAACTCCATTCCGCCCTGCCCGCCGGGCAGTCAGAGAGTGGATCGCAAACTGCTCCAGAAGCTCCGTCAGAAGAAGATCGCCCTGGGCCACAAGCCGGATGATCATGAGGAGGAGCAGAACATGGGCGGCATGACCATGGGCGGGATGTAGGCGTATGAAAATCTGACATGCCGAAACAAAGATAAAACCTCTTCGCAGCCCCAAAATCTTTCTGAAAAAGTTTCAAAGTAAGGCTGGATATTGCAAAGGAGTTCGGGTATTGTGTGTTGCTGATAGGAGGCGACGCGCAATGAACGACTACATGAGAGCACTGCACCAGCGGTTCTTCCGAGAACCGGATGTGTCAGAGTTGGAAGAGGACATCGAGAACACCCGTCAGGAAGTGCGGGACTGCCTGGACAAGCTACAGCGCCGCAGGCTGATGCATCTGGTGGACAGTCAGAATCTGCTGAAAGAGGAAATCTCCCTGGCCAGCTTCACCGCAGGATTTAAGCTGGCTTGGGGGCTGAGCAAGGAACTGGAAGCAGACGGTCTGTACTCCTTCGACGAGGAGGAGACAGGCCGGATCTGCCGCAGAATGGAACAGGAGGAGTGATCGAGATGACAAATCGACTTCCCATTCAGCGATGCCAGTACTGTGGATGCGAGGACATCGGCCTTGGCTGGCAGCACGGCGAAGCGCTGGTCACATTTAAGAAACACGGTATGCTGGGCAACCGGCTGCGGTATCTGATCTGCCGCCGCTGCGGTGCAGTGCTCTACCAGTACGTGGCGGAGCCTTACAAGTATCCTCCTGTGAAATAGTCTACACAGTAACCGCACGACAAACGAAACTGGAATACTGGAGGTGAAACAACATGGCAAAGAGACGACCATCTGGGGACGGTATGGTGCGCAAGCGGGAGGACGGCCGCTGGGAAGGCCGCATCGTGGTGGGCCACAAGGAAAACGGTGAGCCCATCTTCCGATATGTGCTGGCCAAAACCCAGAAAGAACTGTTGGCCAAGCTCCACCGTGATATGGATCTCTATCAGGATGCACAGCTTACCGAGGACAGCCGTATGACCCTGGGCGAGTGGCTGGATCGTTGGATGGAGGAGTACGGTGCCGTCACCCTGCGCCCCAACACTCTGCGCAGCTACGAGCAGTACATCCGGTGCTATGTGAAGCCGTATCTCGGCGGCAAGATCGTCTCCCGGGTCACACGGCTGGATATTCAAAAGCTGTACCGGAAGCTGAAGAAAGAGGGGCGTGTCCACGACCACCCGGAGTATGGACACGAACTGTCGGACAGCATGGTGCTCCGCATTCACGCCATGCTCCACCGCTGTCTCAAAGATGCGGAGCGGGACCACATCGTTCCCTATAACCCAACGGACGGCGTCAAGCTGCCCAAGAGCAACTACAAACCAAAGCAGGTTCTCGACCGAGAGCAAATGGATGCGTTCCTTGCGGCAGTGGACAAGAATGAAATCTGGCGGGACTTCTTCTACACGGAGTTGACCACCGGCCTCCGTCGAGGTGAGATCTGCGGTCTCATGTGGAGGGACTTCGATGAGAACGCTGGGACGCTGAAAATCCTCCGCTCGGTGAATGTACCTAAGCGGGGTGAAATGGAGATCGGCGAGACCAAGACTGAGAGGGGCAGACGCACCATCCGTCTGCCCCCCAGTACTGTCCAGCGATTAAAAGAGAGGAAAAAACACGCAATCAGTCAGTGGATCTTCTCGGAACCGCTGGCTCCGGAGAAGCCGGTGCGCCCCAGCGCCGCCTACTACTGGATGAAGGTACTGCTGAAAGAGGCGGGATTGCCTCACATCAGGTTTCATGATTTGCGCCACACTTTCGCTACCCACGCCCTGGCCAGCGGCGTAGATGCCAAGACTCTCTCCGGCATCCTTGGACACACCAACGCATCGTTCACGATTGATACCTACACGCATGTGACGCCGGACATGCAGAGAGCCGCCAGCGATGTAGTTGGCGGCTTCCTCAAAAATCTATTGGGAGAGGAGTTGAACCCATGGCAAGGAAACGAAAAAGCGGAACCGGCACCATAAGGCAGCGCAAGGATGGCCGCTGGGAAGGCCGAGCTGTGGTAGGCTATGACGATAAGGGCCTGCCCAAAACGAAAAATGTGCTGGCCAAGACCAAGCACGAGTGCCAGGAAAAGCTGACCAAGCTGATGGAGACAGTGGGCAGCGCCAAGTCTGAGAAGATCTGCGCCGATATGCCCTTCGGGGAGTGGATGGACTTCTGGTATCAGATTTACATCAAGTCCGGTCTCCGCCCCGCCACGCAGAACACTTATGAGAGTACCATCTATCAGCATATCATCCCCCAACTGGGCAGTATCCCACTGTGCCAACTGAGTCAGAAGGATCTCCAACAGTTCTATGCCTATCTGAAAAAGGAGGGCCGGCTTGTCCGCACCGAACAATATGGGAAGGGCCTGTCCGACCGTATGGTGCGGATGTGCCATGCCAAATGCCGGGCGGCACTGGACCAGGCGGTGCAGGAGAACCTGATCCGAAGCAACCCTGCTGTGGGCTGCAAGCTGCCGCCCAAGCGGGGACGGGAGATGCAAGTACTGTCACGACAGGAACTCCAGCGATTTCTCATTCAGGCCAAGGCGGATGGCTACTTTGAACTTTTCCTGCTGGATTTATCCACGGGACTACGCCGGGGCGAACTGCTGGCCCTCCAGTGGTCAGACCTGGATCTGGATGCCGGAACCCTGTCTGTGACCAAACAGGTCTACGAGGTAAATGGAAAGATGCAGCTGAGTGTCCCGAAGACAAAAGCCTCTATCCGCAAGCTGGTGCTGCCGCCCGCCGTGGTGGAAGTGTTCCGGGAGTACCGAAAGACGGCAAAGTCCCGGTGGTTGTTCCCCTCGCCTATCAAAGAGGATGAACCAATCAAACCCGGCTCCATGCTCCGGCGGCTCCAGGTCATTCTGGAACGGGCCGGGTGTAAGAAAATCAGATTTCACGATCTGCGCCATACTTTCGCCACCATGGCGCTGGAGAATGGTATGGACATCAAGACTCTCTCAGCTATGCTGGGCCATGTATCGGCGGCGACAACGCTGGACATCTACACACACATCACTGGCGATATGCTCAGCGAAGCCGCCGCCAAAATCGATCGGGGCCTGGGCAATGAGGTGGCGGAGGACTCTTCTGAGACAAATCCGCTCACCGACTTCCAGCCAGTCATGAGGCGCACCCGAAAGCCGGGAACTGGCTGCATCTCCCAGATCAACGACCACCTCTTTGAGGGGCGCTACTCGCCCACCTGGCCGGACGGCACGAAGCACTCCAAATGTGTCTACGCCCATACCCGTGAGGAATGTGAGGAGAAGCTGAAGGTGCTCATCCAGCAGCTGAACGCCGAGCGGAAGGCCATCCAGGACCGGATGCGAGGAATCCCATCACCTGAGAAACTCACCAAGAAGCAGCGGCAGATCTGGGAGTACATGAGGCTTTGCCCAGAGGAGACGAATTACAGCACCATCGCCAAGGGGGCCAAGGTGACCCGGCACACGGTGGCCAAGCACTTTGAGATGATTCAAAAGATGCTGGTATAATGAAGACGGAAAAGAAAAAAGCGTTACCGATATGGACAGGCACCGTACCGGTAACGCTTTTATTTCGATGAATGCAAAGTCAATTATTAATCAAGAATCAAGGAAAAATGAATCGATGTCATCAGTGGACGAAAGGATCTCGGACTCCTTTACCCCGGCGGCCTCCGCAAGAAGGATCGAGTGCAGAAAAGCCGTGCGAAAATCAGGGTCGAAGGCATGGTCAACCAGCGCGTAGAACTGCTTGCTCTGCGCTTCCAGTTCCGACAGATACGCCGCATATTGTTTCTCCAGTTCCTTGTCCAAGCGATTCTGGGATTCGATGAACTGGGCGAGCAGTTCCTGCTCTTTTCGATAGAGCATCAACCGACCATACTCAAATGCACAGGAAGTGAGAGCCTGCGTAAACTCGGCGGCCTGCTGACCGCAGAACATAGAGGCGGCGGAAGCGATCAGTTTGATCATGGCTTCGAGAGAGATCCACAGACAATCTTCTGTGTAGGCCACTTCCGAGAGCTGGCCGTTTCTGAACAGAATCTCTTTGCTGTGCAGTTCGTCAGCCAGGCTCATGATCGCTTTAACGGTTTCGGGTGAGGCAAGTCTCGCGATCATTTCAGCAGAGGAGCGTATGTACTTTTCGTACAACTGAAAGATGAAGATGCTGTACTGCTCACCGTCAAGGAGAATAGCATATTCCGATACTGCGCGGCCTAGTTCCTCCCAGTCCTCCTTATTGAACGAAGAAGGGGTTTTCCCGCTTGCGATTTTCTTCAATACGGCAAGAGTCAGGACTGTTGCTGCCTTTGCACCTGTTACACTTGGCGCTTCCTCCTTTGCGGATAGAGCCGCCAGGTGTTCCTGCATGGTCTGAATCAGCTGGAGTGCCTGCTGGAGTTTTTCTCCAGCAGGCGTCTTCATGAGCTGTTCCAGCGCAAACTGCGCTACCTGGTGTTTGAGATATCCGTCCATTACGCCTCACCCACGGTTCTTTCAAGCATTGCAGACAGTGCCTTCGTATTGTTGACGAGAGCACCGAGAAGCTGCTTCTGCGAATCGTCAAACATTAGGTAGTCTGCACCAAACATAGAAAGGGCTGTCGTTAGCATATCATTGAGGCCGGTGCGGATCCCCGCAGTCTCAGACAGGATCAGGCCGATTTCCCCATCCAATTCCCGAACAGCCTCGATGTTCTTTTTGACCGCTTGGATCTCCTCATTTTTCTGCTTGTTCAATTTGGTTCTCTTGGAGGCAAAGAGCAGAATAGAGGACAACAGCGTTGCCCCGGCAATCGACCAGCCAACTGGACCAGCCAGAGCCAGCAATGCGCTTCCGGCACTCATTCCGCCGCCGCCCGCAGCCAGCGCCCCTCCACCGAGCCAGGCCAGCGCCGCGTTGGTCGCGGCCGCACCGGAGAGTGTTGAAATTGCCGCGCCGGTGGATGCGGTGCCAAATGTGGTTGCGACCCACATGGCGGCAGTAGGTGCCATGAACGCAACAGATGCGCCTGCGGCAAGACCAGCGCCTGCACCGGCCGCTGCTTTTCGCGCTTCTTGCAGTTCACGGTCGGCAAAGTCCCGGGATTCCGTAAATTTCTTGCGGTGGACAGAAATTTCTTCAAACTCCGCATCAAAACTTTTTGGGCGATTGGCAATGCTGTTGACCAGACTTTCCACAAAGGAGATTGAATCCAGCGAGCGGCATCGCTCAATGTACAACTGTATACCTTTGTCGTTCATAATGGTATAAGCGTCATTGTACTCCGTGACGGATTCCTGAAGCATACGATCCAGCTCCGTGAGTTTGGCGGCAATGTCATCTTTTACATCGACTGCCGCATCTTTGAGTTCGCCGGCTTTTTCCGCCAGGGTACTGGTAGCCACCGCCGCTTTATCCTTAAGTGCATCAACATCAATGTTGGAAAGACCTTTTTGTGCCGCTGCCTTCAGGTCAGTGAGTGTTTTTTTCGGTAATTTGGGAGACATAGTGGAGTCCTCCTGCTTTTAAGTATAAGGGAAGTGGGAAATATTCCGTTCCAAAGAGACTGTGTTTTTTTCGCGAACCGGTGCACAGAGATAAAGACTCGAGGCTATTTGACAACCGCGTCGAATTCGATACGGTTACTTAAATAACCATATTATAGCATTTGAAAATATAACTGGATAGGTTTACTTTTGAAATCTTTGGTAGATATCGCTTTTTAGGATTTCACTGTGCGGCCTGTCGGATTGCCAGTCAGCCCCGCTTATGGTATGATGACCCTATCAAGTGAGGAGGTGCCGTCATGCCCCTGCATATCGTGCGAAATGATATCACCACCATGAAGGTGGACGCCATCGTAAACGCTGCCAAGGAAAGTCTGCTGGGCGGCGAGGGTGTGGACGGTGCCATCCACCGTGCCGCCGGGCCGGAGTTGCTGGTTGAGTGCCGCACCCTGGAAGGCTGCAAAACGGGACAGGCCAAGATCACAAAGGGCTACCGCTTACCGGCAAAGTTTGTCATTCACACCGTGGGTCCCATCTGGCGGGGTGGCAGTCACGGAGAGCGAGAACTGCTGGTATCAGCCTACTGCTCCTCTCTGGAACTGGCCCTGAGCAACCACTGTGAAACGGTAGCCTTTCCGCTGATTTCCTCCGGGGTGTATGGCTACCCTAAGGATCAGGCACTGAAGGTGGCCGTGGATACCATCGGAGACTTCCTTCTGGCCCACGACATGACGGTGTATCTGGTCATCTTTGACCGAGCCGCCTATACCATCGGTGGGAAGCTCTTTGCTGACATTGCCGCGTACATCGATGACCGCTATGTGGATGCCCACACAGATAGCCGGGAGACTCAACGCCGCCGGATGGCTATAGCCTCCATGCCCATGGGGGAATCGGAGTGTATGCCTGCCCCCTGTGCTATGGCGCCCTCCGGTCTGGACGAGGCCCTCAGCAAACTGGATGAGAGCTTTTCTCAGATGCCGTTGCGGAAGATTGACGAGCAGGGCATGACCGACGCCCAGTGTTACAAAAAGGCTAATATTGACCGCAAGCTGTTCTCCAAGATCCGCTCGGATGTTCACTACAAGCCCTCCAAGCCCACTGCCATGGCCTTCGCCATTGCCCTGGAATTGCCGCTGGAGGAGGCACGGGAGATGCTGGGGAAAGCCGGTTTTGCCTTCTCTCATGCCAGCAAGTTCGATATCATCGTGGAATATTTTATTGCCCAACGGAACTATAACATTTTTGAGATCAACGAGGCTCTTTTCGCCTTTGACCAGAGCCTGCTGGGCGGGTAATGGTGAGGAGGACAGGGGCATGAACAAGAAGGAGATTTATGCTCTCCTCAGTACCAGAAACATCTGGCATGAGGTGACGGAGCACAAAGCTGTTTATAACATGGCAGAGGTAGCGGAGATCTGCCTGCCCTACCCGGAGGCCGATGCCAAAAACCTCTTCATTCGGGACGACAAAAAGCGCAATTACTATCTCATTACGGTCAAAGGAGACAAGCGGGTTGACCTAAAGGCTTTCCGGCAACAGAACGGTACCCGGCCACTGACCTTTGCCTCGGATCAGGATCTGATGGATATTCTGGGGCTAATCCCCGGCGCGGTGACGCCCCTGGGCCTGCTCAATGACCGGGAGCACAAGACGACCTTCTGGTTGGATAAGTCCTTTCTGGAGGGCTCCGGCCTGATTGGTGTACACCCCAATGACAATACCGCCACCGTATGGCTCAAAACCCAGGAGCTGCTCCGGCTCCTGGAGGAGAACGGTACGCAGATCACCCTGTTTGAAACATAACAATTTGTCGCTTGTCATGCGACCCATCCAAACTGAACTCCCCCTATACTGTGCTTGTAAACCAAACAACACAGCATAGGGGGATCTGTTATGAAGAAAAATTTGACGGAACTGGTGTTCATCCTGGACCGCAGCGGCTCCATGCAGGGGCTGGAGGGCGACACCATTGGCGGCTTCAACGCCATGATCGGAAAACAGAAGAAGAAGCCGGGCGAGGCCTTTGTCTCTACCGTCCTCTTCGATGACCAGACCGAGGTGCTCCACGACCGGGTATCCCTGGAGAAGGTCCGGCCCATCACGGAAAAGGAGTACTATGTCCGGGGCTGCACCGCCCTGCTGGACGCCATCGGCGGGGCCATCCACCACATTCGGAACATCCACAAGTACGCCCGCCGGGAGGATG
>OLPA01000883.1_pt1 | contig 27142 bp, 27 predicted proteins | sample 1672811 | NCBI WGS metagenome assembly OLPA01 (sample SAMEA3136726, study PRJEB25190) | human gut metagenome | biome: human gut; feature: human-associated habitat; material: faeces | place: Austria | collected 2013
CCGATCTGAACCGGAACGGGATTCAGCTTTGCAAATTATAATGCACATGAGATGTTCAACACACTGAAGTATGCACAGTACATTTATTATGAGAAAAAGCGTGAGTGGAACAAGATCGTGGACCGGGATATGGCGGTGGATTTTTCCTGGAATACATCCGCAGGAAAATACCAGGAGCTGTACGACTGGCTGCTGGGCTACTAGGGAATGCAGTTTGGAGGAAACCATGGAGATTTGGAATGAGATACTAGGGAACCAGGTGCTGGTGTGTTCCGTGGCGGGCTGGACGGTGGCCCAGGTCTTAAAGACCATCATTGACGTGGTCTTAAACCGGTCGTTCAACCCGGAGCGGCTGTTCGGCTCTGGCGGGATGCCCAGTTCCCATTCGGCCACGGTATGCGCGCTGACCACGGCATCGGGGCTTAAATACGGCGTGGGCAGCTTTGAATTTGCCATCAGCTTTGTGGTGGCCATGGTCGTCATGTACGATGCCATGGGCGTCCGCCGGGAGACGGGAAAACAGGCGCAGCTTTTAAATAGTGTGTTTTTTGAAAATATACTGAACCTGGACGGAGTCCTGCTCCAGGAGAAACTGAAGGAGTATGTGGGCCATACGCCTCTCCAGGTGGCGGCAGGCGCGGTCCTGGGGATCGGCATGACTCTGGTCATCAGCAGTTTTTACTAGGATCCGCGGAAAAATGGGGATGAAAACCTCATAAGCTATATATTTTGGCGAAAAAATCATTAGGGGATATTGCAATATCTGGCAATATCCCTTATAATGTCAGCAGACCGTTTTCCGGCCTGCTGTTTTTGTGCGCAAATTTCCAAACCATATGTCCTGGCAGCGGACATGGGAAAACGCATGGCAGGAACCGGGAAATGGAGAAACTAGTCACGTAGAAGCTTTTCTACAAATTTGATAGGAGGAAGAAAAACTTATGGCAAAGTGGGTTTATAAGTTTGAAGAAGGTAATGCTTCGATGAGAAACCTTCTCGGCGGTAAAGGCTGCAACCTGGCTGAGATGACGATCCTTGGCATGCCGATCCCGCAGGGCTTTACTGTTACGACAGAGGCCTGCACCGATTACTACAACAGCGGCAAGCAGATCACAGAGGAGATCCAGAACCAGATCTTCGAGGCTATTACATGGTTAGAGGGTGTAAACGGAAAGAAATTCGGTGATACCGAAGATCCGTTGCTGGTTTCCGTTCGTTCCGGTGCAAGAGCATCCATGCCGGGTATGATGGATACCATCTTAAACCTTGGTTTAAACGACGTGGCTGTTGAGGGCTTCGCAAAGAAGACCGGCAATCCGCGTTTCGCATATGATTCTTACAGAAGATTCATCCAGATGTACTCTGACGTTGTTATGGAAGTTCCCAAGTCCTACTTCGAGAAGATCATCGACGAGATGAAAGAGGCAAAGGGCGTTCATTTCGATACAGAGCTGACCGCTGACGACTTAAAGGAATTAGCAAACAAGTTCAAAGCCGTTTACAAAGAGGCTATGAACGGGGAAGAGTTCCCGCAGGATCCCAAGGAGCAGTTAATGGGCGCCGTTAAGGCTGTATTCCGTTCCTGGGACAACCCGCGTGCCATCGTATACCGTCGTATGAACGATATTCCGGGCGACTGGGGTACCGCTGTAAACGTACAGACCATGGTATTCGGAAACAAGGGTGAGACATCCGGTACAGGCGTTGCCTTCACACGTAACCCCTCCACTGGCGAAAAGGGTATCTTTGGTGAGTACCTGATCAACGCCCAGGGTGAGGACGTGGTTGCAGGCGTTCGTACACCGCAGCCCATCACCCAGCTTGAAAAAGACCTTCCGGACTGCTACAAGCAGTTTATCGATCTTGCAATGAAGCTGGAGAACCATTTCCACGACATGCAGGATATGGAGTTCACCATCGAGGAAGGCAAATTATACTTCTTACAGACACGTAACGGTAAGAGAACGGCTCCGGCTGCGATCCAGATCGCCTGCGATCTCGTAGACGAGGGACAGATCACTCCCGAGGAGGCTGTATGCAGAATCGAGGCTAAGTCTCTTGACCAGTTATTACATCCCACCTTCGATCCGGCTGCATTAAAGGCTGGCGAGGTGATCGGACAGGCTCTTCCGGCTTCCCCGGGTGCAGCAGCAGGTAAGGTATGCTTCGACGCAGAGACTGCCAAGGCTGCAGGCATCGGCGGCAAGGGCGAGAGAGTGATCCTGGTTCGTCTGGAGACATCTCCGGAGGACATCGAGGGTATGCACGCTGCACAGGGTATCCTGACTGTACGCGGTGGTATGACCTCCCACGCAGCAGTAGTTGCCCGTGGTATGGGTACCTGCTGTGTATCCGGCTGCGGCGAGATCAAGATCGACGAAGAGAAGAAGGAATTCTCCCTTGGCGGATATACCTTCCACGAAGGCGATTACTTCTCCATTGACGGAACCACAGGTAAGATCTACAAAGGCGATATCCAGACTCAGGAGGCTTCCGTTGGCGGAAACTTCAAGAGAATCATGGACTGGGCTGACAGCTTCCGTAAGCTGGGCGTTCGTACCAACGCAGATACACCGGCTGATACTGCAAACGCAGTGAAGCTTGGCGCTGAGGGTATCGGCCTCTGCCGTACCGAGCATATGTTCTTCGAGCCCGAGAGAATCCACAGCTTAAGAAAAATGATCCTTTCTGATACCGTTGAGGCAAGAGAGGCTGCATTAAACGAGCTGATCCCGTTCCAGAAGGGCGACTTCAAGGGCATGTACAAGGCTCTGGAAGGAAGACCGATGACCGTTCGTTACTTAGATCCGCCGCTGCATGAGTTCACTCCGAAGACAACTGAGGAGATGGCTGACCTTGCAAAGGATATGGGTCTGACTGTTGAAGTTGTTAAAGCAAAATGTGATGAGCTCCATGAGTTCAACCCGATGATGGGTCACCGTGGATGCCGTCTGGCTGTTACTTATCCGGAGATCGCAAAGATGCAGACCCGTGCCGTTATGGAGGCTGCCATCGAGGTTAAGGAAGAGTGCGGCTACGACATCGTTCCGGAGATCATGATCCCGCTGATCGGTGAGAAGAAAGAGCTGAAGTTCGTTAAGGACATCGTTGTTGAAGTTGCTGAGCAGGTTAAGAAAGAGAAAGGCTCCGACATCCAGTACCATATCGGTACCATGATCGAGATCCCGCGTGCGGCTCTGACAGCCGGACAGGTAGCTGAAGAGGCAGAGTTCTTCTCCTTCGGTACCAACGATCTGACACAGATGACCTTCGGCTTCTCCCGTGACGACGCCGGCAAGTTCTTAGATTCCTACTACAAGGCTAAGATCTACGAGTCCGATCCGTTTGCAAGACTTGACCAGACAGGTGTTGGCCGTCTTGTGGAAATGGCTGTAAAGGAAGGACGCGCAACCCGTCCGGAGCTTAAGTGCGGTATCTGCGGCGAGCACGGCGGAGATCCGTCTTCCGTAGAGTTCTGCCATAAGGTAGGCTTAAACTATGTATCCTGTTCTCCGTTCCGTGTGCCGATCGCAAGACTGGCTGCTGCCCAGGCTGCTATTAACGACAGAGCCTAATAAGCAAAATCGTTAAAAACCTAATAAAATCAAGGACCTTGGCAAATGCCAAGGTCCTTTTTTTAGTCGTGATTTTTTGAAAATCTGGTCATTTTTTGGAGCAGAAGGTCATTTTTCATCAAAATCATTAAAAACAGCACACGAAAAGGATTACAGGTTTCGTGGACTGGCTTTTCGGTATATCATAAGGTGTTGAAAGCCTTGATTTTAAAGGAAAGTTCACACATTCTGCTCACCATTTCGTGAACTGCGGATTGCAGCATACTGAATGTATAAATATACACAAGGTTGAATATTGCTTGTAAATTAAGCATTTTTATTCACTTGTAATAATCATTGTCTCGCCTTATAATCGACCAAACAGGTTTAGGAGTGAGATGATGCGGCAGGATTACAGAATATATGGATATTTAAGGCTAAATGTAAAAGACAGTTCCAATACTAAATGGATTAGAAAATTCTATCAGTTTATAGAAGACAATTCTTTGGAAGTTGCTGAGATTGTGGAAGAAGTGATTGGTGGTAATATCTCTATATACAATCGCATTAAGTTTATTGATTTGGTAAATGCTTTGAGAAAATATGATGTTTTAATAATCTGCAGAAGATTGGATATAGGACGCAGTTATGCAGAAATTATAGACATATTAAATAAGTTGCGTTCTAAAGAAGTCAAGGTGTGTATTTTGGAATTACCTTTTTTTGATTATTGGCATTACATAGAGGACAATAAATTATATAATTCAGTTTATGATTTAATGCTGCTATATCTTAAAGAATTGGAAGATTTAGATAAGCAGTGTAAGAGTGAAACCACAAAAAGAGGTATGAAAAAAGTAGCTGAGGCAGGCGTAAAGAGAATTGGTCATCCAGTTGTAGCAGTTCCAGATAGGTTTAAGAAGAATTATAAGAAATATAAAGCTGGCGTATATGGTGGTATGTCTTTACCTGATTTCTGTAAAATGAATGGCATAAGTAAAACCTGTTATTATAATTACGAAAAGAAGATGAAACAGGCTGGTGAGATTTGATTTAATGTGTTTATTTGGCTTGTAGCAGGCTTTTATCAAATAAACCTATAAAATATGTGAGCGAGATAACAAAATGGAAATATGAGGCGTTTAATGCATCGTGTGGTGATTTATATTAAATCTGATTGTATGTGAGCAATCAGATTTTTTTTATTACAAATTAATGTAAGTTATTCCAAAAATTTCTATAATATGATATTATAGCCTTTAAGAGGCTATAACAAAGGAGGCTATGAGAATGAAAAAGAAAAGGAGGAACCTTTTATATGGCATATGAGCAGATTAAAATAATGGATTATGAAACTGGTAATAATAAGCCAGTAGGCTCATTGAGAGGAGCTATATTAAAAAATGATTCCAATGAAAGATTTTTGCAGTTAAAACTCATAAATAATTCTTCGCAATATCTAAAAGAGTTTACAGTGAAAATTATTTGTTTAGACGCAGATAATCAGGAGTTAGGAACACAGGAATATACATATAATGCTATGTTTGTGGCACCTGGAGAAATATTTGGAACCAATACAGCAATTCCATTAAAATACCAGGAAACATCTTCTGTTAAATTGGAATTCAAAAATAAATTTGATTCTATAAAGGTAAAAAGTAAGCTCATAAAACATAAAAAAATGAACTTTGAATATTTACCTTTGATGGTTGGAATAATTGCAGTTGCATCTGGCATTTTGTATTTCTTTACAAGGAATATTAATTATATAGGAGATAGATATTTTGGTTATAACATTATTTCAAGTATTTGTTATATTATCTCATATATGCCAAAATATTTATTGATTTTTTTGTCAGCTTTTCCTGTTTTATATACTATTTGTAAACGAAACAAGGTAGAGAATAAATGGCTGGATAATCTTACTTTGTATTATGCTTTAGGTGGAATTCTTTATTTCTTATATGGATTTATTAGACATATAAAAAGTTTTTCAGGTTATGATAGCTATTATAGAAGCAGATATGACTGGATTTTAATTACCATAATAGTAATATTTGTAATCTACCAGATTTATAAACAGTTTGAAGATGATAAAAAGCAGATGATGATAATAATAGGTCTGTTTGTTGCTGGCTTTATCATTGATATTGTAGGAATATTTAACTATGTGGCACTTATGATTGATGCTGCATTTATTGCATTATGTTTTAGTAAACTTGTGAGAAAAGATTTTGTTATTATTTGTGTTGCTTTGGCAGTTAAGAATTTATATTTTGTATTCGATAATATGATTCAAATAGGAAGTCATACAATTTATCAGTTAAAAATGTCACTTCTACCAGTTTTAAGTGTAATATTATTCTTAATTGCGGTTGCAGGTGTTGTAATTTTATATAAAACAAATAATGAGAAAGTGGAGGTAAAATAAGTATGAATGATTTCTTTGAAGTATTAGTTGTTATTTTAATAATAATAACATTGGCATTTCTAATCTGTCGTGCTTTAGTATTATGGTATTGGAAGGTTAATGTGATTGTTTCTAATTTAGAAGCATTGAACCACAATTTAGAAGAAATCAAGGCGTTGCTTATTAACCAGAATTCTATCACAAGTAAGGCAAGCAAATCAAAAGAAGAGGATAAATTACCAGAACTTTAAATGTATGGAGGAGACAGGTATGAAGAAAAAAGTGTTAATAACATTATCATTATCTGCTGGTTTAGCTCTTGCAACATCATTTACTGTTTTTGCAGGTCAGTGGTCTGGAGCTGGAACTAGATTTTGGCGTTGGACTGAGGATGATGGAACCTATCCGATATCTACTTGGAAATGGATTGATGGCAATAAAGATGGCATAGCAGAATGCTATTATTTCGATGAAAATGGCTATGCATTAAATTATGATATAACCAAGTCACCAGATGGCTATGATGTTTCAGATGCTGCTTGGATGGAAAATGGCATTCTTCAGACAAAGATTGTAGATGAGGAGCTTGCTAATTCTGCTAAAACAAGACTGAATTATAGTGGTTTAGGTTCTAATGGTTATAAGAAAAAAGAACTTTTAAAAGATAATAGCGAGTATTTATCACAGTATTCAGATTTGAAACCAGGCAAAGTTTATACCTATGAGTATTTTAATGACTTTTTTGCAAATTTGGATGTTGCAATTATAAAAGACACTATTTCTAATGACATAGCTAAAAATTCTGTTTCATATTATCAAGCAAAGAAGCAAACAGAAACTTATGAGGAGTTGGATTTGTATGATGCTAATAAAAATCTGATTGGCAAAATGGTGAGTCAATTACCAACAGATACTGAAGCAGGCTATGTAAGAATTTTTGGCTATTATTAAGCAATGTTGAGAGCAGTCATTCTTTGATTGCTCTCTAGTTTTTTATATAATCATATTTATTAATTTTAAATCCTATTATATATATAAATGTATTCCATACCTAAAAATTAGAATGTCAAAACTATAGACCAAACAGCACCTATAGAAGGTTGTGGTGGTGAGGATAATATAAATATGAGTAAAAAATGGTAAAAATTTAGGTTAGCCTAACTTTTATGCTATTTGTTGTAATAAATGAGATTTAAACCTGTTGAAATAAATGAGGTTTAGACCAGTTGTAAAAAAATTATATTGTCACCAGTTGGAATAAATGAAGTTTAAAACAGTTGGAATAAATGAGGAAGACACCAGACAAAAAATATATGTTTATTGGCAGGAGATGATATGTCAATAATTAGACATTCTGATAATGCTCCACTCATTACCAGCATCAACATTTCATCATAAATCACATATAATATATTTTGTTTATCTTCATATGCGAGACTAACCTGTTGGTTGGTCTTTTTTTTCGTTATCTCAATTTTCAGTCATAAAAGATGAAATAAATCAAACCAATTATATTTTTCATCACTCCAATTTAAGATTATGTAAATACTTCCAAATTGAATTCAAATGTGATAATATAGACTTTAATAGGCTAAAGGTGTGTGAGATAGGTTGCATCTTAATAACCATAATATTTTTAGGAGGAAGAGAATATGAAGAAGAAGGCATTAATAACAGCATCATTATCATTGTGTTTAGCATTAGCAGCTTCTATAACCTCATTTGCTGGAAGTTGGCAGAAGAATGAAACAGGCTGGTGGTGGCAAAATGATGATGGAACCTGGCCTGCTAACACTTGGCAATGGTTGGATGGAAATGGTGATGGTGTTGCAGAGTGTTATTATTTCAATGAATCAGGTTATATGTTAGCCTCTACAACAACGCCAGATAATTATGTAGTAAATGAAAATGGCGCATGGACTGTAGATGGCGCAATTCAAACAAAATCTGTATCTTTAACAACTTCAACAACTGCATCTACGCAGACAACAAGCAAATTACCTAAACTTATAGAAGCGTGTCCATATATGTCTAATGTAAAGTATGACGTAATTGATAGTATGAGTTTAAGTAATCTGGTAGGTGGAATGAAACCAGGCACAGCACATTGCTATACAATGCCTATTTCAGACCTTTTAGACGCAAATCTTGATTATTTTATCTATCTGGAAGAACGAGGATATTTTACAGCAGTAGCTAACGAAATCTATGATGCCGATTTATCAGTTTATGACATTTTAGATGCGTCTGATAATTTATTAGGAAGAGTATGTATGGATATCACAGGTTCAACCAATGGCACCTGGATAATTTGTTATTTTGATTAATAAAGAGATTGAGCAGTCAGCTAAAAGTTGGCTGCTCTTTATTTTCAGTCATAAAAGATGAAATAAATCAGTCCAATTATATTTCTCATCATTCCACACCTCTTGCTCTCCATTTCATCTCTAAATCTGTTTAAAAAAGTATACTTTTTCCAATAGTAAAAAACAGTTTGTTTATCTGTTTAAAAACATATGAAATTTAATATATAAATGTTTATAAATTCGACTTGAAGTTTCAAAACACTAGAGTTAGGCTGAAGACCAGCAACACAGCAAATAATCAAAACAAGAGGTAAAAGGTATGCGAAAAGTAGGTTATGGTAGAGTATCCAGTAAAGAACAGAATGAATCACGCCAGCTCACAGTATTAAAGAAATATGTATCAGACGATATGATAGTAATCGATAAGAAGAGTGGCAGAACCTTTCAGCGTCCAGGCTACGATAGTTTAAAAGTAGGTTTATCGAAGCTGCAGGCAGGAGATGAGTTGTTTATAACAGAATTAGATAGGTTAGGTAGAAACAAAGTTGAAATAAAAAAAGAGTTGGAATATTGGAAGTCTGAAGGTGTGATAGTTCGCATCATTGCCATTTCTACAACAATGATGGAGTTTCCAGAAGACCAAAGATGGATTCAGGATATGATAACGAATATCATCATAGAAGTATTAGCAAGTGAGGCAGAGCAAGAGGTAGACAGAAGCAGAAGACGCCAGTTAGAAGGCATAGCAGAAATGCCTGTAATCAATGGCAAGAGATACAGTTTAAAGAAAAAGACATATGCAGGAAGACCAAACATCAAATATCCAGCTAATTTCAGTGAAGTTTATGCTCGTTGGCAGGCAGGCGAGATAACAGCTACCAAAGCAATGGAATTAACAAATCTGAAGCGCAATACATTTTATAAGCTGTCCAAAGAGTATAAAAGTGTTTAGATGTTTAAGAGTTAAGGTGTGTAAGATTGAGAGACTGCAGCTTCAGCACCAGTCTTTTATAATGTTTACATCAGAACCAGCACCTTCTCACAATTTCATCTCGTCATCTTTAAGTCCAGTTCATAGCTGGACTTATCTATTATATATTTCTATACCAAATATTCTTACTTATTAAGCCACTAATCAAAAAGTCATTGTCAAAACTCATTTCCTAATTTCATTACAAATAGAAATAAAAAAAAACAGCCGAGTTCATAGTGTTTATGCTCATTAGTCACAACATAGATAAATAGTTTTATATAAAATTTTATATTGCTTACAAGAATTGTATATATAAAAATATATGATATCCTTATTATAGTTATTTTATAACTATAAAAATTTTTTTAACAGGAGGATTTCACTATGGCGACGAAAGAACGTAGACAGGAGTTTATTGACACTTATAACAGGTATTCTCTTATGAATACACTTAAAGATGGCTGCGTAGTTGGAACAGAAAAGGATGCAGGTGTTAAGTTTTCATATAGTTATAATTCAAAATACGATTTACTTATACTGCATAGTTATAAAACTAAAAAAGAGAGTAATAGGCTAACAATACCTGCAGTTTTCGATGCTACTCTTCCTTTTTTCAGTTCAGATTTGGAATATTTGAATTTAAACAATGTTAAGTATATTATTGAACGAAGAAAAGGATTCAATGATTTATCAAACTTAAAAGAAGTAAGAGGAAGAAAGCTGAGGTTATCACATATGGTAAATCTGGAAACAGGAGACATTTGTACTATTTCTCGTGCTCTTACTTATGAGTTAAGATTTTTGGCAGTAGGTTGGTTGTATAGTGATATTTATATGCTGCGTAATGATTTGTTTAATAATATAGGTAGCAGAACAAAAGTATTACTTCCTGCATTGAAGTTTCATATGGCAGAACATATGATTTACAGAGATTATCATTACTATTTTGATTTTATGAACGATTATAGCTATTTCAACAAAATTAGGAGAGGACAGATTGGATATAAAAGTGTTCAGGAGTATGAAGAACGCAGTCGTTATTTGAAAAAATGGAAGGATAGAATGGCATATAATTAACAGGAGGATTTCACTATGGATAAATTAGTTTATATTAATGAGTTTTTAAAACAGCGGCAGGAGTGGTTTGGTTTATCAGATTTAGGAACAGTTAGCATATGGTCAGGAAAAGGACAAGATGACAAAAGAGATTATGATATCACACATTTTAAGGCTAACTTCAATAATAAGACATATCGTTGTTATGCGATTGGAGGTGATGAAAATGTAATGCTTGAGCTGATATCAGATGATGATATTTGTAATACAAATACGTCAATAAAGATATCAGAAGAGTTTGAGCTTATTAATTGTATGTATATATCAGGTTTTTATACATTAAAACTTGATTTAAATAATGTAAAGTATATCACTTGCAACAAAAATTACATTTGTAGCAAAAAAAGTATTTTCTATTTAAAAGCAAATAATTTAAGGCTTTTCAATTATGTTTATTATGATGATATAACAAAAAGCTTGAGATTAAAAGGTTATGAGTTTTATCTATCAAATGAATTAGATTTTTTAGAGTGTGAAATAGCAAAACTTCAATATTATACTGAAGATGAGGTGGTTAAATATAATATATATAAAAGAAAAAGATGCTTGAATACTTTAAAAAAAGGAGACGTTGGTTATGAGGAATTAGGTGTTAAGTCAGATGGAATATTGTATAGTGTAGTAGATTTTAATTTAACGAATACACATACGCACTATAGAGAAGTCAATTTTATTGATGAAGAACAGTTTATAACAGATTGCAGATTTCATAATATAGAGGCTGCAAATTATGAAAACTTAGGAAAAAGAGAAAAAAAAGACTTACAATGTAGAGAAGGTGTAGCATTGATTTGTAGTTATGATGAATTTCTAAATCAAGGTTATAGAAAAGTTGTTTATGATATTAAAGAAAATGCAATTAAAATATATATTTTGGATAACGAAAATCAACGCTACACACTATTTTATGTATGTATGAAAGAGGTAGAGAAGTTTACATATTCAAAAGGAGTTATAGATTTAACAGAGAAAGTTAGTAAGAAGTCTATAGCAGCATCGAGACAGGAAATGATAGATACTTATAACAGAAGTATTACAATGAATTTAGTGAAGAATAACACTTTACGATGTGAAATAGAAGGTAAGGATATATTATACAGTTATGATGATATAAATGATTTATTGATACTTCACAATATAAAGTCAAATGTTAAAAGTAAGAGTTTGACGATACCTGCAGTTTTTGATGCTACTCTTCCTTTTTTCAGTTCAGATTTGGAATATCTGGATTTAAATAATGTTCAGTATATTATTGAAAATCGTAATGGTTTTAATAGTTTAAGTAATTTAAAAATTTTAAAAGGTGATAAATTAAGATTATCACAATTAGTAAATTTGAAGAGTAGAAGTATTAGCAGCATTACTCATAAAGAAGTAAATAGAACAGTAACTTGCTGTGAGGCAGATAGGTATATGATTGTTAATGATATTTTTTGTTATATAGGTATTAAAACTAATGTTTGTTTTACAGCACTAGAATTTCATATGAAGAACTATAATAGAATGCTTAATGAGAAAAAGCTGTTTTGTAAGAGCTATCAATATTTTAATAACATAAAGCGAGGAAGTATTGGCTATAAGGAAGCAAAAGAATATGAAAAAAGGCACAATATTAAGTAACGAACTAACAAACGAGCAACTAATAACAAAGTTTATCAGATGCTTTTATTCAACACATTTATATAAAGATTTGGAGATAAGAGTATCTGCTAAAGAAGTGCGAGAATTTCTTACTGCTAATAAGAGCAGCTTATCATTTAATAGATTTAATAAGATGACAGGCTGCTCTGGCATCACTTCTCACAATCTCTATTCTTATTCTGTTGTATTGCTTATTTTATTATCTTCTGAACCAGTAGAGGTTAAGAGACCATTAAAAGCATATCCTTCAGACTGGATTTATTGTATTAGCTGTTTTGGAACAAAAAAGGATTTTAGAAAAGAATGGTCGAAATTACTGGTTTATACAGCAGAAGATTTAGGATGTGAGCACCTGGTGGATGCATTTGCAGGTTCAGGTTTCATCTCATTATTGGCATCAAAATTAGGATTGTTTAAATCTATTCTACAAAATGACGCATCTACTGAATTGTTTAATTACTATTGCGTAATGAAAGATGAGGTTAAGTTTTCTGAATTTATCAATCTGCTATCAACTCTTCCGCCAGCAACAAAAGAAGCTTTTAGTTATATGCGTGAAAAGTTTTATCATCTGGACAGAAGCAAGGACAAAAGAAAGAATAAAACAATAGCAGGCAGAGAGATAAAAAGGCAGTTGTGGACAGTAGATGCAACAAGAGCAGCGTGGTTATTCTGGTTTAAACACTATTCAGTAGTAGGTTCTGGAGGCTTATCAACTTGTAAGTTTCATTTAAAATACTATGTAGATGCTTTAAAATCTACACATAAATTATACGATAGAATAGAAGTAAAAAACTTGCTATATCAAAACGCAATTAGAAACAGTTTAGGTGATGAAAAAAGTCTTATAGTTTTAGATGCGCCTTACTTTGAGACAGTGCGAACTGAGGACGAGGCTTATAGTGTGGAATTTTCAAAGATAGAAAAGCATTTAAAGATGCTGAAAATGGTGAAAAATGCAGATGCAAGGATTATCATTTGTGGCTACATAGATTCTGAAAATACATATACAAATTATTTAAATAAGCATTCGATGAAGACCTGGCATTGTGTGAAGTTTAAGCGTTTAAGTAAACTCTCAAAATATCAGGAGCATATTTGGATAAATTTTGATATTGAGCAGTTGGTATCACAAAATGGCGAAGATTTTGAGTTGGTATATTAAAAAATAAAGGAGATAAAAATTATGTTGAATAAAGAACTAATGAGTTTATATGATGACAATAGATTGGCAATGCTATTATGTTCTATGGAAGGAAATGCATGGAAGAAGAACAATATGAGGCGTGTATATTATAGTTTAGATAAATTATGTAATTTAATTGGTTTTGAGTTTTCTACATACAAAACAGGTAATATTTCTTGTGCTTATATAGATGGTGAGAAAATAAGCAACACAAGAGCAAAAGACATATATTATACATTATTGAATATGAAAATTTATTTTGATTTTACTGATTATGAGTTTCATTGTAAAAATAATAATTCGAATTTATCAGAAGTAATATTATCAGGTTTAGAGGAAGAGCTAAATCAGAAAATGGAAGAATATAAAACAGCAGTAACATCAAGCTAAGTATTATATATTGAGTTTTTCGCATATCGAGTTAGAATGAGATAAGAGTTTATTTAATACTCTTGTCTCATTTTTTATATGCATATGTGAATGGAGTCAATATGAAATATATCATCATTACAGATGGAAAAGATTTTGAGAACCTTATAAGAAGAATTGAGCATTATTATATAAGTGAGCTGCAGGAAATAAGAGAAAACCAGTCAACCATTCATTCCAAAGAAGTTTATAAAATCATTGAGATTTATAAGCAGTCTGGATGTATGGTACCAGAAGATAACGAGATTTACGCAAGAGTTCTTTTATTAAATGCTGGTAATGTTTATATTGTAGAACCTGCCAGTGTTTCCTATTATGATGCAGGCGAATACATATATTCTTGTTGCTTTTCGCTTAATTACCAATTTAGGCAAAAGAATTATGATTGTATCAAATATATTAATTACAGACTACTATTTGTGAATATTATTGAGAATTGTTTAGCTCTAGCATATAATGAGAAAATCACAGGACAATCTATTGATAGGCTGGAAGAATTGGAGGATGATGAAACCTTGCAGCTCAACACTCCATACTCAGGACTTTTAAACATTGAAAAATCAGTAGATGTAATTACTTTAATTCATAAAATGAAAAGACACTTAGATGCTTGAGGTGTTTAGGTGTCTATTTCTATGCCAATTCTATATAATGCTAAACCAAATATTGAAGTTAACCAATAAAATATAATACCTATTTTTACATAAGAATATCAAAAAGATAGAAAGTAGGTAATAATTATGAAGAAGAGAGTTGTATTGTTAAGTAATTTGTTTATGTTTGGTTTAATGAGTTCTTTTTGTTCCTATGCAGGAGAATGGAGGCAACTGGAAGATGCCTCGTGGCAGTATATAGATAATTCTGGAAATGTAGTTTATGATGATTGGAAGCAAGGAGCAGATGGCACCTGGTATTTTTTAGGTTCTGATGGTTTTATGTTAACCAATACATTAGTTGAAGATGATGGCGAATATTATTATTTAGATGAAACTGGCAGGATGGTGCAGAATGCGTGGTTTAAGCTGTGTGAGAGATATGATAACTCATATCATTGGTATTATTTTGGTGCTGATGGCAAAGCATACAGGCAAAAGTCAAGTAATAAACTCAATTTCAAAGAGATAAATGATAAAACCTATCTGTTCGATACAGAAGGCCGTATGTTGACTGGTTGGATAACAGAAGATGGCGAAGCATTGGATGTAGAAGATGAAGAAGGCTGGAAAGATGCTGTTTATTATGCTGGTGGAGAAGATGAAGGATGGCTTGCAACAGATTTTCATTCTATATCTGTTTATGATGAAGATGATGAAGATTATAAAACCTATAATTTTTACTTTAAATCCAATCATAAAAAAGCAGTCGATACAGTTCTAACCATTACAGAAGCTTCAGGAAATCGCTATAAATGTAAGTTTAATGAATATGGCAGGATGGTATTAAAAGTTAGTTTAAATAAAGCATCTTCCAATTCGTCCAACACTACATCATCAAGTAGTAGTAATAAGAAGAATAATAGCAGTTCCACAACATCTGCCACATCAAAATCAAAAGCTCATTGGTATCAGACCATACCATCTTCTAATCAGAGTGAAGATGACCATAATTCAGGAACAAAGAGGTATCGTTATGCTGACAGTAAAGGAAATACAGTATATAATAAAATAAAAAAGATTGAAGGCAAATATTATCTGTTTGATAAATATGGATTTAGGCGTGAAGGCTTAATAGCACTATATAGTGATGATACTTATGCTTTTACCTTACATTGTTTAACTGATGTAGATGATTTTGATTGTTGTGCTGAAGATGTAACAGCAGCAAGAGAAGCTGGATATAAGATTATGTATTTCGACACATCAACAGGTGCCAGGAAGACAGGAAATGTAAGCATAGAGTTAGAAGATGATAAGTATAAGTTTAAGTTTAAATCATCAGGAGAAGCAATTACAGGCATCTCAGATAACCATTTGTATGATGCAGGCATACTGATTAAAGCAGACAAAGATGATGAAAACAAGCGCAGAACCTATACTTTAGATGGCGTAGAGTATGTTGTAGACACCTCTGGAAGGATAGTAAAATAGGCTGTTCTTCTTTTATATATATATCGTCCATAATGTTTAAAAAGCACCTAAAGCTTGTAAAATAAGTATTTAGGTGTCTTTTTTTGTCTCATTGTTTAGTCAGTGAAAAATAAAATTATTGAAAATTTTACAAAAAAATTTTTGAGATGTAGAATTTTTCAGATTTTGAAAAATAAAATCAAACCTAAAAATATTATATACTGCCAACATCAAAAATCATATTATGCCAAACTCGTTCAGAGGCACATACCAAAGCAAAATTCAAAATTAGATTTTTCGATGTCATTTTGGAGTCAATTTTTTATAAAAAAATCTTATTCAAATATAGATTTTATAATGCTTTAGGTGTGATTTTTGTATTTTAGAAATATTGAATTTAAAGGCTTTTCAACACCTCACATCAGGAATCAGGAGGTGAGGAGAGGAGCTGGCAGACATCTGGCAGACATAAAAATTAACTGAAGCCTTGATTTAAAATCATTTGTCTTATTTTTCATAATTAAGATAATTATAAAATACTATATATTCAATGTTTAGTTTAGTTTTTTGGAATGAATTAAAAGATAATACTTATTATAAAGCATTTTCTCACATTTTAATTTAACTGATTTAATAAAAACAAAAGAATATGTTGTATTTTAAATACTTTTGATGTTTAGAACAGGTAAAGTGAATTAAACCTATATTTTATAATGATTTCAGACTTTGTATATTTTGCACAAAAGGAGATTTTGTTGATTTTTAGCACAAAACTAATTTTTTGTCAAAAATGGAGGCATACTAGGTATGACAATGACAAAAATCGAATATAAGTCAATATCTATATAAGTTGTCAAAAATGGAGGCATGAAATATTTTTGTCAATTCAGAAAATATTGCACAAAAGAGAAGAGACCTACATTAAGAAAATACTTAATTTAAAGCATTTTTAACACCTTGTATTTTTGGAAGAGAAAAATCGAGATAAAATGATAAAATTGAGAATAAATTTTCAGTCATAAATTTTTGTCAAAAATGTTTATGTTTAAAATAAAGCAAAATCTTCAATTTTTATGAATTAGAAGGTGAAAATTTCCTTGTAAAAATGTAAGTTTTGAACGCCTACAGCGAGTTTTCGTTATATCTACGCTCCAAAATCAAATTTCTAATTCAGACGTATTTTTGACAATTTTTTGTGATTTTATATACTTTTTGTCAAAAATGTTTGTGCTTAAAATAAAGCAAAATCTTCAGTTTTTTAGAATTAGGAGATTAAAATTTTCTTGTAAAAATGTAAGTTTTGAACGCCTACAGTAAGTTTTTGTTGTAGCTACACACCAAAATGGAATTCCTAATTCAGACGCATTTATGTCAAAAATTGTCAAAAATGTTTATGCTTAAAATAAAGCAAAATATTCAATTTTTTAGAATTAGGAGATTAAAATTTCCTTATAAAAATGTAAGTTTTGAACGCCTACAGCAAGTTTTCGTTGTATCTATGCTCCAAAATCGAATTCCTAATTCAGACGCATTTTTGACAAAAATTATTTTTAATATTCTCAAAGCAGCATAGTTATTGATAAAACAAAAATTCTGAAATATTAGAGGTGATAAAAAGTCATATTTTTAAGCATATTTTGAATAGTTTATATTTTAATCAGAGGATATCTAAATTAGATATACCAAATATCTTGCATATTTGCTATAATAAATCTTGAAATCGTAGGTAAGACAATAATTAAGACAGATTGAGAATATATAGATTATGAGCATATATGAAGAGCTGCAGCAAGCTAATCTTATTAGTCAGTGTTTAGAGACAAAGGAAGAATTGGAAGAAATTAAACCTAGTAGCCATAAAAAGATAAGATTTAAGTGTTTAAAGTGTTCTTGTGTGTTTGAACGTGAGGCAAGAAGCATACATAGAGCATTAATAGCAGAATTAGGCGAGAAATCTGTTTATTGTAATCGTTGCAGTAAACATCTGTTGAGGTCTGAAAAAGAGGATGATACCTTGTATAATTGGCTACAAACACAAGGCAAAGAGAGCTGCATAAGGTTAAGCACCAGTGAAGATATAGAGCATCCAGAGGAAGAAACACAGAAGTATATTTTAAGTTTAGAAGAAGCAAAACACACCTCTATACACACTCAGGATAAAACATATTTTACCTGCACAATTCATAATAAATCATATTTAAAAGAAATTAGAAGTGTCTGTGCTATTGAAAACAAACATTACAAATATCGTTTAGAATGTTGTCGTAAAACCAATTTTGATTTTACACTGCAGGATTGGTGCTTTTTACTCTATTATTTTCCAATAGATATAATAAAAGTTAAAAAATCTAAGTATGGTGTTCAATATAATTCTATTAAATATACTGGCAGCATGGTTCGAGAATATTATAATAAGGCATCTAATAAAAACACTATAGATAATATAAATTTTAACATGCAAGATAAAGCTTTTTTTCAGTGTAGTATATGTGATTTTTATGCTTATTTACATAGAGTTACAGGTGGAAGGCACTGGAGACAGCATACAGATAATACAAAAAATCAGTTTAAATCAGGTGAAAGAGAATGGTGTAATCCAAATGAGTTTAAATGTAAAAAATGTAATGAAATAGTTGATAACCTTTTGGCAGGAAGACCAAAAGCAAGAAATGTTGCTGATTTTTTGAAAACATATAGAGTTGGAAGTAAAGATGAGATAGAAATTATTGGCATAGAGGAAGAACTTGAGAAAAAGAAAAAAGCATTATGCAGTATAGATGCTGAAATTGCGAAAACTGAAAAGATGATGTCACTGCATAAAAAATCTAATAATCTCAATGCTTTGGAGAAAAGTCAAGAAATTAAGAGTAGTGAACAAGCAAAAAAAATTGAAATAGAATCAGACATAGAAGAAAGAAAAGCTTATTATAATTATTTAAGAGACCTATTATTTAGAGAAACCTGTAAGATGCAAAGACAGTATACGAGCAGCATAATTAAGTTGCTTACAAAATAGTATGAAAAAAATAAGAAGTAAAAAGCAGTTAATAAAATTTATATATGAATTGGTAAATAGTGAAGACTATGCTCGTGCTATCACTTTTGGAATGAATTTGTCCATCATAGTAATAAAAGAGTTTATTGGTTCAGACTGTGATTATGTGGATGTTGAATATGATGCGAAGAGTAAAACACTATTTGGTCGTCCTGTTTATCTATCTTCAAAACTGAAAAGTGAGCTGTTGGCTAAAAATAGCGAGATTGGAGTTTATTGCGTAGAGTGTGGAGACCTTTCTGCTCACATTTTGAAAAAGAAGGTAGCACAGGATAAACTGCATCATTATTTCAATGGATTAAGTGCTTGTAGTTTTGAAAATCAGGATATTAGGCATCTTCCTGATTTTATAACTCAGTTGGCACCAGACAGTTTAAAAGATTGTGTAAGTAGGCATAAGCTGGAGCTTCCAACACATCTTTTAATTCAATTAGTGGCTGCAGGCTTAAAGGTAGAAGAAGGCTGTAAAGTTGTATTGAGCAGAACAGGCAGCTTTGGATTAACTGCAGGCATACAAAACATAGTTTATCATCCACCTGTAACCAGTAAGGCAAGGAATAAAAGCATAAACTATATAGATATTTGTAATATGTTTAAAACAGGAGAATGCATAAGAATTTATAAAGATAGATTGTGTGTGGTAAAAGATAAGCATCCAGGTCAAGAATTGGAATATGTGAATAACTTCCATTATAAGATTTTTTATAATAATCACAAAGACTTCATAATAAGTCTTTTACTGGCCAATTATAACATCATATCTACCAGTGATGTTTCAGAGGCACTAATAGCAGTCTATAAAGATAAGTTTATGCAGAATTGAATATCGTAAAATGAGGAGGCATTACCTGATTGTAAGGTGGTGTCTCTTTTTTACGTTTGTTTATGCTCATTAGTCACAACATAGATAAATGATTTTATATATATTTATATAATGTCTCAATGAATTGTATTTTAAAATGGCTGTAGTATAATGGCATTATCGAGGTAGGAAAAAAAGAGGTGAAAAAAATGCGAATTAGAGCGAGTCCAGAACTTAACATCATCACAGTTTAAGAACAAAATACAATGACAAAACCTGGCATAGTGAGGCAAGGCAGTTGTGCAACTGTAAAGAAAATATAAAAAGAATGCTAATGACTATCAGGTATATTTCAAACAAAACTATATTATTAAAAGGAGATTAAAATTATGAGTAAGCGTAAAGATAGAATGAACAGACACAATAATCAGTATGCAGGAGCAGAGAAGAAGCTTGTTATTAAAAAGGAAACTTATAATAAATTGGTTGAGTTATTAACTGGTATTACAAAACTGAACTTAAAAATCTGTTTAGATGCTGATTCTATTGCGTATGCAGATTCAAAATACTTATATGATGAAACTACTGGTGAGGATGTTTCATATACAGAATTAGCTAAAGAAGTGTTCGAGTCTACATTCAGCAAAGCTGAACTTAAAAGAGCAATGAATTTTGATTCTGATGTTTTTCGTGCTACATATACATTAGGTGAAGATGATGTTGAGTTTACTTATAATACAGAAGCTGCATATATTTTCTGGAGGTATCTCAAAAATATTATTGAGTGCGCTACATTACTCACTGAATATGATAATGCAAATATTATCGAAAAAATGATTGTGAATCTTGATTTGGTTCAGTGTTTAATGCAGTATCGTGTTGCAGCTCTCATCTGTAAGTCTATGCTTGATGGTTTAATTGTTGCTATGACAGATGAAGAGGTCGAGGAGATTAATAGAACAAAAACAGTTGTTAATGTCTGCGATTATAAAATCGAAGAAATCATAAGAAGAGATTATGAAACAACATATAATTCAACTGTTAAGTTTGTCTGCTGTGATTGATTTTAGCAGTTGAACAGAAGGCAGGTGTAGGCGCATTTATAGCAGCTGCATCTGCTTTCTGTTTATTAAATCAGACAATAATATAGACCGATTATTATATTAGGCACTCCGATAATAAAAAGTAAAGCGTCAAAAGTGTTAACCACTATGTATATAAATCTATATATTAAAATTTTAAGAGAATAGGAGATTATAATTATGAGATATAAGTTAAAAACTGTGAAAAATGAGAAAAATAAAAGAGTATTTGCAAGAGAAAAAAGAGGAACTAAGATTGTTTATCTTGCAAAGTCTGAAGCTGGTGAAGTTGGTGAAGTAGACAAAAATTGGATTCTGAAGAATAAGGAGAACATCATCAATTTAGGCGTGTCTGGCACCAACATCTATCCAGTAGTAAATAAAGATGAGAAGGTGGAATGCTGTCAATGTGGTATTACAAATAAAATATCAGCAATGAAACCAGTTTATAGTGATAATGGAGGTTTAAAAATCTCTGGTTATATCTGCAAAAAATGCTTAAAAGATTATTATAATGACCATTATTTTCAGTGCGCTGATTGTAAACGTGTTTTTGACTGGGAAGGTGTTAATGTCTGGGATTATGAACCTAATAGGTATGATTATTCGTTTAAAAAATTTGCTCGTCATAACTTTAATATATATACATCACTAGGACCAAATTTAGGTAACGTAGAGTGTGTTTGTGAAGAATGCGATGGTGGTAAATATTATGTATGTTCTGCTTGTGAATGTGGAACTAACTGTATCGTAAAAACAAGCAGCATAGTAGATGGCTATAATTGTCCTGCAGAGTGTGTAAATATGATTAAGGAGCAGCGAGAATGTCAGCGAGAATGTGGCGAAGTAGAAGACGAAGAGGATTGTGAAGAAGATTAAAACATATTATCAGGTGTCAGGTTTGAAATGCTTGGCACCTTTTAATTAAAAGAAATTAAAAAGTAGAGGTGTGGTTTATGGTTGGTTTATATAATATGCTTAAAGCTGCAGAGTCTGCTGTTTGTGATTATGGAGACCTTGATGCTTCTAGTAGCCAGTATATGGTTTATACAGGAGCAAATGAGCAGGAAGATGCAGAGAATATATTAATTTATGATACAAAACAAAACAAAGACATTTTCGCAGTTCACTTCAATTATAACAAATTTGGTAGGATTGCAGGCTATAATGTAAAACTCAATCTATTAAATAAAAATGAATTATTACAGGCCAGGCAGGCATTTATTGAAAAGTTTAATTGTGATTTTGGTTTATGAAGCTTCAAAAAATTCCAGTAGAAAATAAATGAAATCGATTATATAATGCATATATTACAAGGTTTAGGAGATTGCAGGCGCAGTCTCCTAATTTGTTATTGAGGTGTGAGTATGAAAAAGATTGGAAGAATAGAATTTGTGAGGTATATCATAAGAGGTAAGAATTCCATAAAAGTTTCAGACCTGGATGAAGAAGTGCTGAAAATCTTAATTAATTATATGAATTCTTGTGTTCAGTATATAACTTATGAAACAAATATGTTCTCTTTTACAACCAATATTATTAAGTTTTTGTATAAGTTCGAGATAGTTTTACAATACGATTTTTTAACCTCTACTTATAAGTGCGTAGAAATTTTAAGTATATATAATTATGATGTTTTTAGAGAAGGTGAAGAATATGAAGAGTTATATAAAACATTTTTTGTCCTATGTAATTTATTCAAAGTAGATAGAGATAAATTTTTAGCATCAGAAATTAAATCAGGTTTAAAACGAAAACTTGATTCCACATTTCACGAATTAGCAAAAGAAGCATTAAAAAGTGTTATATCAGGTAAAAGAGAGCTGCAGTTATACTTTAAGCGAGATAATAAAACCATTTTCTGTTACTCAACTAATGCTGATTTCAGGCACCTTTTAAGTAAAGCATCAGTTGGTGAAAACTCCATGCAGCTATGTGAGACATTGGCAATTAGTAGCCTCTTTTTCAATGCCACACATTTAAGTTATTTATTCTATGATAATTCGAACTGTTATGATGATAATCAATATAAAGAGAGTATAGAATGTTTATTGTTTAGTGTATTAAGAGCTTTGGATTTGGAGCTGCAGATTTCTGGAGCTGAAGGTGTATTAAAAAAGATACAATTTAAAAAGCCTTGAACTGCCTATGTTAATTCTATAAAATGGCTTTAAACATAAACGAGAGGAATGAAAATAATGTATATTATTAAGTCAGAAGTATATAAGAGTTTAGCAAATGCTATTTATGAGTTGGCAGATGGTGACCTTTTACTTCATACCATTGATGACAAATTATATTTTGAAATAAATCGAATTTATTGTGATTATGCAGGTTATGTAATGTCTTGGAGGAATTTTATAGGATTTCAAAATGTTATGTTTTATGCCAGAATAAAATACTTGAAAGTATTGGCTGATTTCAATGTTGAAGACCTCGTATCTATCAGTGAGAGTTATGAAGAAGAGCATGGAAGTAGAGCAGAATTATTTGGTTATATAGTATTAGAGGATTCATTGTGTGAGCTAATTAACTCCATTATTTCTCAGGCAAAAGTCATCGAAGAAAAATTAAAACCTTTTACATCAATTATAGAGATGAAAGAAAAAGAGAAGGCAGAAGTGTATAAGCTACTCATTCCTTTATATTGTAGTATGTTTATGTTTAAGGCTTTAAGGATTGGTAGGATTAATTTAGGCAAAAAAGAAAAAGTCAAATTATTAGAATTGAAAGTTGAAAATATTGAAGCTGCGTGGCATTTAAGTGAAGTTCATAATATGAAGGAGTAATATTTTTATGGTTGAAGACCTTTTAAATAACATTGATTATCAGTATAAGCAAAACTATTTAGTTTCTAAATATAAGGATAAACCTAATTTTGTTTATGCAGGTTTAGTATGCAGAATCGAAGAAGAAAAAGTAGTATTGGATAAATTTTTGGATTGCAGGTTAAAAGAAGGTATATTCACAATTAATCCAGTTATTTCAGTTATAGGTAAAGAAGCTATTGTGAAAGAACCAGAACGCATAGAGGCTTTAGATTTGTGCCATGTGGAGAAAATAGATAATTTGAAATTTTTATCATCTCTAACTAACTTGAGAGTATTATACGCAAATTATTTAAAAAAATTTCCTTATGCAGAGTGTTTAAAATTTTTGAAAAAGTTGAAATACCTTGAAGTGAAGCAAATGACAAATATTAATATATGTATACCAGAAAATTTAAGAATTATAGTAAAAAATGAAGTTTATTATTTAGGTAAGGACAGTGTTTAAGCACTGTCCTTTTTTAATTAAAAAAGCATACCAACTATAAAAAATATTATGTAATAAAAATCTATATTAAACCTACACACTATGTAGTTAAGTATAAAGTGTATACCAACACATTCTATGTATAAATTAAAAAATTAAAAGATAGGTTGTGTTAGTATGAAGAGTGAGTATAGGATGAGGAAAAGTGCTTATTATAGGCTTAATTTAGTAGATATGTTTAGAAATGATTCAATTTATTTGGCGAGAAAAGTTGAGAAAAAAGAAAATGGCGAGTTTTATACATATTATATAGTGAAGAGTGAAGAGGAATGTAATGCATACAAAATTGGCAATGTCATCATAGATTGCCATTCACAAACTAATTATAGAATATTTAGACAGGCTGAATTGGTTGAAAAAAGAGGTAAGAAGATTTACAAAGCAAAATTAGAGGATGAAATTCTGCCTGAGAAGTTAGGTAGGAAGATGATTAGAATCTATCAGAGCGTAGATAATAAAAATTTTAAAAGTAGCGTTTTAAGGTATTATGAGATAACATATATTATAAATACCTTGAGGAAACATAGAGAAGTTGATAATGATTTGTTCTGGAAGTGGATTAAATCAAGCGATAGAAGCTTACAAATTAACCATATAACTGGAGAGATGGCGAATTCAGGAAACTTCCAGGTGTTAGAAATTTGCACAATGACTGAAAATTTAGTTCACAGTTTTGTGTTAAGGCAGTTTAGAAAAAAGGATAAAGGTGTAGGTGCTGTATTCCTGGCAACTGCGAAGGAATGTCTGGAAGCTAAAAAAGAGTATTTAGAAGAGACTGGTAGTGAAAAAGCAGATTATGAGCAGATTTATAAAAAGCTTGTAGAGAATAATAAAGTTGTATATGCTTTTTAAAAACTATGTTTATTAAAAGTGCCTCCTATTTTATATGTTTTTATATATTATATATGTGATTGAGAGCTGACTTAAAAAGTGGTTTAGGTTGGCTCTTTTTCTATACTTTTTAATCTTTTCAAAAATCAACCAAAACTCAACCAACATATACCAACAAAATATTATTTGTGTTAACAATGTATACCAAGCAATCTTATAAGTAAATAAAAAATTAAAAATAATAGGTGTATCAAATTAAAAAATAGGAGAGATGAGTTATGAAAAAGAATAATTGTATGGTTGGAATGTATGCAGGCTTATTAATGAGTTTAATAGTAGTTCCTTTTGTTGGTTTAGCAGTAGCAAATACTTCTTTTGATGTAGGTGCTAGTAAGTTGCAGGCAGTAGTAGAGGCGCAGGCAGGAGTTTATACAAGCACAATAGATTCAGAAATTCATCAAGAAGCATTAAAGACATCTACCAGTAAATATGCGAGACCTGAGACTACACAGGATATTATTAAAGATTATAAGGCTTATTTAAGTAATAACCAGTAAGGAGTAAAAACTTATGAAAAATGTTGTATTATTAGCAGTTTTAAGTTTGAGTTTATTAAGCATTACAGGTTGCACAAGTGAAAGCTTAACAGAAGAAACTAATAAAGAAACCTGTTATGAAGAAATAAATGAATGCGAAACTGTTTTAGAATTTGGAGAACCAGAAGATGGCGTAATTGGAAGAGCAGAAATAGCAGTATATGGTAGAGTTACAGGACTTGATGAATTGGAAGAGTATGAAAAAAACTTAAAAGGTGAGTGAGTGTTATGTTTGGTAGTAGTAGAAATGTGAAAAGAATTAGAAGGTCAGCATGTTTAATGGTTTGTTCAGGTTTAATGTTGTTTAGCATGTATTGTATAAATTGTGATTCTGGAAAACAGCCAATGCCTCTATTTATGGTAGACGAGATTGGCAGGCAGCAAGCTGAGAGTTTAGAAAATGTAGTATTATCAGGAACCAATGCTAATTTATCACAATTTGCTGATTCTCGAACTTATGGCATAGCAGAACAGATTTACAATGAAATGCAGACCTCTGATTCTGGAGTTCTGGAAAATTATGAGTTTAAAAGCATAGCAGACTTAAAAAAAATCATCCAGTGTTTAGGCTACGAGATTCTATCTGGTGAAACCTCACCAGTTTTAGTTTATGCAAAAGGCGATTCTTATGTAATTGGTTGGAGTGATGCAGAAGAAGTTTTAAAACAAAATGAAATTGCTGAGAACTACATAGATGAAATTTATAAAGAGAATAAATATAAAATAGATGCTTTAAGTAGTGAAAAAGAAAAAGCAGATTATATTGCAGATTTAATCACTGATAAAATTATAAGTTCTTATGATTGGAATTACGAGGTAAGAACTATATATGATTTAGTTAATTCTCCTGAGAAAAAAGGAGTTTGCACAGTTTATACCACATTGTTCGACAGGCTATGTGAACGAGCAGGTATAGAGTGTTATGTAGAAATTGGCGTAAGTAAAACAGATGAGAGCGCCTTCCATTGTTGGAATAAAGTAATATTTGAAGATGGCAGCACTCATTATTATGATTTAACAAGTTTCGCCTCTTCCTGGAATAAAAACTTTAAAGATATGAGTTTAGAATACTATAATAATAATTTTACATACAGAAAATTAACCAATTTAGAGTTTGGTTATAAGGCTGGTGTAAATTATGTGAAATAGAAAAATGAGATGATATAGATGAATGAAATGCTTATATTTGGTTTTTATGAGTTGATAAAATTTATTGTTTTATGTGTATTTAGTTTATTTGTGACTAATAAATCAGGATTGTTTGATATTGGCACCTTCATCACATTGGCTGGAGTTCTGGTAGTTCAGGCTTTAGTTGGTTTTATAATAAAACTTATGGCATTTGATTTATTGGTTTGGATTGCAGCACAATTTAATATAATAGCAGCTTCAAACCTTGTTTATATAGTTATTATTATTGTTTTAGATGTTGTGATAAGTAGTATTAAGAGATAGGAGAGAAGGAGTTATGAGTATCAATACAAATATTTTAATAATCTTCGCAGTATATGAATTAATCAGGTTTTTTATAAAGGCTTATGCTTTGATAAAAAAGTCAGGAAATGCGAAGACAAGAAGTGAAATGAGTTATTATAAAAAATCTTTAATTATAAGATTTTTAATGTTTTCTCCGGCCGTCACACCTGTAAGTCCATCACAGTCACGGATTTCTATAGTATTGATTGTTTTTCCGTCATATTTCTCGGGCACGGTAAATTCACCTTTTAAGCCGCCCATAATGCATATTCCGTAATTATTACCGGATATCGTTGCATAAATC
>OLPA01000892.1_pt1 | contig 27050 bp, 23 predicted proteins | sample 1672811 | NCBI WGS metagenome assembly OLPA01 (sample SAMEA3136726, study PRJEB25190) | human gut metagenome | biome: human gut; feature: human-associated habitat; material: faeces | place: Austria | collected 2013
CCTCCGGGCCCAGCACCTTGCGCAGCGCCGCGTGCAGCAGGTGGGTGGCGGTATGCAGGCGTGCGCTCTGCTCGCTGTGGTCGGCCAGACCGCCCTTGAAGCGCTGCTCCGCGCCCGCCTGGCTGGTGGCCTGGTGCCTGCGGAAACAATCATGGAAACCATCCATGTCCACCGTCAGGCCGCGTTCGCGCGCCAGCTCCTCCGTCATCTCCACGGGGAAGCCGTAGGTATCATACAGGTGGAAGGCGCTCACACCATCAATCTGTCCATCCTGCACCTTTTCCACCAGTTTTTCAAATTCGCGGTTGCCCTGCTTGAGCGTGCGGGCGAAGCGGCTTTCCTCCAGGGAGAGCTGCTCCAGGACAAAGGCCTCGTTGCGCTTGAGTTCGGGATACACATCCTTGTACTGCTCGATGATGACCTTCGCCACCTCGCCGGTGAAGCCTTCGGGCATGCCGATGCCCATGCCATAGCGCACCGCGCGGCGGATGAGACGGCGCAGCACATAGCCCTGGTCCACATTGGAGGGGCTCACGCCGCGGTCGTCGCCCATGATGAAGGTAGCCGTGCGCATATGGTCCGCAATGATGCGGAAAGCGCGGGTGGTCATTTCATCGCTGCCGTATTCCTTGCCGCTCAGTTCGCTGATCTTTTTGAGAATATCGGCAAACAGATCGGTTTCGTACACGCTCTTTTTGCCATTGAGCACGCAGATGGTGCGCTCCAGGCCCATGCCGGTGTCCACGTTCTTCTGGGCCAGCGGCTCGAAGGTGCCGTCGGCCTTTTTGTTGTACTGCATGAACACGTCGTTCCAGATCTCCAGATACCGGCCGCAGGAGCAGGCGGGCGAGCAGTCCGGGCCGCAGGGCTCCTTGTCGGTGATGATGAACATTTCCGTATCCGGGCCGCAGGGACCGGTGATGCCCGCCGGGCCCCACCAGTTGTTCTCCTTGGGCAGGAAGAAGATGTGATCATCCGCCACGCCGCACCTGCGCCACAGCTCGGCGCTTTCCTCGTCGCGGGGGCAGTCCGCATCACCCGCGAACACCGAGAAGGCCAGACGGTCCTTGGGCAGGCCCAGGTATTCCGGGCTGGTGAGGAATTCCCAGCTCCAGGGAATCATCTGCTCCTTGAAATAGTCGCCCAGCGACCAGTTGCCCAGCATCTCAAAGAAGGTGAGGTGGCTGAAGTCGCCCACATCGTCGATATCGCCGGTGCGCACGCACTTCTGCACGTCCGTCAGGCGGTTGCCGGCGGGGTGCTTCGCGCCCATCAGATAGGGCACCAGCGGGTGCATGCCCGCGGTGGTGAACAGCACCGTGGGGTCGTTTTCGGGAATCACCGACGCGCTGGAAATCACGGCATGGCCGTGGTCCTTGAAAAACTTCAGGAACATCGAGCGCAGTTCGGAGGAATGATAGGTCTTCATCAGTGGTCTCTCCTTCTTGCAAAATGCGGGTGGTGGCGCTTGTATCGCAAGGCCGCCAGAGCGGCGCACACACAGGCTTTCCCAATTATAGAGGAAACGCCAGGTGGTGTCAATAAGGCGCGCGAAGGGATGGGGGATTTTTGCCGGGATTGACAAAGATGCGGCGACATGGTAAGGTGCTTTCGGGTTTGCTTCGACTAACCATTTATTCCCATTTCGATACCAGGGAGGAATTTATCATGTCCAGACGGCTCCTTTCCATGCTGCTGTGCCTTTGCGCGCTGGCGGCGGCCGTGCCCGCGCTGGCCGAATCGTTTTACATTCCGGGCGTCTATATGGCGACGGCCCAAGGCAGCGGCGGAAGCATGACCGTGGAAGTGATCTTTGACGAAACGCAAATCGCTTCCGTCACCATCCTTGAGCATTCCGAAACCGCGGGCATCTGCGAGCCCGCCATCGAGGGCCTTCCCGATCTGATCGTGGAGGGGCAGACCCTCGCGGTGGACGCCGTGGCCGGCGCGACCGTGACCAGCACCGCCATTTTGACTGCCGTGGCGGACTGCGTCACCCAGGCGGGCGGCGACGCGGCAGCGATGCTGGGCGCGGGCGACGGGACCGCCTTTCCCGGGGAAACGTCCTTGCCGGCCGCGGATGAGCCGTGATGATCCCCGAAAGTTTTTTTGCCGCAGGGATTGACGCGGGCTGAAAAAACCCATACAATAACATTGACAACCAAATACCTTATAGAGAGCGGTCGAGGGACGGGCCCGATGACACCCGCCAACCGGCAGAAATGCATGGTGGCAAATCCCGCAGCGTGCATACGCTGGCAGATAAGGTAGAAAAAAGCCTCTTTCGCGCCTGCAATGCCCGCAGGCGCGTTTTTTACGCCCTGCCCGCCGCGTCCTTTGCCCCGCTCCCTCCGGTCCGCTCATATCAGGAAGGAGACATCCGGCATGCGAACCCTTTTTACCAGTGAATCCGTCACCGAAGGACATCCCGACAAGGTATGCGACCAGATCAGCGACGCGGTGCTCGACGCGCTGCTGGCCCGTGACCCCATGGCGCGCGTGGCGTGCGAAACCTGCGCGACCACGGGCCTGGTGCAGGTCATGGGCGAAATCACCACCTCTGCCTATGTGGCGATCGATGAAATCGCGCGGCAGGTGCTGCGCGACATCGGCTATGTGGACGCAAATCTGGGGTTCAGCGCGGACAGCTGCGCGGTGCTCACCGCCGTGCATGCCCAGAGTCCGGACATCGCCATGGGCGTGGACCGCGCCCTGGAAACCCGCGACGCCGGCGAAACCAGCACCGGCGCGGGCGATCAGGGCATGATGTTCGGCTTTGCCTGCGACGAGACGGCGGAGCTGATGCCTCTGCCCATCTCGCTGGCGCACGGGCTGGCGCGCAGGCTGGCGCAGGTGCGCAAGGAGGGCGTGCTGCCCTGGCTGCGCCCGGACGGCAAGTGCCAGGTCACGGTCGTCTATGAGGACGGCGCGCCCGTAGCCGTGGATACGGTGGTGCTCTCGGCCCAGCATGACGAAAGCGTGGGCCGGACGCAGCTTGAAAAGTCGCTCCTGGACGCGGTCATCCGTGAATCGATCCCCGCCCGCCTGTGGACCCCGCAGACCAAGGTCTATATCAACCCCACCGGCCGTTTCGTGCTGGGCGGCCCGGCCGCGGATACGGGCCTGACCGGCCGCAAGATAATTGTCGACACCTATGGCGGCTACGCGCGGCACGGCGGCGGCGCGTTCAGCGGCAAGGACCCCTCCAAGGTGGACCGCTCCGCCTGCTACGCCGCCCGGTACGTCGCCAAGCATCTGGTGGCCGAGGGGCTGGCCCGGCGCGCCGAGGTGGCGCTGGCCTATGCCATCGGCGTGGCCAAACCCGTCAGCGTGCAGGTGAACACCTTCGGCACGGGCGTGCGCACCGACGAGCAGCTCAGCCACGAGGTGATGGAACGCTTTGACCTCAGCCCGGACGGCATCATCCGCATGCTGGACCTGCGCCGTCCCATCTACCGGCAGACCGCCGCCTACGGGCACTTCGGCCGGCCGGACCTGGACCTGCCCTGGGAGGCGCTGGATTGAAACCATAATAAGTTTGGGGGAAGCGGCCCAGCCGCCTCCCCCATCGCTTTATTTCCGTCCGTGCCGGCCCCCGTCGTTCCACACATGGGCCAGAATATCCTTGAGCACCAGGCAGGCGTCCACGTCGCTGTAGCCGTACTCCCGTTTCAGCTGGTCCAGAAGCTCGCGGAGAGGCCCGGCATAATCGCTGATCTTCACCTGCTGCTGATAGGTGGTCAGCACCGGGTAGCGCTTCCCCCACACCTTGGTCCAGTCCACCTTTTTCTGCGTTTCCTCGCTGATGCTGTCGATCGTTCGCTCGATCTCCTCCACCTCCGCGTCAAAGGCGATCAGGTCGTCCAGCGTCAGGCGGTAGAGCCCTGCCAGCCGCTTGGCCTGGCGGATGTCGGGCAAGGTTTCGTCCGTCTCCCATTTGGAGATCGTCTGGCGGCTCACGCCCAGCTTTTCGGCCACTTCCTCCTGGGACAGGCCGCTCTTTTTGCGTGCGTGATAGAGGTTGCTTCCCAGATTCATACCCGGTTCCTCCCTTTGTGTCAGGCTGTTATCAGTATACGGGATGCCGCGGCCAAACGCCAGCCCCTCCGGCTTGCAGTTTCGCCCGCTTTCTTAACGCGCCCCGGCGCACACCTCCGCGCCGGGCCGCCGTATACTGATGATGTGGGCATCAGGCCCGCAACAATGCCTTGGAGGAGGAACGACGATGCCGAACATCGAACCAGGCCTGCCGTGCGCGATCATCGGCGAGGGCGCAGCCGTGCGCCTGGGCGCCGAGGCCGGGCAGGACGCCAGCGAAACGCACGTCTATTTTGAACCCTGTGAGGAAAACAAGGCGGTCACCGTGGCCGAAAGCCAGCATAACGAGGATGGCGCGGGCCGTGTTCTGGATGTGAACCTGGTGCTGCGCAACGTGTGCCCGGGCAAGCGCGTTGCGGTGGGCATCACGCTTCATGAGGTGGACGGCATGGGCGGGGAACACGCGCGCGGCTTTCACGCCATGACCGTGTCCGCTCACAGCGGCGGCAGCCCTCGTGACGTCACCCTGCCCCGGATACGCTTCGTCCTGCCGGAGGACCTGCGCATCGAGGGTGCGGACGGCGCGCACGGCTGCCGGCGTCACTTTGTGGTGCGCACCAGCAGCCGCTATGTGGACAGCGCCGTGAGGCCGTAAGGCCTGCTTGATGTACACATGCAAGGGGGGCCGGGCAAAATGCCCGGCCCCCGTTTTCGCACCCCGCGGCGCCGCGGGGCATATCCTGTACCGTGCGCAGCCGCGCACGAAAGGAAGGAACGATATGATCCCAGTCAACAAGCTGGTGGACGTTTTCTATACCATGCTGGGCTGGCCCTACGCCTCCCCCGGAACCAACGGGCCGGCGGGCATCGACTGCTCCGGCGCGTTCGTCTATGCCTATAAGCAGTTCGGCGAGCGCATCTATCACGGCTCCAACCGCATCGTCCGGGTCTATTGCCACGACGTGCGGCGCGTGACCAGCGCCAGCCAGCTGCGCGTGGGCATGGCGATTTTCAAGGCGCGCGAGGATACCAGCCACATGAAGGCGGAATACAAGCCCGGCGGGCGGTATTACGATCCCAACCTGCCCTATGATTACTACCACATCGGCCTGGTGGTGAGCGTGCGGCCGCTGAAGATCATCAACGCCACGCCGCCCGCCGTGCGCATCGACACCGATCTGTCCCGCTGGTACTGTGCGGGCGAGCTCAACGCCGTGGACTACGCCGCCGACGAGCCGCCCACGCCCGCGCCGCCGCCCGACGCCGACCCGCGTCTGGCCGAGGTCTGGGCCGAACGCGGCTCGACCGTCAACCTGCGCGGCAGGCCCTCCCGCGACGCGGTCATCCGCGCGCGCGTGCCCATCGGCGAGGTGGTGGAGGTGCTGGACGAAACCAACGAAACCTGGTGGTATATCCTTTATCTCAAGACAACCGGCTATATGATGCGCGAGTTCCTGCGCGAGCAGGACGGATGAGCCTCACCCCAGGTCCCGCAGGAACGCCTCAAAGTTCAGATGGAAGATGCGCTCCCGCTCCCCGTCCGTCAGCGGCAGGCGCAGGAAGCGCGCCATCTCCTCCTCCGGGTCCCACATGGGGTAATCCGTACCGAAGAAAGCGCGGTCCGTGCCATAACGGCGGATGATGCGCGCGGCCTCCTCCGGCTCAAGGGCGTACAGGCTGGAGGAGGTATCCACCCACACGTTGGGCCGCCCGGCCAGCACCCGCCACGCCTCGTTCCATACCGACCAGCCGCCCAGATGCGCACAGATCACCTTGAGGTCCGGCACCTGGTCCAGTACGCGCGCCATGCGCTGAGGCTGGCTGTAGGCGTAGCGGAAATCGCCGGTATGCACCAGCGCGGGCAGGCCCCGCTCCGCCATCGCGCGGAACATGTCCACCGAGCGCCGGTCATCCAGCAGGAAGGTCTGAATATCCGGGTGCAGCTTGACGCCGTGCAGGCCGCCCGCCTTGATGCGGTCAAGCTCGCCGGGCACGTCCTCATACTCCGGGTGCAGCGTGCCAAAGCCGATCAGCCGTTCCGGATGCTCGGCGGATACGCGCATCAGATAATCGTTGATGGAATGCACGCGGCTGGGGGTGACCGCCACGCTGTGCACCAGAAAGCGGGAGATGCCCGCCGCCTCGCCATGGGCCATCAGCTGGCCGAGCGTCCCGTCTAGGCACATGGGGATATCGTAGAATGTGCCGGTGGACTGCGCCGCCTTGAGGGCGATGGCATCGGGATAAATATGAGCATGGGTGTCGATGATGGTCATGCGCTATGCTCCTTTGCTCAGCCTCGGTCCTCGCGGAAATAGGCCACGCCCAGACTCATGGGCGGCTGATCCTCGCGCTTTTTGCGCAGGCTGGTGATCACCAGCACCACGATGGTCACCGCATAGGGCAGGGCTTTGAAGATTTCCTGCATGCTGCGGTCCAGGCCGGGGATGTAGAGGTAGAGGATGTAGAGCCCACCGAAGAGGATACTGCCCCAGATGGCGTTGAGCGGCCGCCAGCGGGCGAAGATCACCAGCGCGATGGCCAGCCATCCACGGTCGCCAAAGCCGTTGTTGACCCAGGTGCCGCCGGTATATTCCATCACGAAATACAATCCGCCCAGACCCGCCAGCATGCCCCCCACCAGTGTGGCCAGGTATTTGTAGGCGGTCACGTTCACGCCCGCCGCGTCGGCGGTGGCGGCGTTTTCGCCCACGGCGCGCAGGTTGAGCCCCTTGCGGGTGCGATAGAGAAACCAGCTGAGCACCACCGTGAGCACGATGGACAGATACGTCAGGAACCCGTAGCTGAACAGCACCTCGCCCACCACAGGCAGCGTACTGAGCACCGGAATTTCGGCCCGGAAGGCGCTGGCCGTAGCCTGCGTGGAGATCTGTCCCACGCCGCCCGCCAGCCTGGACAGCGAACCGCCGAAGAAGTTGCCAAAGCCCATGCCGAATGTGGTCAGCGCCAGGCCGGTCACGTTCTGGTTGGCCCGAAGGGAGATGGTGAGCACGCTGTAGATCAGCGCGCCCAGGCCCGAGCACACCAGCGCGCATATCAGCGCGATCATCATGCCGACGAAGGGCACGGGGCTTTCCACGCTGTTTTCATAGAGAAACGCGCCCATCAACCCGGCCACGCCGCCCATGTACATCATGCCGGGCACGCCCAGGTTCAGGTTGCCGCTTTTTTCCGTTACGATCTCGCCATTCGCGCCGTACAGGATGGCAATGCCCTGCGCGATGGCCTTTTGCAGAAACACAACGATCAGGTTCATGCCTTGACCTCCTCGCGCGTATGGTGGCGCAGCTCCACACGGTAGTTGATGAAGAACTCGCAGCCCAAAATGAAGAACAGGATCACGCCGGTGAGGATGTCGCTGGCGTTTTCATTGAGGTTGAACTGCGTGGCGATCTGGATGGCGCCCTTTTCCATAAATACCAGGAAGAACGCCACCAGCAGCATGGCAAAGGGATTGAGCTTACCAAGCCACGCCACCACGATGGCCGTGAAGCCGCGCCCGCCGGCAAGGCCCGTGGAGATGGTATGGCCCACGCCCGTCGCCAGCAGATAGCCCGCCAGTCCGCCGATGCCGCCGGAGATGGCCATGGTGCGGATGATGACCCGGCCCACATTGATGCCCGCATAGTGCGCGGTGTTTTCGCTCTCGCCCACCACCGCGATCTCATAGCCCTGCTTGGAAAACTGCATATATACATACAGGCCCACCATGAGCGCCAGCACAATCAGAATGGGCAGGAGATAGCTGTTGGTGCCGATGGAGGGGAGCCAGCCCTCCTTGCCCTGGCTGTTGATCAGGCCCACATGGTTGGAGCCGCGGGGGTTTTCCCAAAACACGATGGCGAAGGATACCAGCTGGGTGGCGATGTAGTTGAGCATGAGGGTGAACAGGGTTTCATTGGTATTCCACCGCGCCTTGAAGAACGCGGGAATCACGCCCCAAATCAGGCCCGCAGCCACGCCCGCCACGGGGCACAGCGCGTAAAGCGCCCATGCGGGCCAATTCTTGCCGTAAATCATGATGGCGGCGGAGGCCATGGCGCCCACCAGCACCTGTCCCTCCGCGCCCACGTTCCAAAAGCGCATGCGGAAGGCGGGCAGCACGGCAAAGCCCACGCACAAAAGAATGGCGGCGTCGCGGAACGTGACCCACATGCGGCGGTTGGTGCCCACCGCGCCGTCCCAGATGCCCGCATAGACGTTCAGCGGGTTCATCCCGGTGAGTCCAAAGATGATGGCCGCGCATACCAGCAGAGCAAATACCAGCGCGACCAGCCGCACCAGCATGGCCCGGCCCAGCGATACGCCGTCGCGCTTGACGATATGCATCAGGGGTTCCTTTGCGCCGGTCATGGCTGTGCCTCCTTTGCGTCGTGATTGGTCATCATCAGGCCGATCTGCTCCTTGGTGGCGTCGCGCGCGTCCACCGTGCCGCTCACATGGCCGTCGGCCAGCACCAGAATCCGGTCGCACAGGGCCAGCAGCACATCCAGGTCCTCGCCCACGCAGATGACGGCGGAGCCGTTCTTCTTCTGTTCATTGAGCAGGCGGTAGATGGTATGCGACGAGTTGATATCCAGCCCGCGCACGGGATACGCCACCATCAGCACCTGCGGGGAAGAGGCGATTTCGCGTCCGACCAGCACCTTTTGCACATTGCCGCCGCTCATACGGCCCACGGGCCATTCCACGCCGGGGGTAACCACGTCCAGCTCGCGCATGATGCGCTCGGCCAGCGTGCGCGGCTGCTTGCGCTCGGAGAAGAAGCCCCGGCCGCGCTTGTAGCTGCGCAGCATCATGTTGCCCGTCATGCCCATGGAAGCGACCAGCCCCATGCCCAGGCGGTCCTCCGGAACAAAGGCCAGCCGGATGCCGATTTCGCGGATCTCCTCGGCAGTCATGCGGGTGAGCTCCTTGACGTGGCCCTTGCGGTTGGTGTATTCGATGGAGCCGCTCTTGAGCGGCTGCAGGCCCGCGATGGCCTCCAGCAATTCCTTCTGGCCACTGCCCGCAATGCCCGCCACGCCCAGAATTTCGCCGGTATAGGCCTCGAAGGCGGCGTGGGAGAGCACCTCGCGCCCCTCGTCGTTGACGACCGTCACGTCGCGCACCTTCAGCTTGAGGCGGGGATTCACGGGCTGGGGGCGTTCGATGTTCAAATCCACGCGCCTGCCCACCATCATTTCGGTCAGGCTTTTTTCCGTGGCTTCGGAGGTCTGAATCGAGCCGACGCTATGACCCTTGCGCAGCACGGCCACGCGGTCGCTCAGGCTCAGGACCTCGTTGAGCTTGTGGGTGATGATGATGATGGAGTGCCCCTGATCGCGCATGTTGCGCAGCACTTGGAACAGCCGGTCCGTCTCCTGGGGGGTGAGAACGGCGGTGGGTTCGTCCAGAATCAAAATGTTTGCGCCGCGATAGAGCATCTTGACGATTTCCACCGTCTGCTTCTGCGACACGCTCATTTCATAGATCTTTTCATGCGGGTCCATTTCAAAGCCGTACTTTTCGGTCAGGGCGCGGATGTCGCGCTCCACCTCCCGCATGTCCAGCCGCAGCTTTCCCGGAAGGCCCAGAATGATGTTTTCGGCCGCGGTCAGCACGTCCACCAGCTTAAAATGCTGATGAATCATGCCGATGCCCAAAGCGAAGGCGTCCTTGGGCGAGCGGATGACCACCTCGCGGCCCTCCACATAGATATGGCCCGCGTCCGGAAAATAAATGCCGGCCAGCATATTCATCAGCGACGTCTTGCCGCTGCCGTTCTCGCCCAGCACGCTCAAGATTTCGCCGCGGCGCACGGTCAAGTCCACGTTCTCATTGGCGACCACCGAGCCGAAATGCTTGGTGATGCCGCGCATCTCGATCATTGCGTTGGATTGCAAGGTTTCTCCCTCCGGGTTGTTATGAATGGAATGAAAGAACGCCCCGCTGCCCTTGCGGGCAGCAGGGCGGAGCCGTTGCCGGCGCTTACTGCTCGACGACCGCGTTGATGCCGTCGATGATGATATCGAAGTAGGGCGCGCTACGCACCTCGGACTCATGGAAGTAGCCGTCAGACACCATCTCGTTGCCTTCCAGGCCATAGGCGGTGGTGTAGGTGGTCAGTTCCTCGCCGTTCACGGTGAAGGTGGAGCAGTCGAACACATGCAGGGTGCCGTCCTTGAGCGCGGCTTCCACCTCGGCCACCTTCTCGGCGGTGCCGGGGGCCACGGCGGCCTCGTTGAGCTCGGTGATGTGCACCGCGCCGTCAGAGTAGCCATGGCACCAGTCCTTGGGAATCTCGGTGCCGTCGATCACGCACTGGATGGCGTAGGTCACATAGGCGCCCCAGTTGCAGGCAGCGGAGGTCAGGGCCTGGGTGGGAGCGGTGGGGATCATGGAGATGTTGTAACCCACGATGGGCACGCCGGCAGCCTCACAGGCGGTGGCGGGGCCCACGGTGTCGGAATGCTGGGAAATGAGCACGCAGCCGTCAGCGATCAGGGCCTCGGCGGTCTCCTTCTCCAGCGCCATGTCGGACCAGCTGTTGGTGTAGCGCACCTCCATGGTCGCGGAGGGGCACACGCTGCGGGCGCCCAGGAAGAAGCTGGTGTAGCCGGAGATCACCTCAGCGAAGGGGAAGGCGCCCACATAGCCGATCTTGGCGGTTTCGGCGGTGATGGTGCCATCTTCGATCATCTGGTTGAGCTTCATGCCGGCCACCACGCCGCTGACATAGCGGGCCTCATAGATGGCGGTGAAGTAGTTGTGGACATTGGTCAGCTCGCTGGCGCTGGCGGCGGTGCCGGTCGCGTGGCAGAACTGGATGTCGGGATATTCGGCAGCGGCCTGGAACACGTAGCTCTCCTGGCCAAAGCTGGTGGCGAAGATGATGTCGCAGCCGTTCTCGGCCAGGTCCACCGCGGCCTCGTAAGCGGCTTCGGTTTCGGGGATGTTGTACTTGATCATCACCTGGTCGTCGCTGATGCCCAAGGCTTCCTGAGCGGCCTTGAGGCCATTGATGTGGTTGGCGGAATAGCCTTCGTTTTCGTCACCGATGCAGATGTAGCCAACCTTGATCTCCTCCGCGGGGACCGCGGCGCTCGCGGCGGTCACGCCCAGAACCAGGCACAGCGCCAGCAGCATGCTTACGAGCTTCTTCATTGCGTTCCATCCTCCTGTAATCGACATAAAAAACCAAAGGGACCTGCTTATCATACACCAGGTTTGGCGCTTTGTAAAGAAAAAAGGCGAACATTTTTTAATAAGTTTTTTTATGCGTTCGGGAATAAGGGCTCTCCTGTGCTTTTTATATGCTTTTCAAGTCCACCGTCGCGCAAGGCAAAAAAATTTACCGGCATGTATTGCATTTTTATTCTCTCTCTGCTATAATAACTAGGCTGGTTTGAGAGAGCGCTTCGCTCTGTCAACGAAGCATGTGGGCTCGTAGCTCAGCTGGATAGAGTGTTTGACTACGAATCAAAAGGTCGTGGGTTCGAATCCCGCCGGGCTCACCAAGGAAGCAGTTGCAAAGCTGCTTCTTTTTTTGTGTTTTGGGGTAGAAAACAGTTCTATTTGACCGGACAAACGGCCAAATATCGCATTTTTAGGCTTTGCCTTCCGCCGCTCTCTAGCTTCCTTGTTTTCCTCAAAAGTGCCCTTGGGGACGATTTGCAACCTGTTGCAACGCAATTTTACGGCCTGCAAGTAGTCAAATGGTAGTCATATAGCACCGCCGTCAGCTCCTTATTTTGCAAGGGATTCCACGTTTATTTCCTTTCCTGTTTCTTGTTCTTTCACACCCCTCCGGCTGAGAAAATTGTTCAGTCGCAACGCGTCCGCCTGTTCCTTTTCTACAGTCAGCTTGGTGTAGACATCCATCACGAGCTTCGTGTCCGCATGGCCCATCCAGATCTGGGTGGTCTTGGGCGGAATGCCCGCGTTGTAGCAGGTAGTACAGAAGGTCACGCGGAAATCATGGCAGCGAATGTCGATTTCCCTGAAGGGCGGCAGCGGCTTACCCTCCGCCAGCAAAGCCTTGTGCGCCCGGGTACGCCCGTACTGGCATCTGGGATAGCCGTTGAGTTTGCGCTCCAGAAAAGTGATATAGGACTGATATTTCCGCTCAAAGGCGGCTTGCGACATCATGCCGCCGTTCTCCTTGGTCAACAGCAGCCCATGGTGGCCCCGCAAGGCCTCCGCCAGCGGATCAGCCATGGGGATGGTCCGGCGTGCATTGACTGTTTTACCTTCGGTAACCATGCCACAGTTTCCCTTGCAGAAGGACACCGCGCCGCGCACAGTGATTGTTTTCTTCTGAAAGTCCGCATCCCGGTCCACATCCAGATACAGCACTTCACCCCGGCGAAGGCCGGTATACAGCATCACCATGGCGGCCGGACCGAAGTCGTGCTCCGCATAGGTTGTCTCAATCAACTCCCGCTCCCAGATTTCAAGGGCTCTGTGGCTTCCAGCCTCTCCCTTCGGTGGCTGCGCCATCTCCGCAGGGCTGCGAATCACGACACCATCCTGCAAAGCTGCTCGGAAGATACTGCGGATCGCGGAAGCAAACTTGTTGATGTGGCTCTGAGAATAGCCTGCCAGCGTGTTGTAAAGTCGCTGAACATCGGTGGCCGTGATACTTCTTAGCATCTTTTTACCAAAATGCTCAGAAGCATAGTCGATGAAGCTCTGATACTGTCGATGCTGCATGGGATTGCATTTGGTCCGATAGGTGTCAAGCCAGGTCTCCCCATACTCCGCAAAGGATGTGTCGATCAGGCCCATGTTATATCCTCGTTCCTGCATGCGGACGTAATCATCACGCTTGCGAAACGCCTCATTGGCTGTTTTACCATAAAAGAAACGGCCTTCATATTTGCAGGCGTAGCGCCCGTCGGCGCGTTTGGTCAGTGTCTGCCGGGGCATCTGTTTTCCTCCTTGTAAAAGTAATGCCCCTGCGATTCTTTCCAGTTCAGTTGTCAAGGTGCAGGACGGTATCCGCCCTCCCTTATGATACCAGATCAAAGACGCAGGGGCAATGCATATTTGGGGTTTCAGGTCATTGTGCTGGCGGAACGCCTGCGCATCCAGTCCTCCAGCTCCTTGCGGTCAATGCGGATGGAGCGTCCCACCCGGTAGGCCGGGAAACCCTCCTGATGCACCAGCGTATAGGCCGTCCGGCGGCAGATGTGCAAATATACCTGCAATTCCGGGATGGTCATAAACGGCGACAGCTGAGCCAGCCCCTTCACGAACGGCTGCCCCGCTTCCGTGAACTTTGTAGAATATTTTCTGCGATACATGAATCGACCTCTCTTTCTTTTGGATATGGCATAGACAGAAGCTGTGGCAACGTGACAACGCGGCAACAGTGGTTTTTACCCTTTTGTTGCGAAGCTCCCGCGGCTTTTATCTTTCTTCTTTTTTTACCATTTCTCTGTTGTCAAGTGGGTCAGAAGGCCGGAAGCCCTTGCGACATCAGGGTTTGACCTGGCAACGAAGGCGTCAACGCTCCGGCAACGACTGTCGTCCTTCGGGTTCATCCTTCCAGGGCAGGTCTGGTTCGTCCACCACCATGAATGCCAGCTGCTGCGGTTCCGGCACTTTTTCCGGGATCATGCGCTCCCAGCCCCGCTGACGGCCGTACTTGGCAAAGCGCCGGTTGTTTTCATACCTGCGCCAGCCCTTGATCTCGCCCCGGCGGATGCCCTCGTCCACGATCTCCCGAATCTCCCGGGTCTCATAGGCTTTCGGCTCATCGAACATATGGTCCAGCCCTTCCTTGAAAATCTGCATGGTGCAGAGCTTGTCCCCTTGAAACTGATCTATGTAGTGGTAGATCCGCCCGGCCAGGGTGTCCTCCTGGGCAAAGGCCTCCTGCTCATGCAGGAGCGTTGCTTCCTCCGCCTTGGACAAATAGGTGGTGTACGTCCCGGAATCATACTGCGCCATGATTTCCGCCCACATTTGCTCAAAATACGCCCTGGACTCCTCCGGGTCATCCAGGATGTGGCAGTCGGCCTTGCGGGCGTCCACCTGCACGGGGAGAAAGCGCCGGTTGCCGCTGCGGTCCATGGGCAAAAAATCCATGCGGTTGGTAGTGCCCGCGAACACGCACTGCCGGGGATGGTCCGCGCCGAAGCGGTCGTAGGCCAGGCGGCAGAAGTCCCGGTCCCGGGAGAGGAAGGCCTTGATCTCCTCGATGCTCCGGGCATTGGCGGTGGCCACCATTTCGGACATTTCAATGATCCACCGTCCGTTCAACCGGTGAAACACGTCCTTGTCGCTGAGGTTGCGCAGGTCGTCCGAGAACCAGTCCGGCTCCATGGCCAGGCTGCGCAGGAAGGTGGACTTGCCCGCGCCCTGGCCGCCCACCAGCACCAGCATCAGCTCAAACTTGCACCCCGGCTGGAACACCCGTTTCACCGCTCCCAGCATGAAGGTGCGCAGGCAGCGCTCGTGATAGTCGTTCACCTCCGCGCCGAGAAAATGGTGCAGGGCGTTTCGCACCCGGGGAACGCCGTCCCAGCGCAGGGCGCGCAGGCGGTCCAGCACGGGGTGGAAGGCGTTGTCCGTGGCGGCGATTTTCAGCGCCCCCGGCAGGCAGCGCTCCGCCTTGAGCCCGTAGTGCCGTTCCAGATGCAGCTGGAGAAAGGCCAGGTCCGTATCGCTGATGATGGAAGATTCCCGCACCCAGGGCAGAGGGCAGTCGATGGTCAGGCGTTCGTTGAACAGATTCCGGCGGATGTGTCCGCCCAGCAGGGGGTCGTGGGTCAGCGCCAGGACGCAGTTTTGAAGCGAGTTGACCACGTTGCCCCGATTGTTTTTCTCCAGCGCCTCCCGGATGACCGCATAGGATTCATCCAGCCCTTTCTCGCTCATGGGCGGTTCCCAGTTGGTCACGGGTGATTCGTTCCGCAATGGCATCCACCTCCTTCTTGCAGGCGTCATAGAGAAAGTCCCGCTCTAGGGGATCGTCGCTCTGGGCCAGCAGCCCCTCCACCCATGCCTCCCGCTGGCACGCCTCCTGAAACAGCGGATGCCAGACATCCTCCCCAGGGCGAGGGGCATAGCGCTCCTTCCACGTCCGGAGCAGCCGCAGATACGTGGTCAGCACCTTCTGTGCATGCCTGAGCCATACATCCCGCTCCTGAGTGGTATCCTTTTCGCGGATGGCGGCCAGCTGATGGGCCAGGGCAACCGTATCCGGCTGGTAGTGCTGCCTCCTTCGCTCCTTTCCCCGGCCCTGGCAGGCGCTGATGTCCACGTGGAAGGCCTGCGCCAACTCTGCTGCCGCGCTTCCCGGCGGCAGGTGCAGCAGCTGTGCGGTCAGGGCGATCACGTCCCCATGAGCCTTGCATCCGAAGCAATAGTAATAGGCTTCGTTGAGCTTCATGGACGGGGTCTTGTCCGCGTGAAAGGGGCAACAGCACATGCCGTTTTTTCCAACGGTCAGCCCGTAGCGCTTAGCTGCCTGCCCTACGGAAATGGCAGTCTTAACGGTTTCAAACAGGTTCATAAACACCTTCTTTCTGAAAACAGGAATGTGCATGGTGATCCATCAGCGTTCCATGTCGTAATGGCGGGTCTTTGTTTCTTTGGACTGCGCCTTGTAGCTTTGCAGCACCTCACGGATCAAGGGCCGGGCCTGTTCCCGGATGCGCCTCACGCCGGCGGCGCGGTCTTCCGGCTTTCGAAGCACTGTCATTACCCTTTTCAGCACCGACTTGGCGGAAAGCTCGATGGCTTTCCTGGCGTTTTCCAGCCATTGGAGAATCAGCCTGCGGGTATGCGGGAGCATAAAACCATCCTGCGCGTAAACCTGCTCCATCTGTGCTGTGATGACCGCTTTGTCTGCTTTCTGCGTTTCCCGGATGGTCATATCCGCCACAACGGATAAAGCCTGATTGTACGCCGTCTCTGACACAGTCTCTAGCAGCGTATCCACATGATGCAGCGAATCCAGCTTGTGGTCCAGTTCGGCGGCTTTTTGCGCAAGCCGTCGGGCCTGCTGGGTGTTTTCCGCTGTCAGCTGCGCGTTGCGCTTCTCCAGTTCTGCAATTTTGTCGCGCTGGGCTTCGATGATGTAGTCGTTCTTCTCCCGGCTGGCCCTGCCGCCATAGATGGCTTCGGTCTCCACCTCCAGCCCGTGTTCACGGCAGATTGCGAGCAGAAGATCACGGCACAGATGATCGAAGGTCACCTTTCGGTTATTGGTTCTGCTGGGCTTCTTCGCCGGGTCAGGCAGCGGGATGCCCAGGGCTTCCAGCGCCTTTTCCTGCTTGGGTTCCCGCTCGCCGTAGCGGTTTTCGATATCGAACACCTGCCGGGCGTGGATATGGGGACTGGTCTCGTCCAGATGCAGCGCCCAGTCCAGCACATGGACGTTGGCGCCGAAGCGCTCTTCCATCGTTGCAAAAAACGCCAGCACCACGTTAGTCAGCATCTCGGGCGGCGGGCAGTCGCCCTCTTTTCCGATCTGGTAGATGGTTTCTTCCGGGCAAATGCGCGCATCCCCCAGCAGATCGTCAATGGTTCGATTGCGCTTGGCATGACCGGCTTTGGTGTTGCGCTGGTTCTGCCCCGCAACAAACGCCCCGTACCGGCGCTCATATTCATTACGCTCGTGCTGGGTGAAGGTCGGGAAGCGTCTGTTCTCCTCATGGGTACGAAGGCCGTTTGTGCAGTCCCAGTACAGGTTCAGCCGGGTTCGCTCCCCGGCGATGTTCTCCGCATTCTCCACGTCGAAGCTGCGGTCGTTGTGCCTGGGGTTATAGACGCCGTGTTTTCCCGCGCGGCCATTGTGACGGGATACCCGCTGCTTTTGATTGGCGATGGGCGGTCACCTCCTTCTCTTTTGTTGGGTTGCTTATTTCCTTGGCGGAGTTGCTTTCGTTCCCCCGAAGAGCTCCTGTTTCGACAGGTAATACCCAGTACAAAGTGTCGAACCCCTTCGGGGCGCTTCGCTTTCAACACTTCACTGGGCCACGGGCGCTGCCCTTTGGATTCCCGACAGGCGCTGCCGCCCTGTACCCGCCTCAAAGACAGAAAGCCATGCTTTTGACAGCATGGCTTTCTGCTTTGCGGGTGCGCGGGGGTGCCTTTGGGTGCGCAAGATGCGGCGCGGGACAGGGACGCTTTGAGCATGCGGTGCACGTGTGCACCACGGGGCATCAACTGCCGAAGCTGTCCAGCGCGTCGTCGAGATCGTCGTCGTCCGGTGCGTCCGCCTGAATGGGTGATGACACGGGAACAGAAGTTTTCAGGGCTTGCAGCAGCGGGCCCAGCGAAACAGACGCAGCAGCCAGCTCTTCTCGGACGATGGAGCGAATGGTTTCCCGCAGGTGTTCATCCGCGGGAGCTTTGCCGTAATAGGCGTTGACTGCCGGGATGATCAGCGCGCTGTAGGAAATGCCGCGCTCCTCGTGAAGACGTCGCAGCAGGGTGGCGGCCTGGGCGCTGGCGGGCTTGTCCGGATCAAGGCGGAGGGTGGTGCGGAAGATGCGGCTCATCCGGCGGCCCCCTCACGCTTGAGACGCCGCTCTGCGAGAAGCTCATAGCCTTCTGCGTTGGCGTGGATGTTGTCGATGAAGTTCACGCGGTCACGATCATAGGCACCGAAGTGCCGCAGCAGGCATCCGCCGCCGCCCACGATCCACAGCCGCATGGTCTGCGGATCATATTCGTGTTCGCGCAGCTTGCGCATGATGTCCGCGGCGTATCCTGCGGCAACCTCGCGGATGGTATCCACATAGTCGCGCCCGATGTCCGCGTCGCCGTTGCGAAGCACCTCGTCGATCACGGCATCGGGCACCATGCGGCCGAAGCGTTGCGTCAGGGCTTCGCGTGCCCGGAGCATACACTGATAGGTGCCATACTTTTCCGTGAAGCACTGATCCATGACAGCACGCCTGTCCTGAATGGTCATGATGTTCATGGTGCCGTTGCCGATGTCGCAGAGCATGTTCACGCCCTTGAACTGCCGGAGCATGGGGACGATGGCGGAAAAGCCCTGCGCGTACACGCTGGCACCCACGATCTCGACGTGGTATGCTATGCCGCGCCAGGTGAAATCCACGTGGCTGTTTTGCAGCAGATACGCCCGGAAGCGCTCGCGCTGGGATTCCACCCAGGTGAGGGGCAGACCGGCGGCGATGTAGACGCGGGCGTGGGTCATCCTGTGCGCCCACAGTTCCTGACCGATACCGGCCAGGGTCAGGATATAGTGATCCGAATTGCTGACCTTATCCGGGGTGAACTCCCGGTGACCGCTGCCGATGACGTAGTACTTGCCGCCATATACCAGCAGATCCTGCGCGTGGATGGGCTCGTGGTCGAAGGGCAGGACGCTGGCGGGGAAAATACCGCTGACGGTCTTGAGGTTGCCGTATCCATGGTCGATTCCGATGATGTGCATGTCCTTGAACTGTCGCATAGAATACCTCGCTTTCTTGCTGTTCGGGGCAAAAGAAAAGACAGGCCGTGCAGCCTGTCTGGGGAAAGAGGGAGACATTCCGCTTGCGCGCGGAAGATGGAGCATCACATGGAAACCTCCTCCTTTCTGATTTTGGGGAAATAAAAAGCGCTGGCGGATGGGTCGCTGGCGCTTCGTATGATTCTTGACAGTATCATTATAGCACAAATTACCTGACATCCATTGGAAACTTTTCGGAGAGAGCGGAAACACTTTTGTTCGCCTACTTCGAAAACACGATCTGTTGGTGGAGTTCACGAAAGCAAGAAGAAGGGATGAATAGGTGCAGTTTTGTCACTGGATACCAAACGATGGGCCTGTGCTGGGGAAGGAACCGTTCCGCTTGCCCGCGGAAGATGGCAAATCACATGGAAATCGCCTCCGCCTTGATTCCCAAGCAAAGAAAAATCGCCGGAGGATGAACTGCCGGCGCTTTCGCCTATTTTGACAGTACCATTATAGCATAAAATTTTGTCCCAAATCGTCTCAAAGTGTCCTAAATCGTCCAAAACTGTCCCAAGTTTTGTAAAAACAGCACTTTTCCTCACGAGGGAGAAGTGCTTGGACGCAAAACGCAGCGTTTTCTCCTTTGGGAAACAAAAAGTGCTAATAGACAGACTCTGGCGTTTTGTGATTCTTTCTGACAGTACCATTATAGCACAAATGATCTGACATCCATTGGAAACTTCATCAACTTCGTTGGAAAGTTGACGGAAGAAGTGGAAACACTTTTGCTCACAGATTTTTAAAACGCATTTTGCAAGGAAGGGTTCCCCTTTCCTGCGGGAAACCAGGCCACTGGGCTGGAGCGGCAAGAGACCACTTCATACCGTTGAGGACCTCGTTGGACAATCCCCTGTTTCTTGATCTCTGATTACAGGTGATGAATAAAAAAGGCAGATTTCCATACCGGATGGGGGCATCGGGTTCTCCTCTTTGGATTGTATTTCTTCCATAAAGCTTTATCCAAAAGCCTGCTTCAATTTTTTAAGCAGCAATGCGGATACTGGACTAAACACCTGATATTTTTTCCAGATGATGTATATGGGCGATGTGAACGCAGGTTCCAACGGCCGGAAACACAAATCGCTGTCCGGTATATACCAATCCCTCAAATCCCAGAACGTAGCCAAAGCCTTCCCGCACCATGGCAGATGTGTTGAACAGCAGATCATATGTCGCCACAGTATGCAGCCTATCTTGTTTTTCCCTCAAACCAACGGAGCATTTCCTCTCCTATAGCCTGCCGGGAGAGGATCAGCGGAATGTCCATCAGATTGCAGAAATGGATACAGGAGTGCTGCGCGAGGGAACTGTCTTTGCGCATCATGAGCCCCCACCGATCGGGTGAAATCCTATGTATATTATTCGCAGCTGGAGGTGAAAGAACACCTTGTCCGGCATGGCGCGCATATGCAGTTCTGGGCGTCCTTTACCAAGGAAATGCGAAATAACTTTGCTGAGCCGCTGCTCAACCGAATCGGCGCAAAATACGGCAAGACTGTCGGGTAGGTAGCGCTGCGCTACCGAACCCAGAACGGGATTGCGGTTATCCCGAGATCCGTTCACAGGGAACGCATGGAGCAGAATCTGCGCAGCCTGAACTTAACGCTGGAACTGGAGGATATGGAACAATTGGCCGGTTTGAATGAAAATCGCTCTCCGTTTGGCTTTGAGCTGTCGAATGAGGAAATGGCACAAATCGCCGACATGAACCGGAATGAAAAATATGGCTGGTATTAAAGGGAGAACATCCATGAAAGTTTTAGCCATCAACAGCAGTGTCCGGAAGGCTGGAAATACCGCCATTCTAATCAGGCATGTGTTTGAGAAGCTGGTCAAAGAAGGCATCGAAACCGAAACGATCCAGCTTGCCGGGCAGGTCATCGAACCTTACAGGGCTTGTGGGACCTGTGGCGGGCAGGAAAATTGCGTCCACTGCAGGGACAATTTCAGGGATATTTTCGGGAAAATGAAGGAAGCGGACGGAATTGTGCTGGGTTCACCGGTGTACTCCGCCAACGTCTCCGCCAATATGCAGGCGCTGCTGGAGCGGGCAGCGGTGGTTTGCGATATGAACCTCGGCTTGTTGCCCACAAGGTGGGAACCACCGTCGTGGCGGCGCGCTGAACGCAGTGGACGCCGTGAATCACTTTTTCCTCAATCACGAAATGGTTGTGGTGGGCTCCATCTACTGGAATATAGCATATAGCCGGTTGCATGGCGATGTGCAGAAGGATGCCGAAGGCCTTTCTAACATGGAAAACCTGGGACAGAATATGGCCTAGCTTCTCAAAGCGTTGAACGGGAGGACATAATCCATGACAAGACAAGTGATCAGGGCTCTCTCGCTGGCACTTCTGGCGTTCATGATGGGCTGCGGTGGGAATGGCCTGTCTGCTTCTGCGTCTCAGCGGACGGAATCTGCAACTGTCGGCGAGAAATCCAGCGCAGAGACAACCAGCAGCACGACACCGGGGGAAAGGGCGGATACGTCCAAGAGCACTTTGGGCTCTAATCCGGTGGAAACGATGGAAAGCTGCATTTTGGTGGCCTATTTTTCCGTCATCGGCACCTCGGAATATGTGGCACAGCAGGCTGCGGAATACCTGGGTGCAGATCTGCATGAAATCGTGCCGGAGGATCCCTATACCGAGGCGGATCTGGCCTATTATACCGGAGGAAGGGTCGACTAGGAATAGGCTGCCCCCAGCGTCCGTCCCTCAACTAACGGCGGAGTAGAAGATATGGGCAGGTATGATATCGTGCTGCTGGGCTATCCCATCTGGCATGGGTAGGCTCCGCGAATCATCAACACTTTTTTGGAAAACTATGATTTTGCCGGAAAGACGATGATTCCCTTCTGTACTTCCCACTCCAGCAGTGTGGGCTCCAGCGCGGACAATCTGCATAGCCTTTGCCCGGATACTGTGATCTGAGCCGAGGAAAGGCACCTTGGCAGTAGCGCAACGGACGAAGAAGTGCAAAGCTGGCTGCAATCGCCAGGATTCCCTGTGAAATGGATTTGCGCACCGGTGACAAGGGACCGGTAATAATTCTCACAGACGCCCCATTCTCTTTAAGTATAGTGCTTATAATGAACTCTTCGTTTGGTATCCTTTTCCCGAAAGCGTTTCTGCGGCTTTTTTTCGGTTTCGCCATATAACCGTATGCTGCGGGCAGATCTCAATCTCATGCCCCGTCTGAAGCTCAATGATCAGCCGTTCATCCCGGCTTGCCCACGAAAAATGCTTTGATTGGGGAGACAAACGCTCTCCTTTGCTCGGTTGCCGGCCGACAAAGGAGAGAAATTCCAGGCGATGCCATGCGCGTGAACGGATGCTCTTTTCTTATGGCGCTGCACATTGGTGCTGCAGCGTAAGGTTTTCGCAAATGGCTCTGTATTCGGCGAGCAGCAAGGCGGCCTGCGGGGAAAGCTGGCTGTGCAGTTTCCAGATGACGTTGCTCTGGCAGGTGAGGGGTGGATCCATGGGACGCATGCATAGTTCGCTGGTTTCGCTGATATCGGAAAGGCCCAGAAAGGTGATGGAGTAGCCAATCCCCTCCCGTACCATCAATGTGCCGTTATAGTTGAGGTTGAAGGTGGCAATCATGTTGAGTTGGTCGTAAGCCTTTCCAAACCATCGGGGCAGATCGACACAATAGGCTTGTCTGGAACAGATAAGCGGCTTTTCGCCCAGATCCAGAGGGGTAATGGAAGATTTCGCCGCCAAAGGATCGTCTTTGCGCATCAATACGCCATAGCTGTCCACGGCGGGAACGGTGAAAAAATCATAACGCAGAGGATCAACGGCCTCGAAGATGACCGCAAAATCCAGATTTCCGCGTTGCAGATCCAAAGCGAGATCCTGTGTATCGCCGCTGATGATATGGCACCGGATACCGGGATACTTGGCGCGAACAGCGCGAACAGCTTGCGCCAGATATCGAATGGAAATGGATTCACCGCAGCCCACGGTGACATCTCCGGCCATACACAAATCTGGCTCCTGAAGGGAGGCGATGGCCTGGTCGGACAAGCGCACGATGGATTGCGCGTAGACCAGCAGTTTCTTTCCTGCCTCTGTCAGCCTGATGCTGTGGTTGCTGCGAAGAAGCAACTTCTGTCCGCACTGCGCTTCCAGGTTTTTCATCTGCTTGGATAGATTGGGCTGCGTGACATGCAATACCTCCGATGCGCGGGTCAGGCTGTGTTCGTGCGCAATCGTGAGAAAATAGCGCAACAGGCGGGTTTCCAGTTCCAACATCTTTCACTCCTTCCTTCTTGCATAGGCATCATAAAGCATCGAGATATAAATGTCAAGCATATCTGAATAGGAATAGGATTCATTGGACAACCGCTTGAAGCATGGTTAAAATATAGCCATACGCGGGCAAAACCGAATCAAAGGAGGAAAATGGATGAAAAAGGGATGGAGCGTTCTGCTCTGCCTGGCTATGCTGCTTGGCATATCTGTGGTGAGTGCTCATGCGCAGACGGCAAGTGGGCAGGCAAACGGAATGGGGCTTGTGAGCGTTGAACTGACAGTGGAAGACGAGGCCATTACCGCGGTTTCTGTCAACACGGACAACGAAACGCCCGGCTATGGGCTTGAGCTGGCGCCGGTATTTGAGCAGCAGATTCTGGATGCTCAGAGCGCGGAGATTGACGGGGTCAGCGGCTGCACGATCACCAGCAACGCTGTGCGCACGGCAACGGCACTTGCGCTGAGCGATGCCGGAATCGCGCCCGAAAGCGCTGAGCCGGCGCAGTCGGGGGTGTATATCGGAACGGGCCGCGGCGCTCGTGGCAATATCACGGTGGCGGTGCAAGTTGACGGCGATCAGATCCAGAATATCTGGCCTCTTGACAGCGTCGATTCGCCTGTGTTTTCTGAAATGGCCATTGAGGCCGTCGCCGGGCAGATTGTTGCCAAGCAGTCGCTGGCGGTGGATGCTTACACCGGTGCAACCCTCTCAAGCCGCGGCACGGTGATGGCCGTGGAAGACGCGCTCAAGCAGGCGGGTTTTGCCACGGCGCTGCTCTATGCAGGGGAAGAAACGCAGCGCACACCTGCTGAGGACGTGGAAGTCGATGTCCTGGTGGTTGGCGGCGGCACATCGGGCCTGGTCGCGGCGCTTGCGGCTGATACCAACAGCATGCTTGGCGTGGAGAAAAGCGGCCTGAAGGTGCTGGTTGTGGAGCGCAACAGCTTTGCCGGCGGAGATCTCAATTTTACCGGCGGCTTCATCGGCGCGCCCTCCGGCACGGTGATCAACGAGGCGACGGGCGCTTCCGTGGACCCGGTCACGTTTGGACGTGCTATGCTGGAGGGCCATCCGGATCTGGCAGACAAGGTGAACCTCAACGCACTGGATGCGATCATGGCGCAGAGCGCCGATGTCCTCAACGGCCTTGTGGCGCGCGGCTTCTACATGAATGCCGAAGATGGCGCAATTGCCACCATGGACGACTTTGAATACAGCTATGCGTTGACTTCCGAATATACAACGGGCGTGCGCACGCTGGATGACGGCAACATCTACTACAATGCCTCGCCGTATGAGGCGGAATCGCTGCGCCATCTGGTGGCGGACGCGGGCATTGAAGTGCGGCTCAATACCGAAGCTACCGGCCTGATCGTCGAAGACAACGTTTGCAGCGGCGTGACGGTGCAGGATCGGGAGCATACCTACAACATCTATGCCGACAAGGTCATCCTGCTCCAGAGCGGAGTGCTGAAGGCGGGCACGCCGGCGGAGGTCATGGCGAACGAGGCGAGCCTGACCGGTCAGTATCTGAGCGGGAGAAAGAAGATCGAAACGCCGAAAACGCGGCGCGCGGGGAACGGTAAGCTCCTCACCGTGCGCGGGGCGCAGGAAAATAACCTCAAGAACATTGACGTGAGCGTTCCGCTCGGGACGTTTACCTGCGTGACAGGCGTCTCCGGCAGCGGCAAAAGCTCGCTCGTCAACGAGATCATCTACAAAAAGCTGGGCGCGGACCTCAACCGCATGAAGGCGCACGCGGGAAAGCACCGCGCCATCGAGGGCGAGGAGAATCTGGACAAGGTCATCTGCATCGACCAGAGTCCCATCGGGCGCACGCCGCGCTCGAACCCCGCGACGTACACGAATTTGTTCAACGATATCCGCGACCTGTTCGCCTCCACGCCGGACGCGAAGGCGCGGGGCTACAACGCGGGGCGCTTCAGCTTCAACGTGCGCGGCGGACGCTGCGAGGCCTGCGGCGGCGACGGTCAGCTCAAGATCGAGATGCACTTCCTGCCGGATATTTACGTTCCCTGCGAGGTGTGCAAGGGCAAACGCTACAACCGCGAGACGCTGGAGGTCCACTATAAGGGCAGGAGCATCGCGGACGTGCTGGAGATGACGGTGGAGGAGGCGCTGGAGTTCTTCCGCGACCTGCCGAAGCTGGCGAACAAGCTCGAGACGCTGCGCGACGTGGGACTGGGGTATATCAAGCTCGGACAGTCCTCCACCACGCTCTCGGGCGGCGAGGCGCAGCGCGTGAAGCTCGCGACCGAGCTATCGAAGCGCGCGACGGGACGCACCATCTATATCCTCGACGAGCCGACCACCGGCCTGCACACGGACGATGTGCGAAAGCTCTTAGAGGTCTTGCAGAAGCTGACCGACGCGGGCAACACGGTGCTCGTCATCGAGCACAATCTGGACGTCATCAAATCGGCGGACTATCTCATCGACCTCGGCCCCGAGGGCGGCAGCGGCGGCGGTACGCTCGTTGCCTGCGGCACGCCCGAGGAGGTCGCGGCGTGTGAGGCGTCCTACACGGGACAGTATTTGAAGAAGGTTTTATAAGCGGTTTCGCACCCTTTTCGGCGGTTTTTCATAAGCTGGCGCGAGAGGGGTGGAGAAATGCAGCTTTTGCAGGACGGCGTGATCGCGGCGCTTGCCGCGGTGGGGCTGGCGACGATCATATGGTTCACCGTTACGGCGCTGACGCATCCGCGCGAGCGGGTGCGCAGCGAGACGGCGGTGATCGTGCCCGCGCGGGGCGCGGCGGAGACGCTGGAGCACACGGTGCGGACGCTCGAGAGCGAGCGCTACGCCTCGGGCGGCTTTTCGCGCATCATCATCGCGGACTGCGGCATGGACGAGGACGCGCAGCGCGTGGCGCAGCTGCTGTGCCGCGAGAGCTTCGATGTGACGGTCTGCCCACAGGGCGATCTCGCGCGGCAATTCGACTGAACGAAAGAGAATGGAGAGAGGGACATGGGAGAGCGCACGACGGTCATCGGTACGATCCTGGCGGTCGTTTTCCAGAATGAGGAGAACGGCTATACGGTCGCGCGCATCGTCACGGACGACGGCGAGCCGGTGACGGTGGTGGGCTGCATCCCCTGCGCCGCGCCCGGCGAGGAGCTGATCCTGACCGGACGCTACACGACGCATCCACAGCACGGCGAGCAGTTCGCCGCCGATGAGGTGGAGCGGCATATGCCGACGGGCGAGACGGAGATCCTGAACTATCTCGCCTCCGGCGTGGTGCGCGGCATCGGGCCGGCGACGGCGCAGAAGCTGGTGGATCGCTTCGGCGCGGACACGCTCGACGTGCTCGACGGCGAGCCGGAGAAGCTCAAGACCATCAAGGGCATCACCGACAAGCGCGCGCGGGAGATCGCGGAGAGCTGGCGCGAGCTTGCGGGTCTGCGTCGCGTGCTGGACTTCCTGACGAAGTACGACCTGCCGGTGGGGCTTGCGATGCAGCTGTTCCGGCGCTACGGCGCGGACGCGATGGACGCGCTGCGTCGCAATCCGTATCTCCTCAGCGGCGAGGCGTTCGGCGTGGATTTTTCCGTGTCGGACGAGATCGCGCTGTCGATGGGCTTTTCGGGCGATTCCTCCTGCCGCACGGAGGCGGGGGTGCTCTTTGAGCTGAGCCACAACGAGCAGAGCGGCGGGCATGTGTTTCTGCCGCGGGAAAAGCTCGTGGCGGCGACGGCGCAGCTGCTCGACGGGGATACGGATACGGTGGAAAAGGCGCTCGACGATCTGCTCGAGCGCGGAAGCGTCGTGCAGGAGCAGGTGGCAAACGTAGAGGGCTGCTATCTGCGGCGCTGTCACGAGGCGGAGACCTATGTGTGTACGCGCGTGCGCGCCATGCTTGCCGACAAGCCGGATAAGCTGCGCGGCGCGAAGAAGATCATCGACGAGATCGAGCGCGCGCAGGGCATCGAGTATGCGCCATTGCAGCGGCAGGCCGTGGAGCTGGCTGCGCAGGAGGAGCTGCTGATCCTGACCGGCGGGCCGGGCACGGGCAAGACGACGAGCGTGCGCGGCATCGTAGCGCTCTTTGAGCGCATGGGGCTGGACGTGCTGCTCTGCGCGCCGACGGGGCGCGCCGCCAAGCGCATGGGCGAGCTGTGCGGCAAGGAGGCGCAGACCATCCACCGCCTGCTTGGCATGAGCTGGAACGAGCAGACGGGCGATGTGACCTTTACAAAAAACGAAAAGGAGCCTTTGGAGGCGGACGCGGTGATCGTGGACG
>OLPA01000893.1_pt1 | contig 27041 bp, 24 predicted proteins | sample 1672811 | NCBI WGS metagenome assembly OLPA01 (sample SAMEA3136726, study PRJEB25190) | human gut metagenome | biome: human gut; feature: human-associated habitat; material: faeces | place: Austria | collected 2013
CAGCCATAGCCTTGGCAACAGCCAGGGTGCCGGCAGCCAGGGTCGGGTTCTCGAAGACGCCCATGGGGCCGTTCCAGACAACGGTCTTGCTGGCCTTGACGGCATCAGCGAACAGCTTCATGGTCTCGGGGCCGATGTCGCAGCCTTCCTGGTCAGCCGGGATAGCGTTGACAGGAACAATGACGGTCTCGACAGGGGCATCGATGGGATCAGGGAAGTCTTTGATGCAGGCAGCATCAACGGGCAGCAGCAGCTTAACGCCCTTCTCCTGGGCCTTAGCCATCATTTCCTTGCAGTAATCCAGCTTGGAGTCATCGCACAGGCTCTTGCCGATCTCGTAGCCCTGGGCCTTCAGGAAGGTGTAGGCCATGCCGCCGCCGATGATCAGGGTGTCGACCTTTTCCAGCAGGTTGGAGATAACGTTCAGCTTATCAGCGACCTTAGCGCCGCCCAGAATGGCGGTGAAGGGACGCTCGGGATCGTTCACTGCGTTGCCCAGGTACTTGATCTCCTTTTCCATCAGGTAGCCGACAGCGGTATCCTTAATGTAGTCGGTAACACCGGCGGTGGAGCAGTGGGCGCGATGGCAGGAGCCGAAAGCGTCATCCACGTAAGCATCGGCCAGGCTGGCCAGCTCCTCGCTGAAAGCGGGCTCATTCTTGGTCTCTTCCTTGCGGAAACGGGTGTTCTGCAGCAGGACAACATCGCCGTTGCCCATGGTGGCAACAGCAGCCTTGGCGTTCTCGCCGACAACGGTGTCATCGTCAGCAAAGGTGACGGGCTGGCCCAGCTTCTCGCTCAGGCGGACAGCAACAGGGGCCAGGCTGAACTTGGCCTCAGGGCCGTTCTTCGGCTTGCCCAGGTGGCTGCACAGGATGACCTTGGCGCCATCATTGATCAGCTTTTTGATGGTCGGCAGAGCCGCGTTGATACGGTTGTCATTGGTGATCACGCCGTCCTTCATCGGGACGTTGAAGTCGCAGCGAACCAGCACGCGCTTGCCAGCGTAGTTTTCATCGTCAATGGTCTTTTTACCCAAACCCATAGTAAAAGCTCCTCTCGGTATTACACATTGTTATGGGGACGTTTTGCGCCCAATACCCATATTATACGCATAAAAAGGATTTTGCGCAAGTGTTTTTGATATATTTTTAACCAATGGTTCACATCTTCCCGGCTATTGACGGCACGGGCCGGGTGTGGTAGGATAAGGGCAAATATCGTGTTTTCGTTTTTCGTCAACTTTTCCCCGCTGTTACTGCCGTTTTGGGCCGGGCGGGTCATATTTTTACAGGGAGGGTTAGTTTATGCTAACGCAATGTTTACCCGGCATCCTTATCCCCTTTGCCGGTACTACGCTGGGGTCCGCCTGCGTATTTTTCATGAAAAAAACGCTGCACGAAGGTGTGCAGCGCGCTTTAACCGGCTTTGCCGCCGGGGTCATGGCAGCGGCGTCGATCTGGAGTTTGCTCATCCCCGCCATGGAGCAGTCCAAGGGCCTGGGGCGGCTGGCGTTCATCCCCGCCGCCGTGGGCTTCTGGCTGGGCATCGGCTTTTTGCTGCTGCTGGATATGGCGGTGCCTCATCTGCACCAGGGTGCCGACACGCCCGAAGGCCCCCACAGCGGCTTTTCCCGCACCACGATGCTGGTGCTGGCCGTCACGCTGCACAACATCCCCGAGGGCATGGCCGTCGGCGTGGTGTACGCGGGTTACTTAACGGGCAGTGCGTCTATCACGGCGATGGGTGCGCTGGCGCTGTCCCTGGGCATTGCCATCCAGAACTTTCCCGAGGGCGCTATCATTTCGATGCCTCTGAAAGCCGCGGGCATGAGCCGCGGCCGGGCGTTCTGGGCGGGTACGCTGTCCGGTGCCGTGGAGCCGGTGGGCGCACTGTTTACCATCTGGGCCGCCGGGCTGGTGGTGCCTGCCCTGCCCTACCTGCTCAGCTTTGCCGCCGGGGCCATGATCTACGTCGTGGTCGAGGAGCTGATTCCCGAAATGTCCCAGGGCGAGCACTCCAACGTCGGCACTATCTGCTTTGCGCTGGGATTCAGCGTGATGATGGTGCTGGACGTGGCACTGGGGTGATTTTTGCCCATCTGGGTTGATAATTTTTTCTATCACGAAGTTACCATGTATTAAATAATGTCTCGATGTCTCGCCGTGGCTCATCAGATAAATGGTTTTTATCTTGGCTGACTCCTTTTGTCTTATGGAGCGGCTTCCGTTCCGCGCCACCCTGCGGAGGCAATTCGTTTATTTCTCCAGCACTGATACAAAATAAAACTTCTTATCAATCAAATTGCCAATCAAACCAGCGGTCCGTCCATAGGTCAGGGCAGCCACCACAGTGCCGATGCCTACTCCCTTCAGCGTACCGGTACCCACTACGGTCAGCACAATGGATACCGCAACGCAGGTCAGGTCCATGGTCGTCTTGACCTTGGCGTAAGGCTTGCGGATAATCTCCGAAAGGTCCCGGGCAAACAGATCCGTCGGGATGATCGGCAGCTTGCACCGGTTGGACAGCGCAATGCCCAGCGCGATGACCGGGCAGCTGGCCACAAAGTAGAAGATGCGCCAGCCCAAGCTGTAGGGTAGGCAGGGCAGCCACGCACCAAACACATCCAGCAGCTTGCCGAAGAAAAAGCCCGCCACAAAGCTGAACAGGTACGACGGCACAAACCGCTTGCGCAGCACCATCAACGTAATGACCAGCACGCCCTGGAACAGGTATGTCCAGGTGCCCAGCGTCAAAAACGGGAACACCAGCGACACCGCATACGGGAAGCTGGACACCGGCGAAATGCCCAGCCCCGCATACACCGTCACGGCCACTGCAAAGCTGTTGATGAGCACGGCCAGCACCAGCGCCAGCTCGCCCCGCACTACAATCTTATCCCTCGTTTCCATCGTTCTGTTTCCTCCCCGGATACGTCTATACCATCAATATACGCCAATTTCTGCGGCATGGCAAGCGTTATCTGGTTGACGGGCCGCTGCCCTGCATTTTCGGCAAAAGGCGTCCGATATGCAACACCGTGTTGCTTTTCTCCCCGGTTCGGCGTATAATGTCTATTATAGAAATTGTAACGCACCGGAAAGGATTTTCCGCTTATGACGGCACCCAAAACCGACCGCCGCATCCTGCGTACCCGTGCCCTGCTGCGCCAGGGCCTGGCCGAGCTGATGCAGGAGAAAAACGCAGGCGACATCACCGTAAAAGAGCTGGTCGCCCACGCCAACGTGAACCGTTCCACCTTTTACCTGCACTACACCGACATTGACCAGATGCTGGCTTCCGTCGAGGCAGAACTGCTGGAACGCATTGAGGCGTCCGTGCAGGCACACCCCATCGACCCGCACCAGGCGCAGATCTTCCCGCTGGTGGGGGATCTGTTTGCCCTGATGGCCGAAAACCGCGAGATCTGCGCCGCGCTGCTGGGTCCCCACGGCGACATGGCGTTTTTGCTGCAGATCGAAGCCATCCTCTCCCGCTACAGCCTGCAGGTACTGGCCGATGCCTACCCGGATCGCCGGGCCGATCTGGACAGCGGGTATTCCTTTTGCCTGTCTGGCTGCGTGGGGCTTATCAAAAACTGGCTCCAAGCCGAGGAACCCGCCCCGCCCGAGGTGATGGCCCAGCGCACCTATCGGCTGATCCACAACGCCATGCGCGGCCTGTGCCCGGGGGTGGAAGAATGAAGAAAAAACTGCAGCCCGCCATCACCCTGCTGCAGCAGTACATGGCCCAGGACATGACGGTCTACGCCGGGCACGCTACGCTTTTCCTGCTCACGGCATTTTTTCCGCTGCTGATGTGGCTGCTGGTGGTGGTCAACACCCTGCCGGGCTTTACGGTGGACAGCGTAGTCGAGCTGTTTTTCCGTTTTCTGCCGGATATTCCGGTCATTCGTGATACCATCGCCAGCCTTATCACCAGCATGAACGAGAACTCCAACACCTTTGTGGCATCGCTGGCCGTTATTACCACACTGGTGTCGGCGTCCAGCGGCATGGCAGCCATCCAGAAGGGCCTGCAAAAGTTGACCCCCGGCTCCCGCCGCACGATGCTTGACCGGCTGTGGGCGGTGGTGTACACCTTCGCGTTTTTGTGGCTGCTGCTGATCGTGCTGTTCTGCCAGAACCTCAGCCCCCTGCTGCATTGGGCGTTGAGCCTGCTGCCCTGGCTGTCCCAGAGCCATCTGTTTCTCAGGCTGCACAGTTTGGTCAGCTTCAGTGCGCTGGCGGCCTTCGGGCTGTCCATCCTGACTTTTGTGCTGATCTACACCTTCGTGCCGGGCGGCCGCCGCCGTATGCGGGACCAACTGCCCGGGGCGCTGTTTACGGCTGTTGTCTGGTTCGTTTTCTCCTCGATCTTCACCTATTATATTCGCACATCCTGGAAGCTGTCCTATATTTACGGCTCCCTGACCTCGATCATCCTGGTCATCCTGTGGCTGAATGTCAGCATCAACGTGATGTTCCTGGGCGCGGGCGTCAATGGCATGCGCGCCTACAGCCGCCGCAACGGTTGACCCGCGCTGCACGACGTGTTACACTGGATACAACCCTTTACATTTATAGTCTAATAAGGAAAGTTGGAAAAAACCATGAAAACGGAACGTCCTACTGTGCGCCGTGTCCTGGGTATGGTGATCGGCATCGTCATCATCTCGCTGGGCATTGCCATCTTCAAGCAATCCCACCTGGGCAATGATTCCATCACGGCCCTGAACATCCGCCTGTCCGAGCTGCTGGGCATCTCGCTGGGCGTGCAGAACATCTGCACCAATCTGTTGTTCTTGGTGGTGGAGTTCATCTGGGGCCGCAAGTACATTGGCCTGGGCACCCTGGTCAACGGCCTGGGCTGTGGGTTCATCATCACTTTTTTCTACGACATCATTGCGGGCTGGTTCGGCCCGGCCGAGCAGCTGCCCATCCAGCTGCTGTGGGTCGTGATCGCCGTGCCTGTCACAGCGTTTGGCTGCTCGCTGTACCAGACGGCCGACCTGGGCGTTGCACCTTACGATTCGCTGGCTCTGGCCCTGCAGGACCACCTGCACAAGCCTTACTTCGGCTGCCGCGTCTTTACCGATGCACTCTGTGCGGCCATCACCTTCCTGCTGGGCGGCCTGGTCGGCATCGGCACCCTGGTCTGCGCCTTCGGCCTGGGCCCTTTCATTCAATTCTTCAATGGCGCGTTCTCTGAGAAGGTTTTGCAATATAAACCTGTGGAAACTTCTTGATTTGTTCCTAAAAGGTGCCACCCACTAAAAAAGGCCCTGCCTCAAGGTAGGCAGGGCCGGATAACCGCACAAATATAATCACATAACTCGTTCAAACACCGCAATCACCATCGGCATCGTTACAATCGACAACAACGTCGTCAACACATACAACGCCCCCGATTCCTCCATATCGCGGTCATACAACTGCACCATCGAGTTCAGCGCCGAACATACCGGCGTAATGCCGGACAAAAACACCGTCATCAAAATCGCCTTGCCGTCTGGGATCCAGGTCTGCGCTTTCAGCAGCCATAACAACCCCAGCGTCACCATCGGGTACAAAATCAAACGCAAAAACACGGTCAAATAATACCGCGGCGTAAGCACCAGCTTTTTCAGCGGGCTGGACGCGATTGCCATACCCGCCAGCAGCATGCCCAGCGGGCCGATCATATTGCCCACGCTGGAGATGGTCGTCACCAGCCCCGCCGGCAGCGTGATGTGCAGCGCAAACAGCAGCGCCGCCGCCACAATGGCGATCAGGTTCAGGTTGGTCACGATTTTTTTCAGGTCAATGCCCTTGTCGCCCCGCAGCACCGTGCAGCAATGGGTCCACAGCAGCACCAGCTGCACAATGATGAACCCGCAGGAATACACCACATACTCACTGCCCAGCGTAGCCTCCAGCAGCGGAATGACCAGTGCCGATGCGTTGGAATAAATCACAGCACACCGCTCAATCACATCCAGTTTCAGCGGCTTTTTCAGCAGCGCCGTCAGCGCCAAAAACAGCAGGTGCATGATGCCTGCCACCACAAACGAATACGCAATGCCGGTGCGCACCTCCGGCGTGTTGTCGATCTGGAACGCGTTCAGGATCATGCACGGCATGACCAGATACACCATGATGACCGACAGCACCCGGCTGTCCTCAGGCTTCAACAGCCCGACCCGGACCACCAGATACCCCATCAGCAAAATCAGAAACAACTGCGCGATTTTTTCCGCCAGCAGGATACTGATCGACATACTTTCATCCCCCTCATTTCTCCTGCCATACTACCACAATTTGCCGCACCGCGCAAGCACCACAAAAAAGGGAAAGGCCTCAGTCCTTCCCTTTAACGCTATTCAGTTTCGCTCATGGGTACTGCGGCATCCGGCTCCGCGCAAGGCTCCTGCTCTGCGCCATAAAAGCCGCAGCCATGCTTGCCGTGCTGCTTTACATGGTACAGCGCGTGGTCGGCATCCTTAAAGATGCTCTCCCCCGGGTCCTGCCGGTCAGAAAACGCCACGCCAACGCTCAGCGAGACAGGCGGCAACCCGTCGGCCGGGTTGCTCAGCAGGTCGTTGACTATATCGATTTTTTCTTTAACAGTGTTGGTCAGGTCGGTGGTCATATCCACCATAATGACCGCGAACTCGTCGCCGCCGATGCGGCAGACATAGTCGATGCTGCGGAACGCTTTCTGCAGCAGGGATGCCACCTTTTTCAAAATTTCATCGCCTACCGCATGGCCGTAGGTGTCGTTAACGGTCTTGAAGCTGTCCACATCGCAGATGATCATGGCAAAGTCTGACTGCCCCTTCTCGTAAATGGACAAAATCTTCTCAAACGACCCTCGATTCAGCGCATCGGTCAGTGCGTCATGCTCGGCCTCATGACGGATGAGCTTCTGCGTCTCCTGGTTTTCCAGGTAGACTTTGTTGTAGGTCACGGCCATGTTTTGCAGCTCCGCCGCGCCCACCACCGGAAAGATCTCCCCGTTCTGGATGCTTTTTCCGTACAGCAGCAGCGGCTTTACGATTAAATGCTGCACGATGGCGCACATCATCAGCACCATCAAAATCAACGCCACTACGCTGATCTCAAACCTCAAATAAATGTCACTGAACACCGTTGCTGCGTTGTTTTGGCGGTTCTTTGTCTGTTCGATCAGGCTTTGGGTGCAGGCCGCAACATTGTCGTTGATGTTCTCCCGCAGCGTCTGGTACTGGTCGTTGCAAACCAGCTGCTGTGCCTTGCGGATCTTCTCGCTGTCGGTCATCCGCTGGTCGCTCTCGTGCAGCGTCACCGCCCGGATGGCCTCCGGCCAGCTTTCCTCGTCCGCAATGTAGGCCTCGGCCGCCAGCCGCATGGCATAACGGTCGGCATAGCTCAGATTTTTGGTGCTGTTCAGCGCAGTTTTCAGTGATTCCAACGACGTTGTTCCGTCAAATTCCTGTTCCAAATAGGTGAACGCCTTCTCCTGGCGCCGGGTCACGTCCTTTTCCTCAAAGTAAAGGTCCATGTACTCTCGCTGCCCGGTCACCACAAACAGCCGCACCTGCTCGGCCAGATAATCCGATGCCGCCTGCAGCTCACTTGCCTGGTTTTCGCACTCAATATATTCATCCGTGGCGGTCTGCAACGCCGCAAACTGCTGCGTGCACTCAGACGAAACAAACGCAAGCAGGATGCCCAGCAGAATGGTCACCGCAATGCTCCCAATGCTGACCCGTTCGATCCGTATTTTCTTCACACGCGCTCAACTCCCGCACAAAATGCGCATCGTCATACCGCAGCATTTTGCTAAAATTGTCAATATTTTTATTATAGAGAGTTTATTATTAGATTGCAAGACAATTTTCGACATGATTGCGCAGTGTTTTACGGCTGCTGCCGCCCCGCTTTGGACGATTCGCTCTTGCAAAATGGCGTGGTTCGCGTTATGCTGGCTGTATAACAAAGTAAAAGGGAGCACCTGCTATGAATGTTACTGTATATTTAGGCGCCAATTATGGCACAGACCCCACCCTGCAAACTACCGTGGCCGAGCTGGGGCAATGGATCGGCAAAAACGGCCACACGCTGGTCTACGGCGGCTCTGCCAGCGGCCTGATGGGTGTGCTGGCCCGCAGCGTAATGGCCGCCGGCGGTCCCGTGATCGGCGTAGAACCGCAGTTTTTCATTGATGAAGGCTACGAGCTGGACGGCCTGACGCAGTTGATCGTCACACAGGACATGACCGAGCGCAAAGCCAAAATGATCGAGCTGGGCGATGCTTTTATCGCGTTCCCAGGCGGCACCGGCACGCTGGAGGAGATCACTGAGGTCATGTCGAAAGTGTCCCTCAAGCACCTGGATGCTCCCTGCATCCTCTACAACCTCAACAACTATTACGACAGCCTAAAAGCCCTGTTGGACCACATGATCGAAACCGGCCTCTCCACCCCCGCCCGCCAGGAGGGCATCTACTTTGCCGCCGATTTGGCAGAGATCAAGCAGATTCTAGGCGAGGCATAAAATCCCCCTGTGCTCCAATTCGCCGCATTTCCGTAGGGCTAGATTCTATATCCGCCCGACCAAGCGCCTCCCCTGGCGGGGTGCCTTCCCGCAACATAGGGAGATGTCGCACAGCGACAAAGGGGACCGGCCGCGTAAGCGGTTCCGCCATACCGTAGGGAGAGGGTCTCTCACTTTTTCTTTTAATTTATGCACACAGAAAACTGCAGCCTTCCCCAGGCAATCAAAAAAGATTGCACTTAACAGCAGGCTTTTTTTAGGCATCGGGGACTCTCCTGCGCTCTAAAAACAGTCCACTGGACTGTTTTTGTCCGGCGGGACGTACCGCCGGCCTGCGCCCCTTGGGCGGGGCTTGTCCTCTGCGACCGCTGCGCCTGCTCCGGCTCTCTGTTACCGCCGCAGCAAGCTGTTCTCGTCCCCCATGGTGCACAAACGGCAGTTCCCTCAAAAACAAGCAATAAAAAATACCCCGCAGCTTCGTGCGAGGTATTTTGTGGTGCACCATCGGGGACTCGAACCCAGGACCCACTGATTAAGAGTCAGTTGCTCTCCTTAGTTGCGCGTACTCATGGTTATTATGCTGGTGTCTTTGTGCTTTAAATCTTTTTACACATCATCCACCATTCGCTCTTTAGCCATTCTTTCCCATTTCTTGTTCGGTCGTTGGTAGTACCCTTTTCTCATCATATTGCAAATCAATACACTTTGAATTATACAACAAACATATTGCAACTTTAATCATTGGTTTTCTTGTTAGCTTTCTTATCTCTTGTTCTGATCCACCTTTCCTCAAATATGCTTGCAGTGCAATAAGTACATTTTGAACAAACAAGCCTTTATATTCGCTCTCATCTTCTTTCTTATCAAGAACATCGAAGAATTCAAACCATAGTGCCATGCATTTTTCACGTTCTTCATCAGATTCTACTTCATCAAATTTTTGTATCAGTACAGATATAATCTCATCGGATAATATCTTTTCAAATTTACACTTTGCCATAAAGCAGATTACTTTTAGTATTTTATCCAATGGAAAATCTGTTACACATAAGAAATCCACAATACCGGTGCATTGAAAATTCAATAATTCTTTCTGTGACATAGCTATTAGTAAGGGCTCAAATGCAACCAGCGTAAAATCTTGATGCACCGCAATTGAAAGTGCATCATAGTCACAAATTCCAAAAAGGTCTTGCAACTGTATATCATCTCTACCATGTATATTTATCGACTTGTTATTTTTTATAAATTTTAGTTTTTCGCTTTCACTTTTTCTTTTTCCTGCTTCCTGGATAAAATAGCGTTTTTCTTCGTCACTTTCTTCATGTATAATTGGTTGTCCTTGGTCAAACATCATTGTCGCTATTTTTTCCCTTGATTTGTCCTGAAGTGTCTTTGACCACTCCATATCTAATAATTCATGTAATGACTCTGGAATGTAAACATTATTTTGTATTAAATCCTCCGCTATAATTCCAGCTTGCATAAAGAAAATTGCCGCCGAAAAACTCAATACATATCTCGTATTTTTCGTTGCTGTTACCGAAAGATGTGAATCCGAACGTATAACTATCATAGAATCTCGAAATGCGATATGAACAAATTGCCCATAGGGAATCGTTACTGATTGCCTTAGCGCATATAGCGGTAATGGCACTTTATCCATTTTTCTATATTCCTCTAATAAATCGTTCTTCTCCGGCGTATACTTCTTAATCTCGTCAAAAAACGCATCTATATTTGTTCTTCCATTTTCTAATGTAGGGATTTCTATTTTATATGCGATTCCCTGTTCTAAACTTTTGTTCATTGCCTTTTGAAACAAGAAATGGTCTACTGACACTACGCTTTCTACTACATAAGTCTTCTTCCCAATCGTTATCTTATCTCCTTTCTTTTGCAAATAGAGATTTTTTTCTACGGCATCTGACACCGTCATATGAAATGCATTTTCCCAAGTATACGGCTGTTTCAATCCGTTTCTGTTCGGTATGAGTGCTTCGGCATAAACACAAACCACATATTTGTTTCCAGTTTCTTCTTCGCATAAAACGGCTGATGTATTTTCTTGAATCAGCCCATTGCACTTTTCCTCTCTTTCTCCACAAAGCTGTGCATGCATTGAAAAATATTGTCCATAAATTGTTCCATCATTTTCCGTTGCTCTCAGCAATGCCTTCGTGATTGCCTTCATCGCCTCATCTTTTTTATTTATGTCAATGTAATACTGTGCCAAAAATGCCCACGCATATGCAGTGTCCACATTTTGGACATTGATTATCGTCTGCCTATCGATGCGTCGCTTACATACAATTGATAATTGTAGTATTTTCTCGATAACAAAAGGCTTTATGCAGCCGTCTTCCTCAACTTCTTTCAGAATATCCAGTGCCTCAATATATTTGTTTTCTGCTATTAACAGCCTTCCCAAAAGCACTTTATACTCGTTGCTATACTGCGCAGTCGCTGCCATCATCTCACATATTTGTCTTGCCTCCAATATATATTTATTGTTGAGTAGCTTATGCGCAAACTCTATTCCGCCTCTTATTTGCCCTATAACTTTTCCCTCTTTAACTTGTTTACACAAATCGACAAAATCAACTTTCTCTCCCAGTGTAGAATACAAATTCCAATATTCTATTCTGTTTTTGTAACGATCTTTCTGTTCTTCTACCATGCGGATCAAATCATCTGTGCACCGATTTTCCCTTTTGCATGCAAGAACATACTCTTCAAATAAGCCGTAATTCTTTTCAAAAAGTACTCCATATTTTTCGTAAAACTCTATAACGAACTCTGCATCTTTTCCTGCACAATAGAGCTCTAATTCTGACGCATCATCAATGCTAATACAAAATCTTACCAATTCCTGTTCATTTACATTTTCGTCAAGAATTTGAACAAAAAATTTTGCTTTCTTAATAGTTTTACTTTCCTTAATTTGATCAGGGATCTGCGGTAAGTAGTGTACAACTGTCTCTTTGTCACCATTTTCCATGCATATTTCAAAAAGGATTTCCCAGTACAGTAGTTGAGACTGTATCCCCAAATTCTCCACAATGGATTTGCGTCTTAGCAGATTTTCTATCTCTTTCTTAGTTTTCCCCTCTTTATCTTCACCACCATATAGGTGAGTTTTTCCCCACGCTAAAAGTATTTCATCATAGATTGTAATAGGCTGTTTAAACAAATCGTCATCCAATCCTACCACACATTTATCTCTAAATCTATTTAGATACCAAAAGAGAATCCTCTTTCCCAACCATATTTCTTCCCTGTATTCTTTTTCAACTAATAATACTACTCGATATTCTTTCTCATCCCTTTTCAATTCAAAAATCTTATCCCAATTTTCAGTATACAAGTTTCCGGCGATTTTCTTAAACTTGGGATCTACGCTGCTGCTAGAAATTTCGCCTACGACCTCTTTCCATAAGAAGCCGTATGCAATAATAAACCTTATCACTATATTGCGGACATAACAGTTCTCGATTTTTTGTATGCTTTCAACTATCACTTCCGGAGAATTGCTTTCTCCTGCCATAAGCTGAATTAATACTGATAGTGCCCGTTCAATCGAGTCACTCTTCTTTTGAAATAGTGGCACTAATTTCTGTATCTGGTGTACTTCACCACTACACAGTATCGTATACAATGCATCAAATATGCTTTTTTCTTCTTCCGGCGATAGCCTTTCTCTTTGATTTAGCTGTGCTTGTATACCCGCAAGTTTTCCATCCATATCATTTCTGAGGTCCTTTATTTGCATTTGCGTCATGCGCTCGCCCGGAGTGATTGCTTCTCTAGCCATCTTCGAGACAATCTCTACCGAGGCTTCAAAAAAATGTTTGATCAGATGGTTCTCCGTTGGTGGTATTGTTCGTCCTTTCTCCTTTATTGATTCTATACACTGTGTCGATAGTTTTTCGACTATTTCAGTAGTTCCTGCAATCTCTGTACTCGTATCCCAAATGGTTGAGAAAATTTCTTCTATTGGTTTACTATATTGTAAATATTCGCCAAACTCCCGCGATGTCAGTACGGTTCCATCATGATTTTGTAAATACTTTTCTTCAAATTCACAGATGCTTTTTCTTGTATCGGATATAATTTTTGCTTTTTTGACCTCGTCTAACTTATTCTCCATTTTGCTTTCAAGCACAGAAAGTATTATATCACCTATTTTTGACGCACATACCTCTAACATGGTAAAGTCACCTCACAAATTTCATTATCGTTTCCAATCACTCTTTTGTTGCATATCTTTATTATACCACATATTTGACATCTGTTGGTTACTTTTCCATTAAGAGCTTCTTATCATGCGCGATATATTAAGCAAAAGCCGGTTGCTTTGCATTTTGCATTGCAACCGGCTTTCAATTTGCTTTTTAACTTTGGAGCATGGCTCTATATTTGGCGCGATCAGCTTCAGGAATATGCAACGCATCCATTGCTGCATCGACAGACACTTTAAAGCTGTCCATCACGTTACGAATCGCATTGAGAGTTGCTTTGTTCTCGCCCCTCTCTTCACCGATGCCAATTCCTTTCGCAACGCCCTTCTCCATTGCCCTTTCCATAACACCTTGGCTCAAATTGCACATTCTGCGCACCTCACTTTCAAGCGTTTGTGTCATCGGAACATCAAATTCCGTTTCTAATATTTCTTTCTTCGTTTCAGGGCTCTTTTCTTCTGAAAGCAGTACTTCCAAGAATTTCAGCAGCCCGCCATAGTTTTTGTCATCCTCATCGCCCAAGCAAATCATCACGGCGCTCATCAGGTCGTAGTTTCTGACTTGCTCAACCGCATCACCAATGATATGCTTTTCCTGTATGGAATACTGCGTAATTGTGTTTCTGCGGTTCTTCGGCGGGTTCATACATACCCAAATCGAGTACACTTTCTTGATTTTACCGTACTCGCCTTTGGTAAATTCCGTGCCGTACTGCGCCGAGATCATACGGCTGCAATAATAAATTGCACGTTTCAACAGCGGATACCCTGCATTGTAGCGGTTCTGTGCCTCCACGTTCAAAATCAGCCCAATCAGACCATCCTCGCTCGGTGCTGTGGCATAAAAGCGGACATCGTAGCGAATCGTACCCTCGGTCAGCGTCACATCTTCCGTATTCGTGCCGTGAATCGTGGCAGATACGTTGCGGTTTGTTTCATCGGCGTCCACGCCGACAGCGCCAATCTGCGGTTCACCCTCGATATACTTCTCCGCAATCTCCCGCACCGTACAGCCGTGATATTCCGGAACGCACTCCTTCATAATAACGGCCAAAATGCTTTTGTTAGCAAGCAGACGCTTAACGCCTTCATCGTAGCGGGCATCGGCATCTACTTGGGATATGCTTTGCGCCAGATAATTTTCTTCCTGCTGCATGGGATAAGCGCCCCCTTTCCTTGCCTTTATTATACGCTGTTTCTTTACTTTTTGCAATAGCGCTGTCACTCCACCATTCTTACACAAATCATTGACCTTTTCTTTTAATGCATCTATAATTAATTTGTCAACGTCTTTCGCATATCTCAATTTTCACCAAACAGTATTTCTTTTAAGGAGGTCTCGTATGGCAAACTTTTCCAAATACAAAAAAGCTACCATTTCACAAAAGCAAACCGTTCCTTCAAAAATCTATGAATCTTTGGATCGAAAAAGTGAAGCTGGGCCTCTTCGTCCCACTCAAGACCGCATTTTAACCGAATGGTATAGCAATCGACGCCAAGACAGAGACATCATAATCAAACTTCCCACTGGCTCAGGCAAAACTCTTATTGGTCTTCTTATTGGTCTTTCTTATCTTAATAGTAACAGTGGTCCTGTCGTTTATGTATGTCCCAATATTTATCTAATGCAACAAGCATGCGCCGACGCCGAAAAGTTCGGCATTCCCTTTTGCCATCTCGGAACCAATGAACGCGAAATTCCCCAAGAATTTTTAAACAGTCAAAAAATTCTCATCACCTATGTGCAAAAAATATTCAACGGTCTCTCTCTTTTTGGAATTGGTGGGCGTTCATTCCATGTTGGTTGCATAATTCTTGATGACTCTCATGCTTGTATGGATTCAATTTTATCCTCTTGCACAATCCGTATAGAGAAAAAGGACTCCCTATACAACACTCTCCTCTCCCTGTTTGTAGATGATTTGAAACAACAAGGGGAAGGAACTTACCAAGATATTTTAAATGGGCACGATTCCGATTCGCACGCCATTCCCTACTGGGCCTGGCATGATAAAGGTGAGGCCGTGATACAGCTTCTTTCAACGCGCACTCAGGATTCTTCCATCAAATTTGCTTGGCCGCTTATTAGGGATCAAATTCCACTTTGTCGAGCCTATGTTTCCAGTAATGCGATAGAGATTTCTCCAGAGTGCATTCCAATAAAGTCATTTGGAATTTTCCACACTGCATCTCATCGTGTGTTAATGTCAGCAACCACGCAAGAGGACACGCTATTTGTCAAAGGATTAGATCTATCTATTTCTGCTATAGAGAATCCCCTTATCGATTCAAATTACCGTTGGTCTGGCGAAAAGATGATTTTAATCCCCTCTATGATTTGCAAGAATACAAAGCAGAAAGAAATCGAAAATTTGCTTTTAACCTCATCACACGAAAAATATGGCTTAGCTGTCCTTGTACCAAGTTTTGAGAAAGCTAGCAAATATACATCTTACGGTGCCATACTTGCAAATAAGGGTACACCTAACATGTACTCGACTGTTATAGACTTTGTTAGGGCTTCTCCTGATATTGTTTCTAGTCATCGTCGTAATATTGTTTTTGCAAATCGGTATGATGGTATAGATCTTCCTGATGAATCATGCCGCATTCTAATTATCGATTCTCTTCCCTACGCAGATAACCTTGCCGACAATTACGAAGAATTATGCCGAAGCAATAGCGATATTGCAAAAATCAAAATTGCTCAGAAAATCGAACAAGGTCTTGGGCGAAGTGTTCGCGGTGAAAAGGATTATAGTGTAATCATTCTTTTAGGCGATGATCTTATAAAATTTATTCGTTCCAGCACGAATAAAAACTTTTTCTCCCCTCAAACCCAAAAACAACTAGATATCGGTTTTGAGATTGCCAATATGGACAGCGACAATTCTTCTGATGAGCTTTCAAGCCTAATGGAAACTATCAATCAATGCATTGATCGTGATTCTGACTGGAAAGATTACTATAATGAAAAAATGGATGAAATTTGTGAATCCAATGAAAATCGTAGTAGCATTTATACTGTTCTTCTTGAAGAACGTCTTGCGTACGACTGCGCAGTGTCCGGCAACTACGAGGACGCATGTCTACACATTCAAAAAATTGTTGATATACCCACCATTGGGGAGGACAAATACTGGTATATGCAATTACTTGCTATTCTTTTTCAAGTTTGCTATACTTTGTTGTAATATCCAACAAATTTAGCTCCGTACTGTATCGGCTAGAATATATGTGCTTTCTTGAAAAGCTGGCTGATGGACTTTCATACGGACACAATAGAGTCCTTGGGGGTAACATCAGGCTAAGACGCTCTCATTCTAACAGCATAGGCAACAAAAGGGAAAAAGACACGGCTGGCTGCTGTGCCTTGAACCGTAAAGATATTGTAATAGAGGGATATTAAATGAATCATATTTACATCATCGAAGATGATTCAGTATTATGCTCTGAATTAGCCTTGGCGCTGGAAGCTGTTGGTTATCATACAACTTGTGCAAATGACTTTAATAACGTTCTTAATGAATTCCTTTTGGTATCTCCTGATCTAGTGATCCTGGATATTAATTTACCAAATACTGATGGTTTTATTTTATGTATGAAAATTCGAAAGGTATCACAAGTTCCTATTATCTTTATCACTGGTCGGGATTCACAGATTGACGAACTCCAAGCTCTTTCTTTAGGCGGCGATGATTACATTACAAAACCGTACAGCCTCCCAGTTCTTATGGCTCGAATCAAGAATACGCTTAAAAGGACCTATCGTTCTGAAACTTCTTCTGAAATAGAATACAATGGGCTCAAATTAGATCTCTCCAATTGCACTGTAATGTATAACAACGTTTGTGTAGAACTTAGTAAACGTGAAACGCAAATCTTATGCTACTTGCTCAACCATGCGGGTCACTATGTTTCTCGAATTTCTTTAATTGAACATTTATGGAATACCAATCAATACATCGACGACAATACGCTCAGTGTAAATGTAACAAGGATACGCGAAAAATTGTCCAGGCTAGGTCTTTCCGGTTTCATTCAAACCAAACGTGGTATGGGGTATAAAGTGTGACATTCGGAGACTTTATTAAAGATGAGCTTTCTTCTATCCTTTTGCAAATTTTATGTGCTATTATTCTAACAATTTATTTGTGTTCTTTATCTTTAGATATTGGCGAATGCGTTTTAATTTTAATTGCTTGGATTGTTATCGCGTCGCTCTACTACTTTTATAAATATTATCGAACCAATTTAATTTTTAAAAAGTGGAGCAGCATCTTGCAAAGCCTTGAAAGAAAATATCTTTTGGGTGAAATGATCAGTAATTATGGATCGTTTCAACTAGAACTTTTCATTCAAATTCTCAGATCCTCTTTAAAATCCATGACCCAAGAAGTTTCCAAAGTACAAATTGAAAAAAAGGAATACCAAGAATTAATCGAAAAATGGGCACATGAATTAAAGGCTCCCATTGCATCCATAACTCTAGTATGTGAAAACAATCCGTCTGAACTCTCAAGGAAGATTTTGTTACAAGCCAATCGTCTTTCTTACAATGTCGAGCAGGTTCTGTATTACGCACGTCTTGGATATATGTCTAACGACTATATGATCAAACGTGTTTCTTTGGAGGATATTATTCACACAGCCATCTTGAACAACAAGCAACTACTTATACAAAATCAATTTTCAATTGAAGTTCATACTGTTGATTCTTTTGTTTATACGGACACAAAAGCGCTCGTATTTATTTTGGGTCAAATAATCAATAACAGCGCACAGTACAGGAGTTCTTCGCCGCTTCTTACGTTTCGTGCAATTGATACGAACCATCATGTTTATCTTGAAATCCAAGATAATGGAACCGGGATCCGAGAAAGCGACCTTGGTCGTGTTTTTGAAAAAGGGTTCACTGGAAGTAACGGTCATCAACGAAAGACTTCCACCGGGATTGGCCTTTATCTATGTAAACAGCTTTGTAAAGAGCTGGGGATTGAAATCACGATTCGTTCTGCCGTAAACAAATATACTTGTGTTTCTCTTGCTTTTCAAAAATCTATAGAATCCAGAGCGATCCCATAAAATCTCATCAACGCTCTGCATATGCAAACCAGTTTCTGCAATCAGAAGGTGTAATACAGGCAAACGCAGCCTGTCGCGCCGCTGCAGGGCTTCCGGGGTCAAAGCCCTGCGTTTACGCAGGAACGCTTTTACTTTGGCCCATAGTTTTTCAGTGGAATTCAAGTCCGGACTGTATGACGGCAAATAAAACAGCTTTGCGCCGGCCTGATGGATCATTTGCGCGACCTGTAGAGTATGTTTATTCTATAGCACTTTTTTGAAGAAAGATGGGAAGGCACATTATTTTTTGATTTGCTCCCATCCCTTAAGATAAAATAGGTGTTTGTCAACTTCTCAAAGTGACAAACACCTATTTGCGCTTTATTCTTACAATTTTGTAATGTTTTTAAAATCCACCTTCATATCATCTCACCGCAATATACACTATAATTATAGTAGAATGTAAGGAGGGCCTTGTAAACATGATTGAAGTAAAACACTTAGAAAAATACTATGGATCAGACGGTACTGTTACAAAAGCTCTTGATGATATTTCATTTATTAGTTACGACGGCGAATTTTTATGTATCATGGGAGCTTCCGGTTCCGGAAAAAGCACGCTTCTGAATTGCTTATCCACGATTGATTGTGCCAGTGCGGGTGATATCCTTTTCAACGGTGTCTCCTTTGACAGCTTGAAAAAATCAGAGCTGGCTGCTTTCCGTCGCCATAATCTCGGTTTTATTTTTCAGAACTACAATTTGCTGGATACCCTTACTTTAGGCGAGAATATATCTTTAAGTTTACTCATCAACGGTGCTGCTCAAGGCACAATCCAAAAGCGCATTCATGACATTGCTAATCAAGTTGGCATAGGCCATTTACTAGATAAGTTACCTTCTCAAGTTTCAGGTGGAGAGCGCCAAAGATGCGCTTTTGCACGTGCAGTTGTCAACTCTCCGAAACTGATTTTTGCTGATGAACCTACCGGAGCTTTGGATTCCGCCTCAGCCATCTCCCTAATGAAAATCATTGCTTCTCTCAACCATACACTTCACTCTAATATCTTTCTGGTCACACATGACGCTCTCTGCGCCAGCTATGCAGATCGTGTTCTTTTCTTAAAAGACGGGAAAATTTTCAGCGAACTCGTAAAAGGTGAGAAAAAGAATCGTGAATTTTATCATGAAATTCTAGACAATATATCATTGTTGGGAGAGTAATCAATATGTTAGCGAAACTTTCTTTTCGAAACGCAAAACGGCAAGCGCATGATTACATTATCTACTTTGTAACACTCACAGCAATCTTTTCTCTTATCCACGGTTTAAACTCTTTGCTCTTTGCGGAAGATGATATCTTTCCTCTTGACGATTCAACCTTCATTTTACCCATGATTCTAATTTCTTCGCTGCTATTTTCCATTTCGCTGTGGCTGACAAGTTATATGACTAATTTCATTTTAAAGCGCCGAAGCAAAGAAATTTCCATTTACATTACACTTGGAATGGAGCCGTACCAAATATCCAAAGTATTTACCCTTGAAAACTTCTATATTTCTATTTTTGCTCTTATTTTAAGTTTCCTTTGTGGGTCTTTTGTGTATCAAGTTTTAAAAGCCGTATCCTTCAATCTGTTGGGGAAACCATATTCTTTAACTTTTCATTTTTCATTATATCCATTTGTTATTACATTCCTTTACTTTCTTTTCACGTTTCTCTTTTCATCATTCAGAAGTATCAAAATAATTCAAAAATCACAACCGCAAGATTTGCTTCAGTATGACTCTCCACACAAAATTCCCTCTTCTGTTTTGATTCTCCGTGCAAAACTTCTGTTTCCTGCATCGATTATTTGTATCACTCTGTCTGCCATCTTTTTCCTTCTGCAACCTCTGTCTGAAAGCGCAAATTTCACTTTTGGCACCCTTTTTTCTATTCTCTTTATCTATTTGTTTTTCCACTATTTCCCTGCTTGGATCTTTGACTGGTTAGAAAAAGGAAGTTGGAAATATCATTCTGTTCGCTTATTGGTACTGCGGGCATTTACGGCGCGCATAAATGATATGAGTAATTCATTTGCTTTCTTAACCAGTTCCTTTACGGTATCTCTTTCTCTAATTGCAGTAGTTGCAATTTCCATTTTCACTTTCAATTATCGGCTTTCTCTTGTTCCGTTCACCTTTTCTATCATTACAAGTCAAAATCAAAATCATTTAGCAGATTACGATATCTACATAAAAGAGAAATACCCAAATTCTCATTCATGCACCTACACAATATATCAAAGTACCAGTTCCGCCTTCACTTCGTCTATCCCTGGTTTCACTCTATATAATGCCGTGATCATGCCTTATAGCGAATTTGATTTATGCATATCCCACAGCGACTATTCTGCTCTCCGTTCTCTCTTAGGATATGCACCTATCAGCCTAAATGAAAACGAGTATATTGTTCATTGTTTGTCCTCTTTTCAGGGCACCTTCAAAACATGTGCTGAGCAACATTCGACACTGGATATAGGCGATAACAACTTGTCTTTTGCTGGTATTTGCACAGAACCTCTTGACCAATATGATGGCTATTCAAACGGAAATCTTTTTCTTCTTGTTGTGCCTGACTCTGTCGTCGGCTCTCTCTCTACATATTATTCCAAGTATTCTACTTTAATGGATGAACCATTTTCTCATGCAGAATATTGCGAAATGCAAGATGTGTTTCCCAATCTTATTTCCCTTCGATCCGATTCCAGCTCTTCTCTTATTAAATCATCACCTGTTGATTATATAGATATTTCCGATGATATCCGTCAGACAAACGGGTTCCTTTATATAACATCAGCTTTGCCCGTCTTATACATAGCAATCATTCTTTCTGTTTCTGGTTTTACGGTGATTGCCTCTAATGTATTATGTGAAAATCTGAAGGCTTCACACGATTTCAGAATTCTCAAAAATATTGGTTATGACATTCATACATTGGAAAAGATCACACTTTATCATCTCTCAGCCATTTTCATAATTCCATTGTTCAGCGCCGTTCTCTTTTCTTTTTTTATCTCTTTCACTTATTGTCGCTCTTGCGGCGCGCTCTATTTTGTGCCTTTCAAAAAACTTCTTTTTTGTTTCTTTGTTTCTATAATAGTATTTACTCTTTTATATGGTATTTATTTTGCAATTTGTTTTACTTCATTGCGGAAAGAAATCATTTTTACAGATTAAGGAGAAAAACAAGCATGAGTGCCAAAAAATCAAAGACATTCTTTAAAACTTTAACTGCTATTTTAGTACTTCTACTATTTTTTGGGGGGTACTACATTTATTCCTCTGGCATCTTCGGAGCCTCTGTGACCGAAAACATTTCAGAGCATAGTATCACAGATGAAGAACGCCTTATAGAATATGAAGAATATGGTATAACATACGATGAATCTTCTCAATCATATTTATATCAGGACTCTCTTATAAAAAATCTTCGTGATGGCGATTTTCTTTACACAAACGCTGCTGGTTCCATCAAGCTTATAATCCAGCGAGACGATAATGGTCATATTCAAAGTATTGATGTTGAATAGTTTTGCCATCCATTTGAAAATTTAACTAATTTCCGATTCTTTTCAATGCTATTTTATTTCTATAAGATACATGATTTTCGATTTTTGGGTGACCACTCTATAATCCCCCACCAAGCAAAAAAGCCCAGTCCAAAGCTCAAAATGATTCAGCTTTATTCCGTCGGGAAAATCCAGTACTGCTATCGATCCAAGATAGCAGTAGAGATCAATTACTCTAGGGTTGGATTTTCGTAACCGCCCATAGAGTACCCGTCCTTTACAAGCATCCTGAGGCAAGAGAAAATAGTGCTAAGCCAGCGGAAGTCTTTGGAGCCTCCAAAAACTCCCATGAGATTTTCGTGAGGCTCAGATACAGGGAGGTGCCGGGATGCAGATAGAAGTCATGTCGTTGCGAGGCAGCCAGTGGCTGCAACTATTTCTCGAGCAGGCGCAAATCGGACAAATGGTAGAGCATTGGTGTAAAGAACACCCTGTTGCCTGCTCGACCTACTACCATTGGAAGAAAGCGCTGCGCGAGGAATTTCTGGCGCGGATGGAGGCAGAGCAAGGGCACCCCATCCTGCAGACGGCCGTCACAGTTCTCTTCAATCAATCGGAAGGCTGCCTCAGATTGCTGTCTGCCACAGGCTTACCGTCCACAAAACAGTTCGCCCATTGGCACCTTGCGTGCCCCCACGGGTCAGAAAACCCGGACAGTGGTGCCCCGAATAGCCGTCGGTCTGTGCATAAATCGGCTACAGTCTGGAGATAATGTACAATAAGTTTCGCAAATTGAGAAGAGAATAAAAAGAGACATGGTTTGCAGAACTCTGGTAGAATGAAGTTACGACACACCATTCGAAAGGAGACAGCAAACCATGCCTGAGAAGATTGTACAGCTAAACGAGGAAGTAATCAAGGGGCAACTCAAAGAACTCGTACGAGGCAGTGTAGAGGAGACGCTCAACGAACTGCTGGAGGCGGAGGCCAACAAGCTGACCCAAGCTGCCCGGTATGAGCGTAATGAGCAGCGTCAGGGGTATCGCAGCGGCCACTACAACCGCAATCTCACCACCACTTCCGGAGATATCACCCTCAAGGTGCCCAAGCTCAAGGGCATCTCCTTTGAGACTGCAATCATTGAGCGGTATCGCCGCCGTGAAAGCAGCGCGGGAGAGGCTCTCATTGAGATGTATTGGCTGGCATATCCGTCCAGCACGTGGAGGGAATGTTACCGAGGCACTATGAGGAAGCAAAGTGTCACCATCCACCATTAGTGAACCGAACAAGAAAGCGTATATCCACATTGAGGATTGGCGGAACCGCTCTTTGCTAGGCGGGCGGTATCCGCTTTGATCAATTTCAAATCTTAACATTACCCACATCCAATGGAAAAGAAATCATTAATTTATAGACATCTTCCTTTTTTACCAAATATGTACCATTGTATTTTCTAATTACTCTTTTAATGTTTTGTATTCCATATCCATGTTCATGATGTGGATGTAATGCGTATGTGTTTGAACGTGTATTAGCTTTATTATATGTGTTTGCCAGCAAAACTACTATTTGCTCATGTTGCCGAAATACTCTCAATTCAATCCGTTTCTTCTCCTCTTCACCTAGTTGAAGGCAGGCATTTACAGCATTGCATAGTGCATTTTCAAATAAAGAAAACACATCTGGGAAAGTCATAAAAAGAAAGTTCCCGTACCGAATATCTGCGCAGAATTCAATCCCATACTTTATACACAGCTCATTCGTTTGATTTAAAATTAATTGAAGTGCTTTTGATTCCACAAAATAGAAATCGTTCCTTTCCTGTATGCTTTCTCGAACTTCCTCAATACTCTTTTTGAAGGCCTCACTTTTATTTTCTCGAGCCAGCAGTTGCAGTCCATTAAGCTGTGCTTCGAAGTCGTGAATTAGCCCTTTCATTTCTTTTAGATGTTGTTCTTGCAAATTCATAACAGCTTCCGTTTTTTCCTGTTCAAACATCATCTGTTTGTATTCTTCTGCCGTAAGATATCTTTTTTCTGTCGCAACTTCTCCTAGGAAAAAACATATGTTTGAGATTAATATAAATGCGTATAGAATTCCGCCCATCATTGTGGTCTGCGATGTATTAGCAACCGCTCCCATATATACAATATAATATACAAACACGATTGAAACAATCGGAAATATCGATGCCCATCCATTATTCTTAGTGTAAATAGGGGTCTTTTCCCCATAAATTCGGTTTAATATGAAACGTCCCACACGTAAAACAATATAAAAAATTCCGCTAGCAATCAAGTTGAATGCAGCTGCGTCAATCGTTATTTCGATTGTCTGCGCAAGATTGTTTCCTATAAGAGCAGACATAATTAATGGTGGTGTGAATTCGCAAATAACGCATAATGTCACCAATATAAGTGCCAAAGGTAAAGCTTGTTGCCAACGTGTATAAAAAACAACAAGAAATAATACTAATAAAGTAAACGCAGATACTATTGTATTTAACCACGGAATTTCTAGCATATTAATTCCAAAAAGAAAAAGTGAAGACAAAAATATGCTTCCTAAAAAAAGAGCCCTATTTTCACTTTTGCGTTTTGCAAACCATGAAAAGGCCCAGATGCATAATCCGTAATCAATAACACACTTTAGCAATGCAATACTGGCATCAATCATTTTATTTCCCTAAAAATTCAAAATAATTTGCAAAGAATTCGTTTTTCATACCACGACTAATTGGAACGTTTTCTCCATTTACCAATTCGACGCCCGTTTTATTCAATTTTTTTATCATTTTATAATTTACAACAAATCCCTTTTGTGCATATGCAAATTGTTCTTGTGGCAATTTTTCGTAAATACTTTTTAGTTGTTCCCATGTCTCTATTTCACCGTCTAATGTAACTAGACATCTTTTTCTTGCATTCGAATAAATGTACAGGATTTGTTGTATCTTGACTACTACGGTATTATACATATCTTTAACCAAAATCACTCGATAATTGCTACGGATTGAAGAAATCGCTTCATCTAAAACCGCATACATTTTCTCTTTAATAATAGGTTTTACAATATATCGATATGCCCCTATCTCATATCCTTCTATCGCTTTTGAATGCAAAGACGTCAATAATATAATTAGTGATGTATTTCCTGCTTTCCTAAGCTTTTTTGCAACATCTATTCCAATATCACAATTATTAAATCGGATGTCCAAAAAGAGAATATCGTACTTATGCTTTGCGTGTAGCAATTCCTCTACGGTTTGGTAAAACGTCAACTCCAAATTTTCATTCTTCACAATCGAGTATGACGCAATTATGTTTTTCATCTGCTCGTAAACTAGGGCATCATCATCACACACTACTATTTTCATTACGATCAGTCCCTGCCTTCTTTAAAATTTCCACATACCTTGACAGTATTGAAACCAGATAAATCACTTCCTCTGTTGTTAACTCTGATATCAAATTCCCTACTACTGTACTTTCTGGAACTGGAGTATCTATACGGCCAATTAAATAATCACTACTGACATTTAGAGAGTTTGCTATGGTCATATTCTTTTCTAATCTCATTTTTCTTATGCGCAAAGCAGCAACTTGGCAGATATCCATTTTGTACCCCATCAACTTTAAAGCACACTTATATCCTTCAAAATAAGCTGATAATTCATTTTAATATTAGCAGCAACCGTTTGCCCGCGAAAGAAATTATAGTGATCTTATTTGTCTCAATACGTATATTAGAGTATACATCCCCCCCCTATTTTTCATTTCAGTCAAAGAAACCTGCATTTTGGTCAAACTTTTTTCTGTTTCGTTACCGATCGTTCTATAATGTCAGCATATTATAAGTTTTGTAGGAGATGGACGTTATGAAATTGTCTCTTAGAAAGTCTTTCCGCGCGATAATGAAGGGTTGCCTGACTTTGGCCAGCGCCTTTGTTATTATTAGTGTTAATTCAACCTGTATGGGGCCCGGCTATCAGCCTAGAATTCCCGATACCGCTAATCGCTTTAAGAGAAATCACTCATGAAAGCAAGCATTTCTATCGTTCGGATTTGGATACATTTAGGTCTTATCCCCAGCGCCGATGTTTCTCTATATATTTGGGCTTTGGATTATCTTTTCTTTAATCTTCTTACCTGGGGAACACTTCTCTTTCTAGGCTTTGTGTTTAATTGCGTTCCGAGATGTTTGCTGTTCCTTATTCTTTATTTGCCTTTGCGCATCTATGCTGGTGGGTTTCACGCCAAAACAAAAATCGGTTGCTATCTCATATCAGCATTTACATTTCTTTTTGTCGTACTCTATCCTGCGGATACAACTATTCATTTTTACCACTTGGTATTTCCCTGCATATCAACCTGCATAATTTACTACTTTTCTCCAGTATCTGCCACTAATAAACCCTTAGATGATTTAGAGGCATTACATTACAAAAAGATGGCCCGTAAGATTCTTTTCAGCGAAATTCTCTTCTTTTTATTGATTCTTCTCATTTTTAATACGCAAATTACATTTGCATTTTTCTTCTCTTTTACCATTCACCTGTCGGTTTTAGCACTTCAAATAACTGTAGAGTTAGTAAGCAAAAACTTTTTTGCCAATTTATAATTCCGTCTTAATAATTGAACGGATAATCTTCCCCCAACCTTTTCGTAGCATATAGAGTCAATCCCCGGGCCACTCTCTCCGTAAAAATTACCGTTATTGGCGTTTAGGGTATCCTAGGAGGGGCGCCCCTGCCGCTGGCCGTTCTCCACAATTTCAAAATGCAAGTGATCCCCTGTGGCCCGCCCTGTGTGCCCTACGTAGCCAATGACCTGCCCGGCCTGCACCTGCTGGCCTGCGGTGACGCAGATGGTTTGGCAGTGGGCGTAGAGGGTTTGCAGGTTGCCATAACGCATCAATGTTTCCAAGAATAATTCACCTTTCGAGTTAGCGGCAAAATACTGTTCACGTTTCAGTTCCGGGAAACTGTCGAATCCGCCGGCCAATGCCAGGCATTCCATATTTTTCTTGTTACAGGCATTCAGGTTGACGCGTTGCACAAAGTCGAAGATTCCAAGGAAAGGACCGTTCTTCTTGCGCTCCTCCATGATGCTTTGTACAGCAGCCTCACCTACTCCTTTCACGGCACCGAGTCCGAAACGGATATTACCATCATGATTTACCGTAAACTTCAGGTTACTCTCATTTACATCCGGTCCCAATGTCTGGATACCCATTGCCTTACATTCGTCCATCAACTTCGTGATGTCCGTGATGTTCGACAAGCTTCGGCTCATTACAGCCGCCATATATTCAGATGGGTAGTTTGCTTTCAGATAAGCTGTCTGATAAGCGACCCATGAGTAACAAGTAGCGTGTGACTTATTGAAAGCGTAAGACGCAAACTTTTCCCAGTCCGTCCAAATCTTTTCAAGTACTTTCGGGTCGTGTCCATTCTTACGTCCTCCTTCAATAAATTTAGGTTTCATGTGATCCAGCTTGTCACGCAACTTCTTACCCATTGCTTTACGAAGGGCGTCGGACTCACCACGGGTAAAGTCTGCCAGCAGACGTGACAAAAGCATCACCTGTTCCTGATATACCGTGATTCCGTAGGTATCTTTCAAGTATTTCTCCATAACCGGAATATCATACTCGATAGGCTTGCG